>Ga0209426_1000329_pt1 | contig 58052 bp, 64 predicted proteins | sample Deesub1362B_J571_FD_187697 | JGI IMG/M metagenome (GOLD analysis project Ga0209426, IMG submission 187697) | Deep oceanic, basalt-hosted subsurface ecosystem from Juan de Fuca Ridge flank, Pacific Ocean, CORK Borehole 1362B_J2.571 (SPAdes)... ... | reverse complement strand
TGCGATCGTATTCCACGAGTCCCGCAATGATCCCAGCCTCGCTCTGCGAAACACCGACGGCAGCATCGACTACGGCCTTGGGGGGATCAACTCGGTACATCTTGCCGAGCTCGCCAAATTCGGGGTAACGCCTGCACACCTGCTGGACGGCTGCACGAATGTCTACATCGCGGCCTGGCATCTATCGAAGCAGATCCGTCGCTATGGGAACAGCTGGCGAGCTGTTGGTTCGTACCATTCCGTGACGCCCGCGAAGCGCGATCTCTACGCGTCGAAAATCTACGAGGTGTTGCGCCGCTGGCGGGCGGTGCCCGCCGAGTGAGTTCGCGGGGGCATGCTGCCCCCCTGCCCCGCCCTTTCCGGCGGCGAACGCGACCCCCCAGTGGAACCGTGCCGGTTCCCCCCGCGCTGCTCGCGCCGGCGCCCCCTCCGCGACTTGTTCTGCAAGAATGAAGGGGTGATTTCTAGCGCTGTGAAGTTTCGCAAAGTCAACCATTTTTCGTTGCTTTTGCTGCCCAGCCGGCGGAAAATGTCAACCTAAAGAACAACCGAAGCGTTATTGATAAAAGCCGTAGGAGGTGATCATGCAAGTCCTTTCTCGTTCCGTTCTCTCTGCCCTCGCTGTGTGCGTCCTCGCCGTTGCGTCGGGCTGCGCTACCTCTCCGCCGAGGGAGGTCACCAGCTGGCGTGTGGACTTTCCTATCGTCTCTGGCGAAGGGGCTGGGAGTCGGTGGGTTTCCATTGCCATGACGGTGACGGAGCGCGCTGACGGGACCGGTACGGCCAACATGCAGCTGTCGTCGATCATTGCCGATCCATGCTGGGCGGGGACTACCAACGTCACCGTGGCGCGGGATCCGGGTTATCTGGTCGTGACGCAGCCTGGGAAGATGGCCTCATGCAGGACGATCCAATACCGGCTCCCACTGACGGCTGGCGCCCCCGGCTCGGTACTTGTGCGGCCCGGTCTCGCACCGACCTCTCCTTTCGTACTGGAGCCGTCGATCAGGGTCGATCGCCAGACCTAACGTCCACGAGACGAATAAGGGGCGGGGAGTCGAACTCCACCGCCCCTTTTTTGCGTTTTGCAACCGTCATCGCTCGGGACGATGACGGACCTCGTCGGCGTCAGGTTCCGCCGCCGCCACCGCCAGGGCCACCACCGCCGCTCCCTTGCTCTCGCACGACGAACGGGCCGGATCCTCCTGGACATGGCCAACGGCCGAGGTTCGCTAGGCTGTTCGGGTCCCAGCCTTTGATGCAGAGTCCGATGATGGAGCCTCCGTTGTTGCCGGGAACGTTGAATTGGGTGACGATCTCGCCTCCCGATCCAGCTGCAGCATTGGCTGCGTCCCTGGCGCGATCGGCGGTCCACTGCGCGTTGTTGGCGCTGTTCTGCGCATTGTTCGCCACGCTATTCGCGTAGTTCGCGATGTTGACCGCGTTGTTGACGTTGTTGTTGATCTGTTGTTGATCGATCGCAACAACGGCGCGCCGGCCCGAGTCGGACGAGCTGGCGGGAATCCGCTGCGCGAGCGCCGAGCTCGCGAGCATGGTCGACAGCAAGGCCAGCATGAGCGTGGACACTCGAGTTGCTCTCGTGGATGCCATGTGGTTTCTCCGTGAAGTTAATGGACTTGTGGGCATGTGCGGTCTTTACTGGGTTGTGGACCTCCTTCCTATAGAACGTTGCAGTAGATTTGAAGGATGGCGCTGGCCGCTGGCGACGCCGAGAGTGCGCCACCGGCGCCATTCGTCAGTTGCACGAGCCAGCTACTGCCCTGGTCGATCGTGAAGCGCGCGAATCCGCCGTCGGACGACGATTCCACCTTCGCCTCGAGGAAGGGGATCGGCGTCGCGGTTTGCCCGCTTGCTGCTGTGCAGGACGGTTTCTGAACCACGGATCCATGTGTCACCTCGTACGCCGTCACGAACGTGAGATGGGTGGTGATGTCTTGGATCCGGAACCATCGCAGTCCTCCGCCCGACGGGTTCGCTCTGCACACGCTGGTGGTGGACCCGGCTCCGATAAGGGGCACCTGGTAGCCCAGGGCCCCTGCACGAGTGCAGACAGCGCCCGGTGTCGCGGGTGGAAGGAAGTCCAGCATGAGGTTCCACGTGCCGTTGAAGCAGTACAGCTGCCGCCCTTGGCTGTCCACCGCGCCTTGACCGTCAACGGGGCACGCTCCGCCGGCGGCTGCGACCACTGCGAGAGGCGTCCATACCGAGTTTGAGCACATGACACCGGTTGGACCAAGGCTTGAGCGTCCGACGGCGCCAGGCTCCGTACAGGCGCTCCCAGGGGCATAGTTGCCGGTGGGGATCAATCTATTTGCAGCTACACGCCCAGTGGTCTGGACAATTGCCTCGGCGGTGTCGCGCGTGATGACTGTCCATTTGCCAGGTGCTGAGGGCGACCAGGCCCCGGGGTTCTCTGCGGACATCAGGCTCCCGCCGGCGACAACATCGGTAGCCCTCACCCCGCCCGCCCAACCAGCCGGAACGTCATTCGGGTCGAGGCAGTTGAAGCCGCCACGGCCGTCGCTCTGCAGCTTGATGCAGTTGTTGACGTCGAGGTTGCCCGTGGTCCTCAAAGTGTTGTTGACGGTCACCGGACCGGTGAAGGTCGACGTCCCCCCGATCGCGAGGTTCTGGCGCAGGGTCAGGTTGCCTTGGAAATTCGGGTCACGCGGATCGTTGATGACAAGGAAGCGCCCGAAACCACTGGCACCGAACCCGACTCGCGCACCAACCACGCCCTCGGACACCCCAAGGGGGTTCGGGATCGTGGCGCCGTTGATGCCAACCAGATTGGCCGGGTTGTTTCCCAGAGCGACGAGCACGTCGCCTCCCACCTTGTCAACGATCGCACCGACCTGCACGCCCGCAATGTTCGTGGTGCCAGGTGCTCGAATCGGTTGGTCGATGTAGACGGTTCCCGTGACGTTGCAGGCCACGCCTACGCACCCGGCTGGGGTCTTGGATAGTCGAACGCGATAGCGCCCGCTGTTGAGCTGGGCCACGGAGCTCGAGCCTGGTGTGACATAGCCCATGGCGATCAGGTTCGCGATCGTCGGTGACATGGACTGTCCGTCCGCCGCTCCCGGCGCCAGCGTGGTTCCCATCTTGCTGACGGGAAGGTCTGCCTGCAGCCCAGGATAATTTTCGAGCGCGTAGTTGTTGACGGCGTCCTTCATGAGGTTCAGCACGTCGCCCTGCAGTCGCCCTGCAGTGATTCGTTGCTCCTGCTGCCGCCCATCCAGCTGGCCCTTCGCAACGATGGCAAAAATGACGAGGGCGAGCAAAGCACCCAGGATAGTGACACCAGCTTGTGCGTGCCGCGGAGCCGACCTGCTCTTTCGAAGTTTCACTTTGCTGCCCTCCCTCTAGATCGTTATTGACCGCGACCGAACGTGAGGTTGATCGCGCTGGAGGCCGCCGCGTCACATGCGGTTCCCAGCGTGGCCAGGATCACAGGCTGATCCGCGGGCTTGACCGAGGTAGTGCCGACGGTGGCCGAGCGCACGAGGGCTGCGCTTCCCAGGATGAGGTCTTGGCAGTCCTCACGACGCACGGCGCCGTAGCCGAGGGTCAGCGAGTCGCTGGCGGTCGTGATCGTCGCGGGTGCGAAGGTGATCGGGCCGTTGTACAGGTTCTGTGCCGTCGACGTGGTGCCCACGCGAAGGCGAGCCGGAACGACTCCCGATTGCACAGCGATCGCCGTCGTGACCGCGCCGTACTGGTTCACGTTGCCGTACAGCTTTTGCGCGGCTGCGATCATCGACGCGATCTCTGCCTGGGCGGCTTCGACACGTGCCTTGCGTTGCGAGTCGGTGTACTGGTTGTAGATCACAGCCGCGACCGCGGCTGCGATGACCAGGCCCAGCAAGACCGAAATGATCGAAACGCCACGCTGACGCGAACCGCTGCGCGTACCGCTGAAGCCACGAGATTGAACGAACGAGAAACGAGACATGGATAGCTCCCTAAAAAACGGGCGGAATTGCCCAACTGACACACGAAGAGACGTCACGCCCGCTGCTGAGCGCGTTGCATGATTCGAGAGGGTTCCGCCTCACGCGACAGGGCGGAGGCGATGGTCATGGTCCCGAGGGACAGGACGACGGCGAGCGATACGAGCGAGCCGGTGATGGTCCAGTTCACCGATCGCGCGGATATCTCCACCCTTCGCTCGAGTGACTTCAGCTCGGTCGATCCGACAACCACGAGCGCATCGCCGAACGACTTCGACGAGTCGAGCAGGCTGTTCAAGCGTGCCCTCACCGAAGGCGGCATCAGGCCTCGTGCAAAGGCGGCCTTGTAGTCGGTCGGGTTGTCCTCGATAGAGCGGATCACCCGCGTCAGGTGCCAGCGCAGCCAGGGTGCGGCCGGACCACGCATCTCTTCGAGGGATTCGCGCAACGTCTTCCCCGCGCGGATCATCATCGCCATGGAACTCAGAACGACCGCCGCGTTGTAGTCGCGATAAAGACTGAATGCCGGAAGCCCTTCGGCTCTGACCCGCCACTGACCGGTCCATCGCGGAAGCATGAAGAGAAGCACCGCGATGGCGGCCACCATCCCACCGGCGATGGCAACTGCGTACGAGTTGATCACTTCGGACAACCATCGGACGACCCCGTTGAAGCCATCCCAAACCCCAGGTGGCGCATCGCGTGCGATGCCCTCGACGATCTCAGCCGTGATGAGGCACAGAGCGCCGACGCACGGAACCGCCACCAGTGGAACGACCAGTTCCTTTCCGATTGTGTAGATCGTGCGCAGCTGGAAGTCGACGGCGTTCGCTGTCACCTCGAGAGCCTCGACCTTGTTCTTGCCAGCGTCGTCAACTGCTTTCAGCAATAACTGGTCGGTCCGCGGCGCAATACCAACGAGCAGCTCGCCGAGGGTGTTGCCCACCCCGCTTGCGAGGCGAGCGGACATTGCACGGTAGACCCGAAAGCCGGTGTCATCCTTCAACATGCGCGCGTTGGAGGCTTCCCGCTCGAGGAAGTCCCGAAGCGCCACGCGCCGAGAAAGCGCATCGGCGAGATCTCGATAGAACTGGGACCGTCCGAATCCCCAGAGGAAGCAGTAGATCTTGAACATGATCCTTTTGAACATGGCTACGCCCTCCTGTGCGAGTGGTGGCGCGAGAACCGCGGCCAGGTGTCGAAGTCCGAGCAGTTCCGCGCGTCGACCAGCCCGTTCAATGCCTTGTAGAGACAGTGCTCGAACACGGTCTTGCCGTTCATGTTCGGACTCGTCAGGTCCCCGTCGGAGCGGGAGCGATAGACCTCGACCGCTTTCGCATCGAGGCCATCGCGAATCGGGCTCAGCCATTCCTCATCCGGCATCAACATCTCGGCCACCACGGTCAGCCCCGCGGTGCCTCGGCCATTGCAGTGACTGCACCCGCTCGGGTTCTTCCAGCGCATACGATCGAGCGGAAGGTTTAGCTGCTGAAGGATCTGCACAATCATGGCGACCTGGCGATCGCCTTCGAACTCGCTGGCCGGGAGACAGCAGTGCTTGCACAGCTTCGGAACCAGGGCTTGATACGCGAGCAGCGTCAGCATGTTCGGCGCGGTCAAAATTGCGCGCGACATTCCGATCTCGGTGTTCACGAGGCGCGGCACGATCCCCGACAAAAGATGCGCATGCACGGTGCCCAACGCCATGTGCCCGGTCTCCGCCAGCTGCTGCGCGGCGTTCGAGCTGAAGCGGTCGCGGATCTCGCCCACCATCACGACGTCAGGGTCGGAGCGCATGAAGGCGCTGATCACTTCCGAGAAGCGCTTTGCGGACTCCTGGGGATTCGCTAGATCCCGCTGGATCGGAACCTGGTGGGCGCCTCGGATGGGGTACTCCACCGGGTCTTCCACGGTGAGCACGTTGCTGGATGGTGTGTTCGGATTGAGTTCGATGAAGCTCTTTAGGGTGGTCGATTTCCCCGAACCCGTGACACCTGCGATAAGTACGGCACCCGACGGTGTGTGCATCGCCTGACGCCAGAGCTCCACCATCGACGGCTCGTAGCCGGCCTGCTCAAAAGTCAGCGTTGGCAGGTTCTCGTCAACGTGAAGAAGCCGCAGCACAGTCTTCGGCCCTTCATTGCCTTTAAGCGACTGGAAGCGGAGCCGCAAGGTGTGCCCCGGGATTTCGTCGTACGGCACCATGCAATAGAGGTTTTGGTCACGCTCGAACATGGAATCCGAGCCGGACTTCGCCGCTTGCTCGTTGTTGAAGAGAGAGCTCATGCACTTCTCGATGAACGTGGCTTCTTCCTTGCCCTGCTTGCCGCCTCGCATCGGCTCCATTTCGCCATCGATACGAAAGCGCACGTAGCCCGCTGAACCCCGCACCTCGAGATGGATGTCCGTGGCGCGGTTTTCCACGGCATAGCTGATCCATTCGTGCATCGCTGCGACGTACGGGGTCTGCTGTCGCGCCATTCCGCGCGCCTCGTTCTTGATGCGCGATTGCTGGATTTGCCGGATCACCTCGGACGCGGCCCGTGCCACCGAGCTGCTGTAGTTGCGTTCGCGCAAGCTGCCAACGATCGAATTGAGCAGCGCGGCATCTACGCCCGCGTGAATCACGACTGCATTCCTTCCGCCCGAATCGATCACGACCAGGCGGTCTCGCCTGTCTACGGGAACCTCGACTATTGGCTGATCGCCGGCGCTAAGAATGCGGTGAAACCGCGGCACGTCTGCGAACGTAGCGATGTCTTCGAGCTCGTTCGCGCGTTGCGGCGAAACGAGACGCCCACCCCTAGAGAGCTCTTCCACTTCTCCAGCTGACCGCGCATCGAAGCCGTCGTTAGCGGCGACGTCGCGCGGCGCCGGCGGCGGCCGCTTGACCGATGTTGGCGCTACACGAGGCGCCCTACGTGAGGGTTCGGGAGCAGACTTCTTGGCGAACGGCCACATCAGAAGCTCTCCCCGACGCGGATCAGGCGCTGCCCGCAACGAGCGCCTTCGCGGACGTCGGCGGCGGCGCAGGGTTTCAGCGCCGCAATCCCTTTGGGTCCGATCGATTGGATGCGCACCCCATCGACTTGCATGCCGACCAAGGCCAAGCTCAGCTCCTGAGCTTGGGCGAGCTCCGCAATCCACGAGCCGTTGCGTGCGTATAGGGCATGCAGCACCACGCGCGGCCGTGCCGCCTCGGCGGCCGCCTTCGCTGCGGCCTTCGCCGCTGCTGGATCCGAGACGGCCTTCGCCGCACCGGCGACCTTGCCCTCGGCTTCAGCTTCCGCGGCCGCGAGCTCTGTCTTCGCTCGGGTGATCTCGGCCGCTTGCTTCGCGCGCTGAGAATCGGCCAGGTCCGCGAGTGTCTGTGCATTGGTGGTCATGCACCCCAGTGCTGCGATCGCGATCAGCAGCAGAACGTTAGCTGTTCTTGACATAGAAGTTTCCTGTGAGACGCGCTTTCGCGCGGGAAAGGGGTTCTTGCCGCAGGTCACCGAGGTCGATGCTCCAGGCGGTCCAGCTCACGTTGCTGGGGGCGTTGCGCACGACCTCTTCGAGCTGTGGAAGAGCGATGCTGTCGACCTCAAACTTTCCGATCGCGATCGCTTCGGGATGAACGAAGCCTTGCGGCACGCCTTCGGCCTGCGGCCAGAGCGTCGGAGGCGACAGCTGGATGCTCAAACCAGCGACCAGCCAATCCTGGAGCTTCGAGGCCTCTTCGCCCTGCACGAACGCGCCCAGGTTCGGAAGCGATTGCGCCGCTTCGAGGCGTGCAACTTCGAGAGACTGCTTCCATGCCATACGCGCTTCGTTCAGGTTTGCGACTGCCGCTGGCACCAACTCGAGCATTGACACCTTCTGCGTCAGCCCCTTGAACGTTCCTGTGGTGCGTGTGAAGACAACTTCGCACCCTGTGCCGTTTGTGCAGCCGACGCGCGTCGTCGCCCAGCCTTCCGGCGCGGCCGGAATCTGCCGCGCGAACTTCAGGCCTTCGGCAATGGACTCGCGAGTGATGCCGACGTTTTGCCGTGCCAGAGCCAGGGCTGCGAGGTACTTGGGGATTGGGTCTTCGGCTTGCTGACGCGCGATCGCCTCCAGCCGTTTTTTCTCCGCGTCCCATTGCTTCCAGTAGAGGAAGCCTCCCACCGCCGCGGCGAAAAAAAGAGAGACGGCCCCGACCATGACGATGTCGACGGGCAAGCTCCTGATCGCTGAGTGCCGGTCGGCCGCCTCTGCGAGGTTCTCGAGGAGTTCCTCGTGCATGACTGCGGCCGGGTAGACAACAGGGTCATCGCTGAAAATCGCCATATCGGGCGAATCCTTCAGGTACGACGCAACGAGGCTGTAAGCCTCTGTTTTCCCCAAGCCAACTTTGTCGAACACCGGCAGGCCGTTGATGACCACGATGACGAGCTTCGCCTCCTCATCGTCCGCGCTTTCCCCTTGATCAATACAGAGGACCGCACTCGAATAGTCCTTTGAAAAGGACGCGAATGCAGCAGCCAGCGAGTGCGCGCCGCGGGGCGGCTTCGCGTCAGAGGAAGACAAGTAGTAGCCGGCCTTCACGCGATGGACCAGCCGAGCCTTCTTGCCCTCGGGCAGCGTCTCGGCCTCGGTCGCGATGCAGCGAGCAGCATGGTCCGCGCCCAGGCCGGCACCTGCGCTGCGTAAATGCGCATTCACATTCCCCGTTGGGGGAAGCAGCTTCCAGTCGAGCCCGCCGAAGAGCACGACCTTTCCGTCGGCAGTCTTGTAGACAACTTTGCTTGCCATCGTGACCGCCGTCAGAGTTGCACTGCCCTGACCAAGATCAGGAAGTCTTCGCGCTTGTATTGAGCCGTACGACTGCCGCCGGCGATCATCGGCACGCCATCCGCGAGGGAACGTGAATCAGCCTTCGACAGCCTGCGCGACAGGCCGGTAACCGCCATCACCTCACCAGGCTGCAGCCGAATGGTCGTCTGGTCATCGGTGCCGGAGGTCACCGGGGTCTGGACGCGTTGGAACGTCGGACCGCTGCCGGCGGTGACTTCAAACAAGCTGAGCAGTTCTGTAAGCGAGATACCGAACTTCAGCAGAATCGCGCCGTTGTCCATGATTGCTGGCTGCACCATGAACTTGTCGCCAGTGACGATGGATGACGTCTTCAGGCCTGGCGCGCCGGAGCCAACCGACGAGGCCGTCGCCGGCGTCGTCTCCGACAGATAGCCATCGGACTTCAGGTTCGTCTTGCGGGCCCACTGACGATTCATTGCGATCATCGACACCGGGCGGTACTGGGCGGTGTTGCTCATCCCATAGAGCAAGGTAAGCACCGCCCTCGAGCCGCCGTACTGGGCCTGGCTCGTGCGCCCACGTGTGCCGTCGGTGGGGGCGAGAATCGAGTAGCCGAACGTACCGCCATCCTGGCCGCCCAATGCCGTGGGCGACTTGATGTTCATGTTCCACGTTTTGGCAACATTGCTCAGGACCAGGTTCCAGTCCACACCCTTCTGGTCGTTGTCGTCGGTGGTGACGCTGTAGATGTCGAACTGGATGTGTGCTTGCCGCAGCATGACTGCGTCTTCTTGCTTCACCACTTCCCGCACGCGGCCCATCACGTCGCGAGTGGCCGTCACCGTCAGTCGACCTGAGCCTTCGCTGAGCACGACCTCGCCGCCCGACGAGGCAACCATGGTCTCGATCGACTTGCGCAGAGACTCCAGGGCGGCGATCTTCCCCGCCTCGTTGACGTCCATCGCCGAGTTTGCCCCCCCGGTATTGCCGTTCTCTCCGGTCTGGCCCGACGTCGTTGCCCCCAAGGTCATCTTGAAGTCCTGCGATCCGACGAACGCCGATAGTTCGAAGTTCTCGGTGATGAAGCGCTCGATCACGACCACACCATCGCGATACGACCATGAGAGATTGAGCCGGCCGGTCACATGGTCGAGGAATGAGGAGAGCGATCCGTTCCACTGCATGTCGACGCTGCTCACGTCCGTGACCGGCTGACGGAAGCTCGGCTGCGGCGCTGGCTGACCTGTCTGCGCCACGGCGGCTCCGGGCAGCGCCGGCGTCAGCGGAGAAGCGCCATTGGGGCGGCCCGGTGGCAGGGGTGAAGGCAGCGGCTGTGCCGGCAAGGGCGCAACACCTAACCCTTGCTGCTGCATCGAGGGAACATCGACCGCGCCGCCCTTCACGGGCGCGAAGACATCGCTCTTCACGCGGACAGGCACATTTGTGATGCGGCTGATCCGCTCGGCGATGACGGAAATGCTCACGCGGCCGCCAGTCGCTCGATCGTCGAAGTTCAGCTTGAATGGATCCGAGAAGATCGGCGGCAAGACTTCGTCGCTTTGGACGGTCACCATGCGCGCGCCGATCCATGCCTTGCTCGCGCGCTTCGCCACTGGTGCTTGCAACGCATATGCCGCTTTCGCATCGACGTTTGCCGGAGTTCCTGTTGTTTCCTCCGCGATGGGCAGCGGCACCTGGCGCGTGCCCTTGTTCACGTTCGATGCCTGCTCGCGCACCCCCGCAGATTCGCGGTTGATGGTGCCGGTCTGCGCGCAGCCGGCCAGCAACGCAATGATGACCATCAGGACGGTCGATTTCTTGAACATCTGCATTCCTTGGTTGAGAGCGGGGTGCGCGGCATGAATGGAGACCGACGCGGCTTGCGTGGTGTCGCGATGAAAGAGCACGGGCAACATCACTTGCACTCCAGCGACTGGTCGCCCTTGCGCGTTACGCGTGCCAGGGGCGGTGTGTTGGGATAGAAGCAGACTTCGAGGGGATAAGCGCTCATCGCGATGCCCGGAGACGCCAGTTGCGCTTCGACGGCTTCCTCGAACGTTCCCGTAACGGTGTTCGGTGCTTCGACCATGACGTGCTTTGCTGCGTCCCACCGCACCCGCCACCCCGCCTGCGCTGCCCAGCGCTGGAACGTGTTGGCCAAGTTGATGTCCTTGGTCTCCACCGCCCAGGTCTGGATGCCGCCCGTTACTGCAGACGATTTGCCTTTCGCCGTTGCGACGGTCATTGCCTTCGAAGAACCTCCGCCGAGGACGATGTCGTCGCTCGATTCGGAGAGGACCGTCGGGCGATTCCCGGCGGCCATGGTGGACCCACACGCAAGCAGCAGTGCCATCACTGCTGCCACGCTTGCCATGCTGCGTTTCATTTGATTGCTCCCTGTTGAAGAAAAAAGCGGCCTCAAGACGCCGGCGCGTCGAACACTCGCAGCACAGCGCCGCGATCGGTAAAGCGCATGGACAGCGGCACCGCGAGCTCGCCGAATTGACCCGCTAGCTGTCCGAGCGCCTGTCGCAGATCGCCGCTGTAGGCGGTTCCGCGCGCCTCGTCGGTTAGTGGGAAGTCCCGCGAACTCTCCCAGCGCAGCGCGACGTTGCTTGCCGCGGCCCATTTGCTGATCACCTCTCGAAGCGACTGCGCCGTCCCGATCGACCATGCCGTTCCTACCGGCGCCCCCGAAGCTGCCGCGACGGTAGGTGGTGCGGCGGGACTCGTTGAAGCGGGCGCTGCAGCGGCCGCAGGTGCGCCGGCTGCAGCGGAGGACTCGGCTGCGCCAGGCGGGACTCCCGCAGTTGTTGCAGCTGCTACGGGCGCGGTGTCGAGCGGCGGTGCAGCAGGACTCTCGCTTGCCATCTCCTCCGCGGGCGCCGGCCGCTCAGCAAGACGCACGGCCAGGCCGTCACCGTCCAGCGTGATGGCGAGCGGTTCGCTCCCCCCCTCGAGTGCCTTGCGCATCAGCTCGACCGCCGCTGCAAGATCGGACGTGGAGATCGCGCGCATGGAGTCGTTCAGCGGATAGTCCAGCGCGCTTTCCCACGTGAAGTCCACTTTGGCTGCTCGTGCCCAGCGGCGCATGACGGCAAGTGCCGTCTGTTCTTTCGCGTTCACGAAGAACATTCCAACTGGGATGGGAGCGGGCGGCGGCACCGCCTTCGCTCGCGAGGCCGCTGTCCCTTGCACGGCTCTTCGCTCCATCCCCGCCGGCCCAGCCGGAATCGCTACGCTGCCGCTGGGGCCGGTAGCGACCGGTGTCAGGATCGATGGGTTGGGCGCAGACGCTGCGACCGCGTTGACTGGTACGCGTGCAGCACTTGCGCTCGGATACTTCACCGTCGGAGGTGCGCTGCACGCACCCAACGTCGTGATCGCGGCCAAGACCGGAATCAGCTTCCACATGATTGCTCCCTTTGATGCTGTGATGAATTGCGCGGCGTCACGCGCCGCCAGGCGAGTGCATGCGCTCGACAGGGCGACCACCGCCCGAAATGACGCCTGTCCCGGCCAGAGGCCGCGGGACACCGCGACCTAGGGCGAAGGCGTTTCGCGCTCCAAGGCCTGTAGCGGGGAGACCCTCGGAGTTCAGTCCACGGCCGCGAACGGCATCGGTAAAGCTGCCCGGGGTCCGACCACCGGAAGCGATCGCCGCGGCGCCTCCAGCACTCGCGCGACCCGCGCCGTAGGCTGCCGCGTTCGCCGCAGCCCCCGACCCTGAGCGTGCCAAGTCAAACGCCGCTGCGACCGGTCTTGAGGCCATCGCTGGCCCGAATGCCGAGATGCCGATCCCACCCACGATGTCGCCGGCGATGTTCGGGATCTTCATCGCGAGGACACCCAAGATTCCCGAGGCCGCGCCAGCGGCCAACGCAGCCGTCACGAAGTCCAACGCCCCTGCCGAGGACTGCAGCGCCGTGGTGTAGTTCTGAAGCACGCCAATGCCGATACCGATGACGGCCGAAATCACGACAGCGGTAAACGTGTACTTCAGCACCCCACCGAGCCAGGCATCGGTGAAGCGAGAGGTGGCCTGAAATGCGAAGCATCCGACGAAGATCGGACCGAGCGCGAAGATCACGGCCAGCGCGAAGTCAATGACGATCAGATTGATCGCGCAAATCACTGCGAAGATGCCAAGTGCTGCGACCATCAAGAACCAGCAGATGAGCGCGACCACACCAGACAAGTCCGGCGAAGTCGACATCACCGTGATGTGCTCGGAAGCCCAGGACCAGGTCGGATCCCACGTGGAGAGTGCGGCGCTCATCGCCACGTCCAGTGCGTTGTAGCTAGTGGTCGACCCGGTCACGAACAGACCGGTCAGGCCTGAGCGCAACTCCTGGAAGAACCCCACCACGTTGCTCGTGTAAGCGCCTGCAGCGATCGCGAGCCCAACGACCAAGATTGCGCGAATCATCTTCGCGAACACATCCAGGATGTGGTGTTGTCCGCCGGCGCCGCGCATGATGTTCATGCCATGCCACATGACGATCAACGTCACGCCAACGAGGATCGGAGCCATGACCAGACCCGCCAGTTGGCCGGCGATTCCGGACCACTGTGTCGTGTTCTCCAGGATGCGGTTGGCCAGCGGCTCGATGACTCGAAAATCAGCCATATTCGCGCCTGGCTCAGTTCAGGTTGAACGGGTTGCTGCCACCGCCGCTCGCGCGATTGAGCTTGCGCACGCCCTCTTCCTTCTGCTGCTGCTCCGTGAGCCGGCGCTGCTCGTCCAGGAAGGCTAGCGCCATGTTCATCTGCATTTGCTCGTTCTGCAGATAGGCGCCTTCGGCGCCGATGCGGTTGTTCAGATCCGCAGCGGCCTTTGCGTCGCTCGTGTCGACGCTGTTGACGAATGCGCTCAGCTCTTGCTGCCGTCGCTTCGCCGAATCGATCGACTTGTTGATCAAGTCGATCTTCGTCGGCGTGATCATGGTCGATGTGTCGCAGCTCTTGACGGCCGCAGGGTTCGCTACAAACCGCTGCGAGCAATCGAAGGTGCGAACGGCCGCATAGATCGCCTGCGCGCCGGCGGTTGAGCCTGCAGAGCCCATTTGCCTGAGCTGGTCGACTTGACGCACGAAGTCTTCGGGCAACGACTGGCGCGTCATGTTCGCGGCCAGCTGCGCCATCCCGCGACCACCCTTCAACTGCTCGATCTGCTTGACCTGATTCTGGATCTGCTCCTTCTGGTTGTTGAGCTGGTCGATCATCTGCTGGTATTGCTGCATCCACGACATCACCTGCTGAATCTGCTGCGTCAAGGACGCAACATCGGTGACGGGGATCTGCGCGAGCGCGGTAGCGGGCGCGGTGAGTGCCAGGAAGACGGTGCACGCTGTAGCGCCAACAACACGTTGGATGAAGTTCATGTTTGCCCCTTGATGAATGGTTCCAACCAGTCCTGCGGGCGTTCGCCAAGGCGAGCACGCAGTTTTTCCAGTCGGGCGACGTTGTCCGTCGACCCCGACAAGACCTTCAGGTCACCTGGAAACGCGTAGAGGTCGAGCTGCGCGATCGAGAAGCGGTGGCCTTGTTTGATCGCGAACATTCGCGAGCCCTTGGTTAGTGCGGCCACGGCGTCGAACTCAGCGTCAGTGAGCTTGAAATGGCCGACGTACTCGCCGCGGTCCGCGGTGGGGTTCGGCATGAAGATGAACGTCGCGGTTTGTTCGATCAGGGCCTTCGCGATTGGGCTTGCGATCGTGTCGGACGGACTCTGCGTCATGTACACGCCGAAGCCGTTCTGCTTGCGGATCGTCTTCTGCTTGTTCTTTGCGAAGTCCTCAAAGTACGAGACGGACAGCGCCTTCCAATACTCATCCATGAAAAACGCGAAGCGCCGGCCATCGATCAGGTTCTCGACCCGATGCATGAGGTACATCATCACGGCGGGGCACGTGCGGGCGTCGTCCAGCAGCTCGGTGTAGTCAAAGCCATAGCAGCGACCCGTCTCGAACTCGAGAAGGTCATCGTTGCAGTCCAGTGCCCATCCGAGTGCGCCAGGCCTGTCGCCGGTTCGGCACCACTTTTGCAATCGAGCTGCGATACCGTTTTCGTCGTTGGTAGGTAGGTTTTGCAGCAAGGTCTCAAAGCAGCGCAACTCGCGCGGCAATCGACTCATCGCGTCCACCGCGTGGTCGATTTGCGCCGTCTCTTTCGGCGTATGCGGCATTTCTGGCTGCGTGCTGCAGAAGTGGACCAAGTCCTTCCAGAAGAGGATCGTCTCTGCGGTCGGATCCATCTTGAATGGAGCGAACCCTGTCGACTGTCCGCGTTGCAGAGCGAGGTACTGACCACCGATCGCGCGAATGGCGATTTCGGCGCCGCGGTCTTTGTCGAAGAACACGATTTGCGTCCCGAACTTCAACAGGTTGAAGAGCAGGAACAGCGCCAACACCGTCTTGCCACTTTCAGATTGGCCGATGATTTGGGCGTTGCCCAGCGCCTTCACATCGAACGCATCCTTGTCGCGCTCGGTGTCATGGAAGTTGAAGTAGATGGGTTGCCCAGACGGTGACTTGAAGATCGTCACCGCCTCGCCCCACGGGTTGAAGTCCCGCTTGCCGTGGGAGTAGTTGTGCAACGCGCAGAGGCCAGTAAAGTTGCGCGAGCTGAGGCTCGCCGTCCTGGGCCGCGCGTTCCAGTTCCCGGGCAACTGAGCGGCGAACGCCTGCTCCGTCACAAGGTCCAGCGCGGCGCCGAGGAAGCCTGCCTGCTGCAGGCCATCAATAGCATCGGAGCGTGCTTTCTTCACAAGCTCCGGGCTGTCCGCCTTCACCTGCATGGTGTAGTGGTACTCACCGAAGCTGAAAGTGCCGCTTAGCAAGCTGTCGATGGCATCGCCGATCTCCTTCACCTGCGACTGCGCGTTGTCCTCGGAACTCACCAGCTGGTTTCGCTGGCGGATCAACGCCTTTTGCGCGTCTCGCGTGTTGTAGGGTGAGAACGATTGCGTCTCGACGTATTCGCACGGCAGCCCCAGCATTGTGTTGAGCACGCCGGGAAACGAGAAGTCGGCGTAATCCTTGATCTCGATGAACGCCGAGTACATCGAGCCGTAGCTATCCCGCGTCTCGACGATCTCGGTGCCGAAAAGCACGCGACTTGTCGCGAGGTAGCGATACAGGGGCAGGCGCTTTGCCGGGATAAGACGCCATGTGCCATTGATCAGGAACGCGTACAGCGTGAGCTGATCGCTCCACCGGCGGCCATGGCGGTCCTTGTAGACGCTCAGCCGCGTTGGCCGGTAGTCGATGAGCGTCGTATTGACCTGGCGGTTGATGTTCTCCAGAACTTCCACCGCTGTTGCGTTCTCGGCGTCGAACTCAGCGTCGGTCCGGGGAACATTGCCAAGCAGCCCACTTTGGCGCTGCGGATGCGGACGATAAAGGATCGTCAAATAGATCTGAGTGGCGACCAGCCCGCCGCCTTCCAGGCCACCGTAGTACCGCTCGATCAGATCGCGCGCATAGCCTTCGGAGGGCAACGAGAGCTTGTCGCCGACCCGGCGACGGATGCGGTGGACCCAGAAGGCGTGCTTGCCGTTCGAGAGGCCTCGCACCAGCAGGTTGAGCGCATCCATCTGACGGACGGCAGCTTCCTCGGAGAGGCCCTCGAATGACAGCCCCTCGATGAGCCACGTCGACATGTAGTCGCCGCTGCGCGAGACCGTGATCTCGTCCGTCAGTGCGTACGACATGGGGATGAGGCGACCTAGGCCGTCCTCGCGCTGTGCCAGGTCGATTGACTTCCTCAATGCTCGAGTCATCAACCACCTCGCTTCTTGAAGTCCACGGGCGAAAGCCCGTGGGCGCGCCAAAAGCGGTTGTTCCTGCGGTGGGGCCAGCCGCGCAGGTACATCAGCCACTGGTTGAGCCGGTGGTCGTCGTTGCTTGTGATTTGCCGAAGCACCGCAATGACGACCACCATCACGAGGAGCACTGAAAGGCCAACCCCGAGGCCTAAGAGGATCGTGCCCCAGAGGGTCACGATGAGGAAAACTCCGCACACCAGGATGAACGGAATGATCGGCACCCCCAGCATCATTGCTGGTCGTGTTGCCCCTTTGAAAATGCGATCGCGGCCGTCCATCGCGCGACTCAGAAGAACAACGATGAGAAGGTCACGGCCCCGCCGAGCAGGCATCCGCCCCAGAAGACCGGGGCGACATCCTTCCACTGGGCCGCGTTGAACATCATGCGGATGCCCACGAACATGATGGCGAAGGTGAAGATCACTCCACCGATGCTCATGAGCCAGGTCTTCACGCTGTTCAGACCTTCGGTGCCCTTTTCGAACTGCGCCCACGCCGGGGAAGAAAACACCGTGATCAGCGCAACGCCGAGCACGTCGCGCGCTGTCAGTAGTCGCCGTGCCCGCGCGCTGATGGCCGCTAAGAGACGAGGAAAATTCACTTCTTACTCCCTGGCCACAAGGCCAAATGTTGATGAATCGGAGGCACCGGACCACGTACGTGGTCCGGTGCTCCATTGCTGCTCCCTGAACACTTCATGTGTGACGACTGCGTTGCCTTTTCGGATGGCGAGGACAACTTAAAAGTAATCTTCAAACGCAACCAAAAAGACAACCGAATAATAACCCCCAAAGACATCTGTTTGCGCGCATTTGGTTGTCTATTTGTTGGCTCAAATCCACTAGTGCCTTGCTCGCGCACGCGTGCGTGCGCCTCGTGCGCGGCACGAGGCGCCAGCCAGGGTGGATGGTTTGCCTATCGGCTCGCTTCGGGTCGAAGCAAGCCGAGCTCGATAGCGCGAGCTACGGCATTTATTGCGCTGGAGGCGTTCAAGGCAGCAATAGCTGACTCAAGCAATGAGCGCACGCGCACAACGGGCATGCGCAGTTCAAGCGCGATTCGCTCGATGCGATGCCCGTCGCGGGTCAGTCCCAGTACGGCCAGCTGCCGCCTGGTCAGCGATGCGCCTTCGCGCACTGACGCTTCGAGAAATGATCGTTCGCCGTTCAACGCTGCTGAAAGCGCGCGCGCGAAGGGCTCCGCGGGGGCACGCTTCGGGATATAGGCCAGGAAGCCCATTCGTTGGTAGGCAGCAGACGCGGCTGGGTCTGGCGCGCCGCAGACCAGGCAAGTGACTGGCTGCAACTCCAGAAACAACACGGCCGCAAGGATGTCGTTGGTGGCTTGCCCGTATCTGTCTACGTCGACGATGAGGCGATGCCATCGCGGTGGGCAGTTCCTCAACAACCGGATAACTCGGCCGGAGTCGTCCTCGACGACAAAAGACAGCATCGGAAACTCGTTCGTCAGGAGCGAACAGATCGCAGACGCCACCTGACCATGGTCGGCAATCAAGACCTGATTGTGTGGGCCGCCAATTTCGCATGCGAAATTGGTTCCCGGACCGACTGAATTTGGCATGCGAAACCGGAACTGTCGACTAGCGCTTGAGAAGCAGCACCACCAGCACCGCGACCAGGATCAGCGTCCCGAAGATGTTCAGCCCGGTCAGGAGCCAGAAGAATTTCGAGAAGTCCTCCAGCAGGCGCTTTGTTGCCAAAGCATTCGCATGAGAGGCGGCCAGGCTTGCTTGCCGCTCTTCGCTGACCTCCTTCCGAACCGCCGCCATGAGGCCGTGTCCCATTGCCTCGAAGTCAGAGCAAGCCTTTGTGCCGGCCGCGACCACCCGATCAGCCGCAGCCGATAGCTCCGCTTTGGCTTCTGGGAGTGACGAACGAAGCTCATCGACAGTCGTCTTGAGATCGACGACGCCGATCAGCAGCTCCGCATGGAAAGCATCCAGAACGCTTTGCGCCCGCGGCGTCGTGTTCATTTCGCAGCGACGAACAGCTTCTGGAAGACGGAGTCCAGATTGCTTCGAATTCCCTTCGCCAGCTGTGACACTACGAGCGCGGAAGCCTTCGCCCGACGTTCCTCGGGATCGCTCGCTTCCTTGATTTCTGCACGGAAGTCGCGGTCCTCAGCAATGCATTCTTCGACCGATCGTTCCTTCAGGTACTGAAAGCCATCGCTCTCGAACACCACAGCGTACGGGATGCGCAGCTTATCGAGCGCGCCCTTCACGACTCCAAACTGCTTATCGAGGTCGTCGTCGCGATCGACGTTGTTGAAAACAACCCGTAACTTCGAGTCGCTGACGCCCAGGGACAAGAGATCTTTGATCACCTTCACCGTGTCCGCTTGCTGCTTCGTCCTCGAGACGGTCGGAATGAGGAAGAAGTCGAAGGCGTCGAGCACGTCACCCATGCGCTCGGCCTTGTCGAACACGGTCTCGATGTTGCTGCTGCCGATGTCGACGATTGCTTCCTCTGCCGCCAGCACTTCGATCATCACGGGTGCGAAGTCCCTCCCCTTCACGCTGGTCGAATCGCCCCCCTCGTTGATCGACTCGATGAAGGTTATGGGGCAGCCGCCCATACGCGGCTGCAGAAGATGTCGGGCAAGTGTCGACTTCCCGACATTGCCCGAGTAGTTGAGAACCGCTACCTTGCGGCCAGACATTGACGCATTCATTCTCACTCCCAGTTGATTTCAACTGGGCGAGAGCTATGGGTCGCGCGCACCCGGTGAGGTTGTGGATGCCGCTTGCCGAGATCTCGCCCGTGCCGCGGCTGACCCGACATCAGCGTGCTCGAAGCGCATAAGCGCCTCGTCTAGGATCCTCATTGCCCTACGCGCCGAAGACGAATTGTCAGTCGCTTCGGTTGATTCTACAGTTGACAAATAGGTTGACGACAAATCCGCGTTGGATTCCGCGGGCACGCTCTCCTGCCCTCCGTCCTCCGGCACTTTCACAGGATCGGATATCAGGCCGGGCGCCGGCGCCCTCCCCTCCCCCGTCTCGCCGAGCGATGGCGGCACCGGCCCCGGAGCTGAGGCCGTGACGGAGTCGCCCCCCGTGGATGTGTCATTCGTGTAGGGCGGCGGTGGTGTGGCCGTGGCTGGCGCGGCTCCTGTCGAGACACTGGCCGAAGAGCGCGCTGGCGCACGGGACGCCAGCACCTCACGGGCGCCAGCATCCAGGTCGACCTGCGTTTTCAGCCAGCGATAGAACGTGGCGCGGCCGCATGCCACCAGCCCTTCCGATGTCAAGAAGGTGAAGAGCATTGCGCGCGAATACCCTGCCGCGTGAAGGCGGTAGAGACTTGGACGGAGCTGATCCAGGACGAAGCCATACGTATCGGGCGCGTGCGCTTTCATGAACGCGGCCTCGCGTTCAAGCAGCTGCTGTTCGTCCAATACCGCCATGCCAGGTTGCTCCGCCGCTTCCTTCTCTGCCAAACCAATGCTTCTCCGTCAGTCTCACTGCCGCGCATAGACGGCTACCAGGCTCATCGAATCTCAAGAAAGAGGCGATTTTCTCGCTCCGTCTCAACTAGAGCTTACACGCTCATTCTGTCTCACGGCGAATCAAAATTCTCGCAAATTCTCGCTCCGTCTCATTCCGTCTCATCGAAAAGTGCGCGTTCGAGGGGGTGTACAAAATCGTGGAAAAGACAGGCACGTTGGGTATTGTTTACGGCGGCTACGCCTTCGTAAAATACCTCGTGCCAAAGGCGCTGCCTTTGAAACCGTTAGGAGCCGGCTACGCCTCCCAATTTCGCATGCGAAAGTGGGCCCGGGGGCCGGATCGGATTTCCAGGGAGAAGAAAATGGAACAGCAATCCACGGACGTGACGAGCCCGCTAATTTCGCATGCGAAACCGAGCCGGCGGCGTGCAGACAAGGGCCAAGTGCTCGCCGACGGTGTCACCCCGCCTCCCCCCGCCTCTATTCCCACGGCGTTTCGCTTGCGCCCAGATGCACGGGACGCTCTGTTTACCCGCGCCAAGGAGGCCGGGATGTCGCCTCGGGCTTGGCTCGAGCAGGCCATCCTGGAGAACAAGACTCGGATCGTCGTGAATACCTCCGCGCAGGATCTGGTGTTCCAGATCAACAAGGCGGGAAACAACCTCAACCAGATCGCACACGCGATCCATACCCTGCGCCTCAAAGACATGCTCGCCGCGGCCCACTACACGCAGCACATGGAAACTCTCCGCGCGATTGAAGGCCTTCTCACGGACGCTCTTGCTCATGCTCGTTCGAATCTCGTCCGGTGAGAGCGGCATCAAGGAGTACCTCGAAGAGGGCAAGAAGCGGGGCCGCGAGTTCGAGCGTGACCTGGTCGACGAACGAATAACCCTCTCGGGCAACCTCGACCTTATCGATGCGGTCATAGACTCGATCGCGACGAAGCAAGCCGGCGACGCTCGCTATTTGCACATCACCCTTGGGTTTGCCGAGCGATTCACTTCGGCCGCGATCCCCTCCCCCGGCCAAGTCAACGCCGACACCATCCGCCAGGTCGTGGATGCGTACAGAGAGCTGCTGTTCGCTGCGTACGACCCTTGTGAGTACGCGTTCTACGCGGAGGCTCACATTCCCAAGGTCACGCACCAACCCAACGCGACGACTGGCGACTACGAGGAGCGCTTGCCCCATGTGCACATCGTTGTGCCAATGCGCAATTTGGAGTCGGGCCGCTATCTCAACCCAGCCGGTCACGGCGAGACCACGCAATGGGCCCTCCAGGCGATCCAGGAGCAGATCAACACGCGCTTCGGCCTAAAGAGCCCGCTGGAGTCCCGCCGGGATCCCGGCCAGGTGCTTCACCCTACTGCCAAACACACCGCCGACGTTGAAGGCCAGACGCCCCGCCAGCTGCGTGCCTACATCGACGCGCTCGTGCGCGAAGGTTCGATCAATTCGTTCACTGAGTTGGTGGAGGCAGCACAGACGTTGGGTGAGGTCATCGTCAGACCGGGAAAGGACGATGACTATGTCAATGTCAAGCCGGCCTGGGCAGCGCGTGGCATCAATCTGAAGGACTTCAGCCGAGGGGCCTTCGCCCAGCGCGCGGCGCAGCTGCGGTCCACGACCTCGCCAACGCCGGACTTTGAAAGCGACCTGCAAAGCTGGATCGCCTCGGGTGCCTTCGAAGCGCGCTACGTGGACTCGCCCAAGACACGCGCCGCCTACAAGGGCATGTCGACGGAAGAACGAGCTCGCTTTCTCGACAAGGCGCGAGAAGCCACGCAGGAGCGGCTGCGCGCGCGGGACGTCCCGCTGACGACGCAGGTGTTGTCCGCCGCCTCAAAAGCCATCGAACGCGCCGTCAAAAACCTCGAATCCAAGCCGACGGCAATCCCGATTGCTGCCGGCCTCCACCAGCGCCTAGCGCAAGTTATCAAGGAATTTAAAAATGAGCGACCTGATCGAGCTAAAAGCCACGATCGAACAAATCACGAGCCAGCAATTGCAGATTTGTCAGGTGTTCGAGCAGATCCTCGAGAAGATGGAGGCGCCCGACCAAGACGGGATGGTCAAAAAGCTCGAGAAGCTGTTGACGCCCCTGGTCGAGGATTCGGCCCAGATCAAGACCAGCCTCGGCATCTGAGCGACGCCGAACTCAAGCAATCGGCGTCTGCCAAGGCGGTACTTCTCTGGGCATCCCGAAACCTCGGAATCGACCCTCTGAGCTACACGACTGGAACTGGCCGGGATGGGCACCCCCGGATCTTCCACGGCTCGCACCAGTACAACCTGGGCGATTTCTTCACCAAGCACCTCGGCCGACCATGGGCAGAGACGCGACAGATTCTCCTGGAGTGCCAGGAGGAGGATCCACATCATGCTGTTTCCCGACCCCCCGCAGATCAATCCCGAGCCGACATTCGAGGAGCTGCTGGAAGCCCTGCGCAAATGCTCAGAGATGCAGCAGCGTGTATTGAGCGCGGCGAGCAGATTGCTCGCCGCCCTGGACGGATCGAGCGGTACGTCGAGCATCGAAACCTTGGCTCGGCTCTTGCGGCCGCTCTACGCGGACTACGCGGCGATCGAGCGGAAGACGCGGCTCCGCTGACTCCACAGGAGCGGCTCACCCTCGCGGGCGCAGCAATCCAACGTGCGACCTCAAGACCCTTGGAAAGCGCGATCGCGGGCCTGGCGTCCCGCGATGCCATGCGCGCACTGACGATCCTCACGGAGCGCCTGTCGAGGACGCCGAGAGCGCAATCCAGAACTCGCAGCGTCACGGAGTCGCTGACCCGAGAGGCCCGCAGCACCGCTGAGCCGACCCGTGCCTTGGTGGAGCCTGATCCTGCCAAGGTCCTTGAGGCCGCCCAGCGGCTCTATGGGATAGATCCCAAGGGGTACAGCTGGGGCAGGGCGCAAGACGGGCGGCACCGGATCTACCACCAGAACCGTACTTACAACCTCAACGACTTCTTCACCAAGCATCTCGGCCGGCCGTACGCGGAGGTGGCGCGTGTGCTTGCGGACTGCAGTCACGCGACTGCCTCGGGTGCGATTCCCGCGCCGGAGCGCACGCTCTGGCGCCAATTCGGAGGGTGGCGGGAGGCAGAGTTCCGCCGAGTGGCGCTGCAGAGGGAAGAGCAGCGCAAGCTCTTCCGCGACCAGGTGCTCGAGGCGCGGCGCCTTTATCGATCGCGGAAGGATGACGCGCGGAATTTGTCCAGTCGTCAGCGGCGAGTCGCAGTGGCTGTCGCGCGCGCGGAAAGCGTCACCAGCCAGCTCCACATCGCGAATGAGCGGCGCCGGGTGAGGGTGGACGGCCGCCTGCCTGGCCGCAACGAACATTACCGACAGTTCCTCGTGGACCTCGCTGCGGCAGGCGACACGTCGGCCTTGGCGGAGCTTCGGCGCATAGCGCCCGCAGACGCAGACCAGAACCCCAAGGTCGCGGGTGCGCAAGACAAGGCGGTTTTCCCGTTGCCGCGTTACACCGTGGACTCCTACGGGGGCGTCACCTACAAAATTGGGGAGTCCACGCTCGTTCGTGACTCCGCCCAGGGAGTGGCCGTGCTCCAGGCCGAGCAAGCCGCCTATGACGCCGCGCTGCGCGTCGCGCTTGCCAAGTACGGCCGCACCATCACCTTGCGCGGCGACGCGAAATTCGTCGATCGCATGGTTGAAGCGGCCAAGCGCTCCGGCATCGAGATCGTCATTCGAGACGCGGCCCATCCGAAAGCAAATCCGCTGATCGTCAACCAGCGTGGCATGCGCCGCTAGGGAGGCCCCTTTATAGTTGAGTTGTCGAATCGGTTTGTATTTGGGTTTCGAGTTGGTCGAAGCCCGACCGATTCGGGAGCTCAACATGCGCAACCTCTTCATTGCAGAAAAGCCGTCCGTCGCTCAGGCGCTCGCAGAACATCTTGGCGTCACCCAGCGGACGCAGGGGTATTACCTCTGCGGCAACGATGTCGTCACAAATTGCGTCGGTCACCTTTTCGAGATGGCCATGCCCGAGGACTATGACAAGCGTTTCGCGACCTGGAATTTCGAGGATCTGCCCATCGCTCCTACCCATTGGCCCTGGTTGCCGAAGAAGCAGCACATCGCGAGAATTCGTCAGATAGGGGAGCTGCTACGACACGCTGAATGCGTCATCCACGTGGGAGACCCCGACAACGAAGGTCAGCTGCTCGTAGATAACGTCATCCTCGAGAATCGATACCGCGGCCCCGTGATGCGCTTGTGGGCGCAAGCGTGTGATCCAGTCACCCTGAGCAAAGCTCTGGCCAATCTCACCCCCAACGACCGTTTCCGAGGCATGCGCGATTCGGCGCTTGCCCGCGGCCGCGGCGACTGGCGAATCGGCTTCAATGGGACGCGCGCGTTCACCGCGTTGAGCCGCGCCCTCGGCCGCGGGGCGGTGGTGCATGTCGGACGCGTCTCCACGCCCACGCTCGCGCTGGTCGCCGAGCGCGACAAACAATTCGCGAACTTCAAGCCCATTCCGTACTTCGTCATCGCGATCGACGTCGCGCATCCTGTCTCCGGAACAGTCCGACTGAAATGGCAGCCGCGCGACGACCAGGCGGGACTGGACGAAAAGGGACGCCTCACGTCGAGCTTGGTCGCCGATGAATTGCTGAGTCGCCTACGCGGCCGAGTCGCGTCCGTCAGCGCCTTCGAGACCGACACGAAGCTCGAGGGCCCACCCCGAGCATTCTCCCTAGCGACCATCGGCCTTGCGGCATCTCGCAAATTCGGAATGACGGCGGCTGACACGCTCAAGATTTGTCAGTCGCTTTATGAGACGCACAAACTCACGACCTATCCGCGCACCGACTGCGACTACTTACCAGAGGCCCAGCACGCCTCGGCGCCGGAAGTTTTGGCCGCGCTGCGCTCAAACCTTCCCGACATTGAGCGCTTCATTGACGAGGCCGATCCGACCATCAAGTCGAAGACTTGGGACGACACCAAAGTCACTGCCCACTACGGGATCATTCCGACCGCAATGCGAGCAGACCTTCGCGCGCTCTCGCCGGCCGAGCTCGCGGTCTATCAGCTTGTGGTCCAGGCCTACATCGCGCAGTTCTACCCACCGCACAAGTTCGATGTCATCACCATGCGGGCGAGCGCCGCGGACGAAGCGTTCGCGGCAAAGGGCAAGCATGTCCTAGAAGCCGGTTGGCGCCAGCTTTACGGAGCAGGGGAGGGCGAGGAAGACCCTGACCTCCCCACCTTCACCGTCGGCGAACAGCTCGAGATTCAGGACGCTCATCGGCTTGAAAAACGCACGACCCACCCGGAGCGGTTCACCGAGGGCACGCTCCCTGTGGCGATGGAAAACATATACCGCTACATGGAAGACGACGCCGATCGAGCCTCGCTCAAGGACGGGGACGGAATAGGTACGCCAGCCACGCGCGGTCCGATCATCGAGGAGCTCAAGCGCCGAGGCTACTTGGTGAACTCGGGCAAATTCCTCGTGAGCACGCCCGCAGCACAGGCGATGCTCGAGCTCCTCCCGCCGGTGGTAAAGAGCGCCTCGTTGACTGCCGCTTTCAGCCGAGTCCTTCGGGGCATCGAACAAGGCGTCAATACCATCGAGGACTTCCAGCGCACCACCGACAACGTCGTCGACGAGCTGATGGCTTTCGCCCGCGCTGCCATGCCGGAGGTCGCGCGCCATGTCTGTCCGGCCTGCGACGGCGGCCAGCTTCAGCGTCACGCCAGACGCGACGGCAGGGGCCATTTTTGGGGATGCAATCGCTACAAGCTGGGCTGCTCGTATTCAGCCAACGACGTCGATGGTGCGCCTGCCGCGCCAGCGGCGGAGCAGGCAAGTGACGCCGAACCAGCGATCTCCTGTCCGACGTGTGGTCGAGGTCTTCAACGCAAGCAGCGCCGGACCGATGGCCATTACTTTTGGGGCTGCGCCGGCTATCGCGATGGCTGCCGCTTCACTGCGGAGGACCGTGACGGCGCACCCGCATTCGAGTCCGCAAGAGCTTGATCCCGCGGCGTGGGCTAGCTAGTTTTGATCATTACCGGGCTCGTATCGAAATGTTGAAATGACGCCAATCCGAATCGCGCCAACTATGCCAACTACCTCTCTTACAACGGCACAGACGCACGCCCTGCAGATCTCCATAGAGCAAGCGGGCTTGTCGTTCCCCAAGGCTCTGAGAACCTCATTCGAACGCACCTGCCAGGCGCGTCTCGCACAGCTTCACACCGTGAGCCCAGGGCCTTGCCAATTTCCTCGCGCCTTTCATCTAGCGATTGAAAGGGTCGCGGAAACAATCAAAGAAACGCGCCGGCAAGCTGACCAGCTTGCCGCTTCCGAATCCGCTTTCAACGCCGCCCTTTGAAGGGCAGCAATCTCTGTAGGGATCGATCGACAGATGAGCAACAACGAAGTCGACAAGGTAGTTTTCGAGTGGCTGCAGGAAGAGCGAGCCATCTACGACCGCGTGCGCGCGGGCCCCGGCGCCGGCGTCCCCACGCCGATGCAGATCGGTGGGTTGAGCGGCTTGCAGCTGATGCAAGCCATGATTGCCGGCGAACTGCCTTATGCGACGTTCGCGGATCATCTCAACTTCCTCGCAGTGAGCGTGGAGGAGGGGAGGGCGGTCTTTCAGGCTGCGCCCTCCGCCGACTATCTAAATCCGATGGGCACTGTGCACGGCGGATGGGTGAGCTCTGTCCTTGATTCCGCCCTCGGCACCGCAGTGCTCACAACCCTCGCTCCTGGCCGCTCCTACCTCACCTCAAATATTCGCGTCGAATGGGTCCATCCCTTGACGGTTGCTACCACCCGCGTGCGCGCGTTCGGTCGGGTGGGTGAGCGAACCGCTCGGCGCTGTCTCGCCTCGGGCGAACTGGTTGGCCCCGACGGCACCCTGTACGCAACGGCATCCTGCGAATGCCGTGTCTTCGACGTCCTCTCCCAGGGATCAGTCGACCAGCGATGACGCGGGGATCAGCACGCGAAAGCGCGTGCCCCGGCCGAGCACGGACCTGACCTCGACTTGGTAGCCAAGGCTGTCGACGAAACGCCTCACGATCGCCAGCCCGACGCCAACACCCCGCATGCGCATCTCCTCCCCGTCGTCCTCCTGATGGAAGGCTTCGAAGATCCGCCCGTAGGCTTCGGGTTTGATGCCCTTACCCTGATCCCACACTTCGATCGCAAGCCCATCGGAACGTCGACGCGCGCAAACCAGCACGCCGCGCCTTGTGAACTTCAGCGCGTTCGAAATCAGGTTCTGAAGAATCCTCTCGAGCATTGACACATCGGTGTGGAGCACCGAGCGCGACACGAGGATGCGCAGTTCCTTTGTCCCGCCCTTGCCCCTGGGTTCCCCGGAAACGCGGGACTCCACGGGCGTTGCGCTCTCGTCGACGATGCGCTCGAAATGCAGATCCAATCGCTGGAATACCGACTGCAGGGCGACCTGCTGCATTTTTGGCGTCGGATCTAGCGTCTCCATCCGCGCATAGTCCAGCAGCTCGGCGACGTAGACCTGCAGGGAGTCGATTTCCTGCCCGAGACGCTGTAGCGGGAACTCGTCCGACTCGTTGGTCCTGCGCGCCGCGCGCGCGTCCAATACCCAGAGCTTCACTGCGTGCAGCCGTTGCTGGAAGTCGTGGCTTGCCTCGCGGAACACGCCGGAGCGCTTATCGAGCGTCTTGAACGCAGCGTCCTTGAGCTTCTCGAGCTCCGTGTTCATGGTGTGATGTTCACCCAGAATTTTTTGCATCGCCCGAGAGTGCTCGAGCTGATACTTGAGCTGGTTGACCGCTATGAAGGTGTGAAGCCAGAGGACCACGAACACACCGAAGATGAGCATGGCGATGACAGGCAACGAGGCCAAGTCGTTTCGGTACAGGTTCGCCCCGAAGGCGCCCCACAGGCAGACGTTGTAGACCACCACCGCAACCGGGGTGACCGGCCACATGCCCGCCATGGCCAGGCTGATGCTCAGCAGGCCAATGACCAAGAAGATCTCTCGGACGGTCATGGACGGTCCTGAGTAGAGCGAGATTGTCCAAACCCAAAAGGTGCTCGCCAGGCACACCATGAACACCGGCACCAGCTTGAGCGCGAACGAGCGCTGTACAACAGACGGCGAGACGCGCGTGAGAGGGATGAACATCACCAGCCGCGCAGCCCACGTCCCCACCGCGGACGCCAGCCACCACCAGAACTGCTCTTTCGTCAGCACCGGCGTGCTCGCCTCCGCCACGACCAGGCCACAGACGGTGAGCCAGTACGCATAGTGCTGAACCAGGAATTGGCGGCGCGCGAGGTGCCGGTGCGCCAACGACACGTTGATGAACGCCTTGCTCGCCTTCGCCTGCTCAGGCTTCAAAGACGCCGAGGCCTCTATTTCCTCCCGCGAGGCCGGCCTCAGTTCGCTAAACGTTCCCATCGTCTTCGATCGATATTCCCGTCAAGAGGCCGAGCTCGACCGCTCTCGAGACAAGTTGCGAGCGCGACCTCGCATTCAGGGCGACCGAGGCAGCGCGCACGAAGTGATTCACGGTCACCGTTGCCAACTTGAGGACCCGCCCGATCTCCTTGTCGGTCATTCCCTGGCTGATCAGCAACACCACCTGTCCCTGACGCCTGGTCAATCGCGCCGCGTCGGTATTCGAGGCGGCCGCCTCGTGGGTGGAGAACGCGCGCTGCCCGCCAATGACCTTGTTGAGGTTCGCCTCGAGCTCGGCAATCTCGCTGCCCTTCAGGATATAGCCTTGGAAGCCGAGCGCCAGGATCTGCTGCATGTAGTCGTGACGGCTGCTGCCAGTCAGAATGCATGTGATGCTCGCAAGTCCCATAGCCTGGATCTCCATCGCGAGCGACAGGCCCACCGCGCCAGGAACATCGAGATCCAAGAGGATCAGCCCCCAGCGATCCGGCTCGGCGCGAAGTGCCGTCAACGCCTTTTCTGCGGTGTTGAACACCACGAGCTGCCCGACCTGCGGGCTGCGGGTCAAGATCCTCGCCGTCGCCTCCCAGACGATCGGCTGATCTTCAACGAATAGGACGTCCATTTCTCCACTCTCTGCGAGGACGCGCGCAACGCGCAGCGCCTCAAATTTCCGATGTTGGCGGCAAGGCCATGAGCGTCACGAGTGCCTTGCCGAGTTCCGGGATGGGATGGCGCGCAAACGACGACAGCACGGGAGCTACCACCTCACGCTGGCCCTCCGACAACGAGCGAAGAATTTCTCCGAGCCGGTCGACCGTCGCTGCCGTCGTCGGCAGCGAAGCGCCGACGGCCTCAGCTACTTCGGGATGCACGAGGGGATCGCCCGTCATGCCAAACAGCTCCTGCCAATTGCGCGCACTGCGTTCTCCGAAAGGAGCGGTCGACCCGCTCGTCGTTAGCTGCGATAGATAGCTCTGCCGGGATGTGCTGAGTTTGTATTTCTCTGCGACCGCGGCATTGCCGCCCTCACTCGCCACGAAGCGTCGAAGGGCAGCACGTCGAGCCTCTGTCAGTGCGTCCATCCTACGACTTTATTAAAAAACTTTCTTGATATAACTAAATTTCTTATAAAGAGAAAACTAAATTTCCACTGCGATTTCGCATGCGAAACTGGCGCCATACCGCGAAAGGTGCTTACGGATCGGTCGAATCCGGCCACTGAGTCCGGTGGGGTAGGACTTGGCCCACATGGCTATTAGTAACTAGTTGATTCCACGCAAGACAGAAACTAAATTACCCGCATACGCCCGCACTTTACGCGGGGGAATCTCAAGGGGAATCACTAATGTCCGTTATCGCCAGCGCTGTTCAGCCCTCCTCAACCCGTGCGCCCGCTACGACCGTGCCCACGAGCGTCGCTCATCAGGACTTCTCCCGCGAGGACGTGGAGAATGCACTGACGGCCCTCGGCGAGCTCCCCGATGCCGCAGACGAGGACATCCGCGCGTTGGCCACCGTTTTGCACCACATGTCCTATTACGGCCTCTCCAGGCTCGACAATGAGCAGCTGGACGCCCGTGCCCTGACGCTGCTGCGCTCGGAGCGAGGAGCGCAGTAGCTGTCCCGAGCCGGGGCGGCACTGCCGCATCAGCTATAAAGCCGCGTCCCGTGACGCGGCTTTTTTGTTTCCCGGATTCACTCATGTTGCTAGCTAGGTTGTCTTTTTGGTTGACGTTTAGGTTGACATTTTCTAGGATCGCAACACCTAACCACTGCGAAAGAACATGAAAACCCTTACCGTTGCCAATCAAAAAGGGGGCGTTGGCAAGACCACGCTCACCGTCCATTCGGGCTACGCTGCAGCCGGTGCCAACCTGCGAGTGCTCATGGTGGACTTCGACCCGCAGGCAAGCCTGTCGCTGGGTTTCAACATCGTGCAGCCGAACCCCGAGTACCTCACCTCGGCGGACCTCTTCTCGCACGACCCGGTGACCAAGAAGCCGCAACCCTACGACGGCAACATCGACATCATTCCCGCAGACGAGCGGCTCTTCGACTTGATTTCCGCCTCGACTGACGACGCCATCCGTGCGCGAACCGCGCTGCGCGCGATCGGGAAGGCGCGCAAGTACGACCTCTGCATCATCGACACGCCGCCCGAGCGCAACCTCCTGCTGGTCGCGGCCCTCGCCATCGCGGACTTCGTCGTGATTCCGATGACCCTGGGCCTCTATGAGCAGGGCGGGGTGGAACGCCTGATCGAGACAATCGAGGGCACCCGCATGGCCCTCAATCCTTCGCTGACCACCCTCGGCATCCAGCTGATGAAAACCAACAGCAAGAGCGCGCGCGAGCGGGAACAGGTCCAAGCGATGCGTGACCAATTTCCCGAGTACGTGCTCAAGCAAGAGCTCACCGAACTCGCATCCGTACGTCAGGCCGTGAACAACCGCTTGCCCGTCTGGCACAACCCCCGGGGTTCGAGCCACGAGAAGGCGGCCAAGGAATGGCGACTCGCCACGGCTCACATCCTGAACGAGGTCACGCGATGAGCTCGGTCAACGACATGATGGGCAAACTTCGGGCGGCCGAGCCGACCGAAGTCGATATTTCCTCGATCGACGTCAAGCCGCAGGCCCGCAAGAAGTTCGAGGACGAGAACCACACCCTGCAAGGCCTCGCCGACACCATCAAGGCTCACGGCGTTCTGCAGCCGGTCGTGCTGCGCCCGCTCGGCGGTGGCCGCTATGAACTTGTCGCCGGCGAGCGGCGCTTGCGCGCCGCCAAGCTCGCCGGCCTGACGAAGATTCCGTGCCGAATCCGTCAGCGCAGCGAGTCCGAATCGGCGCTTGTCCAGGCGGTGGAAAACATCCAACGCAAGGACCTCGAGCCCATCGAAGAAGCCACGATGCTCAAGCAAGCTCTAGAGCAGCTCAACGGTGACCGCGCCGCCCTGTTGCGCGAGATCGGCAAGAAAGAGGCCTGGCTCACTCAGCGCCTGAATTTGCTCGACCTCCCGCCACAGGCCCAGAGCCTGATCGATGAAGGCCTGACGACCGACGTCACCACACTTAACAACGTGCGCCAGCTGGCGCGCAAGGACCCCGCGGCTGCGGACCGGCTCGTCGACGATGCCCGCAAGACCCCGGCAGGCGGTGCACAGCTGCGAGCTAAGTCCGAAGCCGCGAAGAACGAAGCCAAGGGCAAAGCCAACCCCTCCAAGGCGGCGTCCGCCGCCCCGGGCGGCGGCACGAAGCCGACCGTTGCCACGCCGCGTGACCGGTCAGCAGAGACGCCTGGCGCTGCCGCGGTCTACACCGGCGGCGCAGGCATCGGCGGAGCAGGCGTTTTCCCCGCGCCTCCCATGAAGCCGCACGAGAAAGCGATCACCAGCTTGGTAGAAGCCGTGAGGAAACCCGGCGCGGATGCAGTTAAGCTATTGGCGTCCATTTCCGCACCGGACCGAGAACTGCTGGAGCAGCACGCCAAGGCGTACTTCGAGAAGGGGCGGCAATCGACGGACCTCGTTCCGGGGATCCTGGCCGGGCTCGCTCGCAACGAGTTCGGCAAGGCCCCGGTCGAATTTTTTAATCTGACCGCCTTCCTGCTCGCGCAGAGTAAGGCGGAAAAAATGACGATCGACGCGGTTCTCGCCGCGATCGCTACTGCGAGCACATGACCAGACTGGCCGAGAAGCTGCTGACGCCCGATGAATTCGAGGGAGCGATGTCCTACTTTTCGACCCGCAAGGGCGACAGTAGGGGCATCGCCTATGACTTCTACGTCCTCGGGAAGAATGCTGCCACCATCTCGGCCAAATTCGACTGCTCGAAGCAGAATGTGATCAAGGTAGTGGGCCGATTCGCCACCGCCCTCGATCGGTACTACCAGGCGCAGCGCAACGTTGGACTGGCTCCCGCCCCTCTCGAGACCGCTGCGACTGATTTGGCGGCCCTCGTTAAGCAAGCCGAGGAGGCACTCCGGCGCGCCCAAGAGCTCGCCGCGCAGTCCGGCCCAACCACCCCCACCAAGGCCCCGGCTGCCAAGTCAGCCGTAGCCAAGCGCGTCGCTTCACCGCGCCCGGCTGCCAAGAAGGCCAGCCCGGCTGGCGTCAAGCGCACCGCAGCCACCAAGACGCCCGCGAAGACCACGACTGCTAAAAGCCCGACCGCGAAGGCCCCAGCTCGCAAAAGCGGCGCCGCAAAGCGCGTTCGCTGAATTCCCACCGCCCAAGCAAAAGGGGCCGCTGTGCGGCCCCCTTTTTTTGCTGTCGACGCTTTCAATACCGCACCGACCGATAGAGCTTGTCCTGGATGTAGACATCGATCACTCGCGGAGACGCCGCCGGCGCCATCGTGGTCAGCTGCTCGAAGACATTGACCGTTTTCATTTCCACCCATTCCCCCGAACCGCTTCGGAAGGTCAGGGTTCCGAGAGGTCTGCCGACGCACACCTTGTTCCGCGCGCCGAGTCCTGTCGCGTTCCCTTCTCCAATCCCGGTCTCGATCTTCAGCCCCTCCGGCATCGCTCCTCCTTGCATCCACGGTGACAGCCCGCCCATCTGAGCGTAGACCGCAGGGGCCAGCTGGATCGCCTCAACTTGCTCTCCCAGTGCCGTGGTTCCTTCCGGGCAAAAGTCGTACGGGCGATTCGCGCCCTGCATCGTGGCCGGCGCTCCTTCCTCGCAGCTCGGGAACGGATCCGGCGGCTTCTTCGCCTGTTCCTGCATGAAGCGTTGGATCGGCGGCTGGCACTGCTGCACTGCCATCGGACCCTGGGGATTCGACATGCACATCAGAACCCGGCAGCCGTAATCGCTCGCGTTGGCGATCGGCGTAGCCAATGCGGCAGCCATGGTCAGAGCGAGCGTTGAAAGCACCTTCATGTAGACCTCCAGCATGGTGAATGTGAAGGGTTGATTTTAAGGTTGTTGTTTAGGTTGGGCGTCTCCCCTTGGCCTCCGGCCTCGGGGCCGCGCTCTCGTGCTGCGCATCGAGCTCCCTGCAGGATCTCGCCCCCTACGGGCATCCATCGCATGACGCAGCGCGGCGAATCGCCGCGCTGCGCGAGGGCGAACCCCTCGCTCATTCGTGTCGCGCACTGGCGCGAAAGGGCGCTCGCCGCGCGGCAGTTGCCCTACGTCGTTCGCAGCTGCTGGTCGTCCGCCCGAGTGCATCGCTTTTCCCGGGACTTTGCGTTTCGGTGGCGCCGCGCCCGCTCCGCTGCAAGGGGTCTTCATAACGCTGCGCATTACGAACCCTTCCCCTTGCGCACGGCGCCTCCGATCCGCCCGTTTTCCCCGGGCGATGAACTCAGGGGAACGGCGGCCAGCACCGAAATGCGACCGCACTCCAGCCACCTGAATTTCAAGGGCTCCGAATCTAGGGGCCCGGTGTGCCTGGTACAGCAACAGAAAGGAAATCATGGCTTCGGAAATTGATTTGTGCGTGGCGAGCATGGCGCGCAAGGGACCGTGTGTGGAGGACCCAGGAACGACGGTGGCTAGGACGCTTCGCTCCGAACACCGCGCCTGTCTCGCGGGGGCCAAGGCCGCGCGGGCCCACGGCGCATCGCATGCCCTGTTGATGGCACAAGCGAAGGCCGCGCGCTTCTATTTCGCCGCATACCAGCGCCTAGGGGTCTGACGTGGCAAAGAGCATGCGAACACTGCGGGCAACTCCTCGCACTTCACACGAGGCAGAGTTCGTCCGTCTGCTGCTAGGCAACACGGGGCGCACGCCGCTGCACACGGCGTTCAGCGACTTCTGCGAACTCGCCGCACTCTCGTTCAGCAACGCGGTGGATCTGCTGCAGCACGAGAAGCGAGAGGCGCGATACATGGCGATCGTGAGCAAGTACAGGCGCGAGGAGGTGGAGCGCTTCCCGCAGATGCTCGCCGAGCTCGTTCACATGCACGAGAACGAGTTCGGAGACCACCTCGGCCGCCTGTTCCAAGCGCTCGAGCTTTCAAACCATTGGGTGGGCCAATTCTTCACGCCCTACCCACTGGCGCGGCTGATGGCTGGCATGACCGCGGGCGACGTCGCGGCCCAGGTTCGGGAGCGAGGGTTCGTCACCGTCTCGGAGCCCGCGTGCGGCGCCGGCGGGATGCTCATCGCGTTCGCGGAGGCGGTGCTTGACCAGGGCGTGAACTATCAGCAGGCCATGCACGCCACCGCCATCGACATCGATGCACTGGCGGTGCATATGGCCTACGTCCAACTGGCCATCCGCCATGTCCCAGCCATCGTTGTGCATGGCAACGCGCTGACGCTCGAAGAGTGGGGGCATTGGGTTACGCCGGCCCATGTTCTTGGCGGATGGGATCGACGTCTTCGCAGGCCAGCAGGCGCGGCGACGACTCATGAAGTGCCTACCGTTGACACGGCGGGGACGATGGAGGCCCAGTCCGACAGGGGGGAGACGACGCAGTCGTCTCCAGACGACCTCCCAGCCCTTGCCCGCGAAGCAGTGCTCGCCCGAAGGGCAGAGCAGCTGGGACTTTTTTAAGGTGCTGCGTTGCCTGTTTGACAGGCATCGCAGCGCCAGGCCGCACGGGCGCTTGCTTCGCATGCGCGCTTGCAGAGTTCTCCCCAGCGTTATCAACAGGAATCGGGCATAACCGATGGCGCCGGAGAACGGGCGGACCTGCGCCGTTCCTCACCGCTTTGCCGCGCGCCAATCCCACGGCGCTATCGGCTCCTTGGTGCGCCAAAGCCCAATCCGCGCCGCGCGCGCACGCGCTTCGGCTTCCAAGATGCGGGGCTGTCGTGCGTAGCGCATGTATGCCCAGGCCATGCCCATCTCGACCATGGCCTCGTTCGCGGACGGTTCCATGCGAAGGCCCGAGCCAACGCATGTGCCTGATGGCAAGTACACGACCCCGACCACCCGTCCGTAGCGGTCGACGTCGACCTCGTGCACCAGGACCTCGCGCCCGGCGATCAGCGCCGCCAGCGTGTCCCGCGCTGCACTGCCGAAAGCCTGCCCCTTCTCGGGTGCGTCGACCTCGGCCAGCCGCACACCCCTGGCGGATCGATCGACCAGGACTTCGATCGTGTCGCCATCAAGTACGCGCACGACACTTCCGCAGAAATCAGCGCGCGCCGGGCTGGCCAGGGCCAACAGGCAGAGCAGACCCGCGATGAGGCGCTCGGCGACCACGGTCAGCCGATACGACGGCCGAGCATTCGCTCGGCAGCATGCCAGACACAGAACCAGCCGAACACGATGCCGATCAGCAGGAGGAGCCAAAGCCAGTCGCTCATTTGTTTGGGGAGGGCGACGGAAGCCGCGCCGCTCGCGTAGTTAAGGTGGTGAATCTACCCTTAAGACAACTTGAAAGGCAACCAAAAAGACAACCTACAATGAAACCCCGGCCCCGCCTTTGGGGTCGACAACCATGGAGGATCTTCAGATGTCGTCCGCTTCTCTGAACGAGGTACGTCTCATCGGCAATCTGGGACGGGACCCCGAGTCGAAACCCGGCCCCAATGGCACGTCCAAAGTCTCGATTTCGCTGGCCACGGCCTATCACGGGCGCGAGGGTGACCCCATTACCACATGGCATCGCGTCGTCTTCTGGGGTGCCGTGGGGGAGCGGGCCCTGCGCCTGATGCGCAAGGGAGCCTCCGTCTTCATCGGTGGCCGTCTGGACACGCGGCGATACACCGACGGCGAGGGCACGGAGCGTTGGATCACTGAAGTTGTCGGCGAGCACTTCCAGATGCTCGGCTCCCGGACGGCCGACGCACCACCACAGGACGACGGTGGCGGTGCTACTGGCGCCGAGGGCGGGACGCAGGGTCAAGGCCTGGAGGACGACGACATCCCTTTCTGACGTTGCCTCGCGGCAAGCCGTCTCGAGCAGGCGCAAGCGCAGTGCGCTTCTCGGGAGGCATCGCAGCCGAGGCTGTCCTCATGCTTCAAGGAATCCAGCAGCTGCTTCGCCCTAGCGGCGCGCGCGCTGCAGGCGCTGCCTCAGACCAGGACCTCGCCAGCATGCTCGGCCACGTCATCGAGCACCTCGGCGACCTTCAAGAACATATCGGGAGATCTTCATGAAAAAAACAAGCCTGACCGCGGCCCAGTTCGCCGCCGCGGCGGTCATCGCTAACCTTTCGCCCGGCCGCACCAAAGTTGCGTATTCGGTGCTGGTTGAAGGCATGACCTATCGCGCTGCGACCGAGCCCTACGGCCATTCACGGCAATCGGGACGTGCGCCCGTGCTGCTCCTGCTGCGCGCACACGACAAGCTGGTGAAGGCTCGCCTCGCAGAGGTGCTCGCCGAGGGCCGCGCAGCGCCTGCAAGCCTCGCGGACGCTCGGCAGCTGCTGGAGAAGCGCGAGGCTGCTTCGCCGCGTCGGCGCAAGGCCCCTGCATCGGCAGCTGCTTCCTCGGACCAGCCCTTCTGATCGAGCATGGACGCCATCGAACGCCGCGTCTTCGCCCAGCCCGACAGGGCTGCCGTCCAGGAGGCCGTGGTCGCGGCCGTCGAATCGGATCCAGAGCGCTTCCTGGCAGCCTACGCGGCTGACCCAAACCACTACGGTGGGCGCTATGTCGCGGCAGACGCCTTCAAGGACACCTTCTGGCAGTTCCGCGCGTCCCGCGAAACCCGGGATCGCTACAACACGCCCGTGCACAACGCGGCTGCAGTCCTTGCAGCCGAGCAGTTCAACCGGATGCTCCAGGACACCAGTGATGCTGCCCGGGATACAGCCATCTTCTTGACCGGCATGCCTGGTGCCGGCAAAACCTCGGTGGTGATGGGAGCGGGCTTTCCCGAGAACACGCGGGTGCTCTTCGAAGGGCAGATGCACAGCGCAATCCCCGCGATCAGGAAAATTCGAGCAGCTCTCGACGCTGGCGTGCATCCGGTCATCATCGCGGTCCACGTCACGCCAGAAGTAGCGCTGCGCCGGACATTCCAGCGCTTTGAGGAATACGGCCGCGGCGCGAGCATCGCACTGATGGCCACGATTCAGTCGGGCTTGCCGGCCGGACTGGAGCAGATCCGCGACGTCTTCGGCGATCGCGTCGGGCTCACGGTACTGGACAACAGGCACGCCGGCCACCACCGCGCCCTCAATGGGTGGCAACATCTCGACCAGCTTCACCAAGAAGGCAACCATGAACGCATATCCCAGCGGCTGCGCGCGGAGCTCGAGCTCCACCGAAGCCAAGACCGAATCTCCGACGCCTGCTACCGGCAAGCCAACGGCGAAGCACCCATCGGCCCCGCTCCGCGGTTGGCTCGAGAAGGTCACGGATACGACCAACGAGATGTCGACCAATCCGCGCTATCGCGCGGAAGTGGCGAAGCGAATCAAGTAACACGTCGCCCGGCTCGCGCGGTCGCCTTCGAGTCGATCGGCGAAACCGATGCCCTCGCCAGGCATCCAGAACTGCTCGGCGCCTTCCGCGAGCTGGCGGCCAGCCGACAGGACGCGGCGAAGGCTTTTCCCAATGACCAGACCGCACGGGAAGCTCAGGTAGCGCAGACGCGCGCGAGCCTGCAGGCGCGGCTGGATCAAGGGCGTATTCCGCCGCTGCCACCCGCGCTACGCGCGCCGGCGCCCCCGTCCTTCGATGGGCGGGATCCGTGAACACGACCGCCAGCTGCGCCGGTTGGGCGTCCGCATCGGTGATCGTGTGCATTCAAGCCCGGGATCGCAGAGGGGCAACCGGCGCGTTCCGCGTCGAATTCAATATTGATCGGACCTTCGTAGAGCGCATGCAGCAACTGCGCTCGCTCGTCCCTCCTGTGCGCAATCTCACCGCGCATCGTGATCTTGAAATCGACAAGGTGCGCGCCCGCATGCCGACTGCCCAATGGTGGGAGAGCGCGGAGCGGTTGCGGGTGGACAAGTCCAGCGTTGTGCTCAGCTCTAACGGCGAATTCGTCTGCCTGGCAACGGCTCGTCGGACACTGCAACTGTGTACAGCTTCGATCCCGGTCGCGCAGATCGTCCAACTCGAGAGCATGCGCATGGGAGGGCCGGGTGCTGGCATTCCATTCGACCTCACCCCATATGCCGCCGTCCGTGGATGAACCCGCTGAGGCAGCGTTCATCGGGCTGCTGTTCCTGCTCGCCTACCTTTGTCACGATCTCTTGATGACGCGCATGGACAGGCACACCCTGATCGTCGGCCTGCTGTCGATGTTGCTCGTCCTCGTGGCAATCGTTGCGGTTGCCGCCCGGCTTTCATGAACCACCAACAGACGCGCCGCAAGTCATAAAAGCGTCATCAAGAATTTACTTAAAGGTTGCTATTTAGGTTGTCATTTGAGTTGTAATGATGGGTGAGCCGCCGCGTTTGGCTCATCTACGTCAACCTCATTTCAGGACAACCGATGAATTCACGTCTTCTCTTCCTGCCGACCTCGATCGCTTGCGCGGCGGGATGTTCCTTCGCCCAGGCCGCAGCGCCGGCGGACGTCGAAGCCTTCTACGTCGACCATTGCGCCGCAATGGTTACCGTTGTCGAGCGTCAATCGGTCGACGAAGCCCGTCGATTCGAGGTCGCGCTCACGAAGGCGGTAGACGCGCTGCGTGCAGCCGACCGCCTGCTGAGCTACGACTCAGCGCTCATGCGCCTCAAGCAAGGCTGCGATGCCCACCTCGAGAAAGCCGCGGCCAGCGGACTGCGGGCCGCGGGCCCTGATTCTTCTGCCGTGCGCAAATGAGGGCCCCGGCGATGCTCAGCAACGCGAACTCACTTCCACCTTCGCCGGCGGTGGCTACCACCCTTCCGCCACCGGATCACCTGATCCGCTTCTTCCCGATCGCGGGAACACCCGCCGAACTGCTCGTAGACCAGACCCGCCAGCGCATCAGGCGCATCCTGTCCGGCGACGACGACCGGCTGTTGGTGGTGATGGGCCCGTGCTCGATTCACGACCCAGTCGCGGCGCTGGAGTACGCGCACCGCCTAGCCATCGAGCGCGACCAATACGGTGACACGCTGGAGATCGTGATGCGCGTGTACTTCGAGAAGCCGCGCACCACGGTCGGCTGGAAGGGCCTGATCAACGACCCCTACCTCGACGAGAGCTATCGCATCGACGAAGGCCTGCGCATCGCGCGCCAGCTGCTGATCGACATCAACCGCCTGGGCCTGCCGGCGGGCAGCGAGTTCCTCGACGTGATCTCGCCGCAGTACATCGGCGACCTGATCGCCTGGGGCGCGATCGGCGCGCGCACCACCGAGAGCCAGGTGCACCGCGAACTGGCCTCGGGGCTGTCGGCACCGATCGGCTTCAAGAACGGCACCGACGGCAACATCCGCATCGCCACCGACGCCATCCAGGCCGCGGCCCGCGGCCACCATTTCCTCTCGGTGCACAAGAACGGCCAGGTGGCTACGGTTCAGACGCGCGGCAACCGCGACTGCCACGTGATCCTGCGCGGTGGCAAGGCACCGAACTACGACGCAGCCAGCATCGAGGCCGCCTGTGCAGCCCTTGCGTCCGCTCGCCTCAACCCGCGCGTGATGGTCGACTGCAGCCACGCAAACAGCGGCAAGCAACCCGCTCGTCAGGCGGAGGTCGCGCGTTCGCTTGCCGAGCAGATCGCGGCGGGATCGCAGGCAATCGCCGGCGCCATGCTCGAGAGCAATCTGCAGGAGGGGGCCCAGCCCTACGTCCCAGGTCAGGACGATCGCGCGAGGCTTGCCTACGGGATGAGCATCACGGATGCCTGCATGGGGTGGCCTGCTTCGACCGCGGCACTTGCCCTCTTGTCGAGCGCGGTCGAAAGCCGACGCATGAAGCGCGCTCGCGCGATGCCCTCGCAAACGCCGAGCACGCCTTCCTACGTGCATCGAGTCGACTCAGCGTCGCCCGATGCTGCCTTCGCCGATCTCGTTCCTGTGGTGCCCGTTGCATCGGCTCAGCTGGCTTCGGCCGCGCGAGGCGCTGCGCCACTGAGTTCGGCCTCGGCATGAAAGGGCAAGCATGATGACCTCGCATTCCGCTCGGCACGAGCTACAAATCTCGAGCACCGAAGGCCGCGTGTTGACCTTGCGCGGATCGCAAGGTGCAGTGTCGCCGGGAGACACCCTCGCGAACCTAATCGATCTCGCGGTCGACGCTACCGGCCACGCATGGGCGCCCGTGTCGCTCTGGAGCATGCCAACGCCGCCGGTGGTGATCCAGCTGCACAAGGTCGACGTCGACGCGCTGCTGCGTGCGCTCGATCGCGCTGCCGAGAACACGCCGCCTTCATTGCGCGTCGAGGGTCGCAATCACCGCGTGCTCGAGATCTCGCCGCCGGAGGAACGCTTTGGCCCGCAAGAGCGCGGCCTGCAGCTCCAGATTACCGACCTCTTTCTGCCAGACGTTTCGGCCGACCTGGATCGGCAACGCATCTTTCTCAACGTCGCGGCTGCGGCACGCCTCGCCAGGGCGCTTCGCTGGCTCGTAACGGCCGTTGATGCCGCGTCTGACGAATTCGTCGAGGCCGACGGCAGCGGCACAGTTCACTCCCTTTCATCGTTCTGAGGACCGCATGCACGCTGCTCAATCCCAACTCGCAGGCGCGCGCAAGCACTTTGCCCGCTTGGCACTTTCTCGAACCGCCGTGGGCCGATTTCCGTCGTTGCCGTGGATCCCGAACTATTGCGGTTCCGCGGCCTGGCACGCAGACCTCCTCACCTGTGAATCGAGCCAGGTCGCGAATCTGGCTTCCGCGGGCCGACTGGACTTTTCGCCCATGGCCACCGTTGACTGGCTGCGCATGTCGGCCGGCTGGAACCGGGTGGGCGCTTGGGGAATCGCCTTCCGTGGGCAAGCCGGCAGCGTCTTGTTTTTCTCCGATCGTCCGATGGAGGAGCTCGACGGGGCCGATATCGCAGTGTGCGATGAGACAACGACCTCGGTCCGTGTGCTCGAGGCAATCCTCACCGGGAAATACGGCCTGCGCATCGGCAACTGGCGACGCAACGTCGACGTGAGCGATGCGCGCACGCCAAGGCTCCTCATCCAGAACCAGGCCGTCGACGAGAGCCAACGTCGTCGCTTCCCTTTCGTCTACGACCTCGGTCGGGAATGGTGGTCGTGGCAAGGCACGCCCATCGTCAGTGCCGTATGGGTACACCGTTGCGACCTCGATCCGATGTTGGTCGAACTGCAGCGCCGGAGGCTCGAGGATGCGATGGTCATCTACCGCGGGGACCCGCTCCTTGCCATCCAAAAGCACCTGGCTTCCGAACGCCTCGACCATTCCGCCGAAGCTATCCGTGCGCTGCACCATAACTTCGAGTACGAGCTCGGCGCCGAAAGCGAGGCGGGCATCATCCGCATGCGCGAGGTCTTGCAGCAGGACGTGACAGGATTTGCGAACGCCGCCGCCGCCGACGCGGCCATGGCAAGATAGCTCACGGCCTGCGCTGCGGCCGTCTCGCGTTCTCATGACTACGGCACCGACCCACCCCCTCCGTGCGCGGCAACTGGAGCGACTGCCTGTCGCGCTCGAGCGCGCCGGCGCGAAGATCGCGACAGTCGCGCACGCTGATGATTCGGCCGTACTCCGGCTGGTGAAGGCGGCGCGCGCAGCTCGCTCCGCAACCCAGCGGGTCATCTGGATGCACCGTGCCGCTTCGGCATGGGGCGCACCGATGGCGAGCCTGGCCGCCTGCCGGCCCGGCTGCTCCGCATGCTGCCACATGCCGGTAACGATTACCAAGGCCGAGGCCGAGATCCTGTCGCGAGCGACGGGTCGCCCCATGCGCAGTTCGCTTGAGGTCAGGTCGGCTGAGGGCGCCGACGAGACGCGCGCAGCCCTTCAGTCCTTCCGAGAGGGGCCCGTGGGCGTCCCTTGCCCTTTTCTTGCGGCCGAGCGCTGCTCGGCCTATGAGGCCAGACCCACCGCATGCAGGGTGCTCTGGAACCTCGATGACGATCCGCTGCTCTGCCAGCACGCGCCCACAGGCCCCGTCGATGTCCCTTACGCCGACGCCACTGCGATCAGGGGTCTCGCACTCTCCATGGAGCCGGATCTTGTCCTCGGAGACATTCGTGACTTCTTCGCGTAGCTTGAGCGATCACCGACCGTAGCGAACGCCCAAGAGGGCGAGGGCGGGGAGGGCGGTCTTCCAGTTCTCTTCATGCTGTCACACCGTTCTCGCAGTCAAGGGCGCGCGCCTGCAGCGCTCGCGGCCTTCGGGCCGTCTACGGCTTCGCCTTTGACCCTGGACTACTGCGCTGCGGCGTGCCGGGCCGGAAGCGGGCAATCCCGCCCGCTACAGGAGCCAACATGCCGCAGCACGCTTTCGCGCTTTCCGCCAATCACTCCGAGGCCAACACCGCCGCGGGGAAGCTTTTCCTCGCGGAAGGCGAAGGGAACTATCGTGCCGTCCAGTCTGCCGAAGTCGTCGCGATCGCGCTCGAGTACTTGGCAGCACGCCTGCCGGGTAGCGTTGTGCTGGATTCGCCGCAGCACGTGCGGGACTTCCTGCGCCTGAAGCTCGGTGCATTGCCGCACGAAGTCTTCGCGATCATTCATTTGGATGCTCAGTTCCGGGTGCTTGGTTACGAAGAAATTTTCCGAGGGACTCTGACCGAGACGAGCATCTATCCACGGGAGGTGGTGAAGTCGGTGCTTGCGATGAACGCGGCGGCCATCATCTGCTGCCACAACCATCCGTCGCAGCTGGCCACGCCTTCGGAAGCCGACAAGCTGCTGACCCAGAGCCTCAAGGCGGTGCTGGCCATGGTGGGCGTTCGTCTGTTGGACCACCTGGTTGTCGGGGGCGTGACCATCGAGTCCTTCGCGGAACGTGGCCTGCTCTGACCGCCTGAGTAGACTAGGGGACCGTCGTGCTTGCGAAAGGTCCCCAATGTGTTACTCCGCAGCGGTCAAGGCCGACTTCAAGGCCTACAGACGTCTCTTTCCGAAGGCCAGGCTCGACCTCAAGACCTTCTACGACACATATTGGCGTCGCAAGAAGCCGGCGAAACCCCCGATGCGGATGACCCGAGCGATGGAGGCATGGTTTGCGGATCCGCAGACCGACGAAGAGCACGCGATCAAGACCATGATCGAGGAGTTCAACGCTGAGCAGCTGCAGCTGCTTGGTGAAGACCTCTTCAAGCAGCGCAAGCGCCTCGCTGATGCGCAGCGCGCCCTGCAGACGAAGCAGACCAAGAAGGCGCTGGAGGATGAGCGGATCGCAACGAACAAGATCGCGGATGGGCTCGCGAAGCTCGAAAGCCTTCGTCGCACGGATTTTCGCGAGAGCGACACGCGCGTCTTCCCCCTCTGGTACGCACCTGTGCTGATCATCGAGAACGGCGAACCCATCGTCCGCCCAATGCGGTACTTGTGCAGACCGCAGGGTATGCCGGCAAGCGTCGACGTCGACTATCCCGGCATCTACAACGCGCGGCGCAACAGCCTGCGGAAGTTCTGGCGAGGCCAGTTCGGACACACGCATGGCTTGGCGATCGTGTCCACTTTTTGGGAAAACGTGAAGCTCCATGACGCGGAGCACCGCGAGCTTCGGCCCGCTGAGAAGCCCAAAAATATCGTTCTTCAGTTTCGTCCTCAACCGCACGAGGAAATGCTCGTCGCGTGCCTTGTCTCGCACTGGACCCCGCCACCTGGTTCGGATGAGCCCGACCTGTGGTCCTTCGCGGCCGTGACGGATGAGCCGCCGCCCGAAGTCGCCGCGGCCGGGCATGACCGCTGCATTGTTCCCCTAAGGCCGGAGAACGTGAACGCGTGGCTCAACCCGGAACAGCACAGCCTGGACGAGCTCGACGCGCTTCTTGAGGACAAAGAGCATCCCTACTACGAGCACCGCCTCGCGGCCTAATGATCTTCAAAACGGAGCACTCCGATGCCGAGTGACCAGCAATACCGCGATCCAGAGGCCGCGTTCCATCGGGCGGCCCTTCAAAACGGCCTTGTTCCGCCTGGCACGAAAATCACGCCCCAGCTGATCGCTTTCGCTCATGCTGTTGCTGAGCTATGCGCCGTGGTGGGCGACGCCTACGACGACGCCCTAGATGGCAACGCCGGCGAACACATCCGTGCCCTTTATGGTTCCGACTAGTGTTTGCGAGCTTTCGCTACGTCGAGAGCTCGGAAACAATCCGCTGCCGAGAATCAGCTTTGCATCCTTCTTCAACGCACGACTGCCTCGGCACCTGTGCTAAACAGGTCTTCGGCGCTCGGGTCTCGGTCCGAGCGCCTTTTTCTTCCACACGCTACGCATCGCTTCAGTGCGTAAGTGTTTGATTTTCTTTGGATTTTGGGTTAAAGCCTGGCGCTCCTACCGTCTTGTCAACTGTTTCCCAGCACAGAAACAGCGGTCGTGGTAGTCTGTTTGGACCATGACACGCCGCAGCACCCTGTCGCTCAGCACCTTCTCGACCTCTGCCGAGTCGTTGCGCGCGGCCGCTCGACGCCCACTTGCTCCGACGGTGCTCGGGGCAGTGAACCCGCGCCTCAATACGACGCTCCATGCGCAGCTGATCCGAGATCGCCAGGTTCGCCCCTCGACTTTTGAGTCAGCCATGGCTGCCCTCGAGGCTGCTCGCAAGCGTCGCGGTGGTTGAGTTCGACGTTCAGTCGGACCAAGCTTTCGCAGACTCGCTGGCCGCTCTCGGCGACGCAGTCGCGGACGCGGTCGTATCCGACCTCTTCCAGGTGGCCGCATTGATGAGCTGGCCTGAATTCTGTGCGGCTTACCAATGGCGTGAACATGTGCGTGTCCCCATCGACACCTATCCGGGGGCGCTTCCATACTACCGATTCGTTGTGACGCTGCCTGCTGGCCTTGATCGGGACCAAGTGGATATTTTTGCCGTCACCTACGAGGACAGCGTGGTGCTCTGCGCAGTCGCGCAATAGCTTCATCAGCGCCGACCGAGGGCGACTCGTCACTCTGCGTTCCTACTAGATCGGGTAGGTGTGCGCGAGAGGACCTCGCGCAAAACTTCGGCACTCTTTGTGAGGAGTTCCTATGTCCCAGCGTCGACGCGCTTCACCGCTGCCTCCCGCGAGTGCTTTGTCAATTCCGGACTCAGCTCATCCTCACAGTCGGCACCGACGTGGCATCGCCGGCTGCTCGGGGGCGATCGGTTTGCAGATTCAACATCTTCGGGAGAAGGCGGCGACTACGTCTACCGCGCTCGCGGTGAGTTCCGGAATTTCTTGCTCGCAGATGTCGCGCATAGAGCGCGGCCTGGTTTCTCCATCGATCTCCGCTCTTGAAAAAATTTCGCGTGCGCTCGGAGTACCTATCGGGCGGCTTTTCGACATCGCCGCGGCTACCGAAAGTCCCGACTCGTAGCCCTGAGGCCCGCAAGCAAGGGCGAGTGATCGCGAAGCTCGAGCGCAATGAGAGAACTGACTCCTTTTTCGCTCTGCCAAGTGCCTTCCACCGTCAGCAACGTCGATCCACGCAGTGCCTGACGGTACTTCTCGGCGATCGACGGCCACACGATGATGTTGACGGTTCCTGTCTCGTCCTCGAGCGTTGCGAAAATCACGCCGCTCGCCGTGCTCGGCTGCTGGCGGTGCGTGACGATTCCACTCGTACAGACCCGCTGTTTGTTCTCCGCGCAGATCCTCAGATCCTCTGCTGTCCATGCCCCCATCTCTGTGAGTTTGGGCCGGATGAGCGCGAGGGGATGGCTACGCAGCGTCAGGCCCAGGGTCGCGTAGTCGTCGGCGACATCGGCGCCTTCCAGCGGCGCAGCGAACTCGATCGGATCTTCGATCGTCGGCGCGTCGCGCAGCATTTCCGGCGGCCTGGTGTCGACGCCCCGGGTCTCCCAGATCGCATCCGGTCGGGCGCCCGCAAGCTCCCTCAGCGCATCGGCATTCGCCAAGCACTGCAGGTCGTGTGCGTCGAGCCGCGCCCGCCTTGTCAGGTCTTCAACGCTCGTGAATGGCCCTGTGCTGCGTGCGGCTGAGATGCGGTCTGCGGCCGCGCGTCGCATCCCTCTGATGCTGCGCATCCCAAGCCTTACCGCCCGAATAGGCTCGTGATAGTCCGCGAGCCAACGCGGCGATGCGGCAGCTTGGCTCGCTTCTTCGAGCGTCACGTCCCAGTCGCTGACCGTGACGTCGACCGGCCGCACCACAACGCCATGCTCGCGAGCGTCACGCACGAGCTGCGCCGGCGCATAGAAACCCATCGGCTGTGAGTTCAAGAGCGCCGCGAGGAATGCGTCAGGATGGTGGCGCTTCAGCCAGCAGCTGACGTAGACCAGCAGCGCAAAGCTAGCAGCATGGCTCTCGGGAAAGCCGTAACTTCCGAAGCCTTCGATCTGCTTCGCAATCTGTTCGGCGAAGGCGGCGCTGTACCCCTTGGCCAACATGCGATCGATCAGCTTGCGCTGATGCGGCTCGAGGCCTCCGCGCTTGCGCCAGGCACCCATGGCGCGGCGCAGCTGATCGGCCTCGCCGGCGGTGAAGTCCGCGGCCAGCATCGCAATCTGCATGACCTGCTCCTGGAACAAGGGCACGCCGAGCGTGCGCTCGGTGGCCACCTTGATTTCCTCGCTCGGATATTCGACCGGTTCTTCGCCGGCCCGTCTCCGAAGGTACGGGTGGACCATCCCTCCCTGAATCGGGCCTGGCCGCACGATCGCAACTTGGATGACCAGGTCGTAGAAGCAGGCAGGCTGAAGCCGCGGCAGCATCGTCATCTGCGCGCGGCTCTCGATTTGGAACACGCCCACCGTGTCTGCCATGCGAATCATGGCGTACGTCTGCGGATCCTCCGGCGGAACATCCTGCATCTCGAAGCTGCGGCCGAGCTTCTCCCCGACCAGGTCAAGAGCCCTGTGGATCGCGGTGAGCATGCCGAGGGCGAGCACATCGATCTTCAGCAACCCGAGCGCGTCCAAGTCGTCCTTGTCCCACTGGATCACGCTGCGATCTTCCATGGCGGCGTTCTCCACCGGGACCAGGCGACTGAGCTTGTCGCGGGCGATGACGAAGCCACCAGTGTGCTGGCTCAAGTGCCGTGGGAAGCCGCGCACGGTCTCGCCGAGCTCCATCCAGAGCTTGACGTGGAAGTCTTCCGGATCAAGCCCGTTCTCAGCCAGACACTCGCTGGTGATCCACTCCTCTTCGTCGCCGTGCGCTGTCTTCGCGAGTCGCTCGACGGTCTCGAGTGGGAAGCCCAAGGCCTTTCCAACGTCCCGGATCGCCGACTTCGTCCGGTAGCTGGTCACGACGCCGGTGATCGCCGCGCGATCCCGGCCGTACTTCTTGTAGATGTACTGCATGACCTCCTCGCGCCGCTGATGCTCGAAGTCGATGTCGATGTCCGGCGGCTCGCGGCGCTCGGCGCTTATGAACCGCTCGAACAAAACGTTCATGCGATCGGGATCGACCTCGGTCACTTGTAGGCAGTAACACACGGCGCTGTTGGCAGCCGAGCCTCTCCCTTGGCAGAGGATGCCGCGACCGCGTGCCCAACGCACGATGTCTTCCACGGTGAGGAAGTAGGGCTCGTACGCGAGCTGCGCGATGATCTCGAGCTCGTGCTCCAGTTGCGCGCGCACCTTTGCGCTCACGCCGCCCGGGAAGCGCTTCGCCGCGCCTGCGTATGTCAGCTTGCGAAGGTGACTGGTGGCGGTCTCACCCTCCGGGACGATCTCTTCGGGATATTCGTAGCGCAGCTCCTCGAGCGAGAAAGTGCACCGCCGCGCGATCGCGACGGTCTCATGCAGCCACTCTTGCGGGTATTGCGCCGCGAGATCGTTGCGGCTGCGCAAGTAGGCCATTGCGTTGCACTGGAGCGCGAACCCGCAGTCGCTCACGGTTTTGCCGAGCCGGATCGCGGTCAGCACGTCCTGCAGGCGCTTTCGTCCCATCGAATGCATGACGGGATCCGGGCTGGCCGCAACGGGAAGTCCTGCCCGCTCCGCCGCTTGCTCGAGGATCCAGCTTCTCAGGTCGTCGTCCATGTCGAAGGGACGCGGCGCCAGCACCCAGGCTCTCTCGGGGAACCAGGTGCGCAACCACATGCACTGGCTGTAGATGCCCTCGATGGTCCCGTGCTTCTCCGGCACGAGCAGCGCAAGGCAGCCAGGCAGACCGGCAAGGTGTGGGGCCCGCGAAACCTTTCCTTCCAGATCTCCCACCAGGGCTGAATACTGCCCTTTGTCGCTGCGCCGGCGGGCGGTCGTGATCAGCTCGCACAGGTTGCCATAGCCTCGACGGTCCGTCGCCAGCAGGACGAGGCGCGCGAAAGGCGTGCCGCTGGCCGTATGAAACAGCATCTCGGTGCCGACGATGAAGTGCAGGCCACGCTCACGCGCTTCCAAGTGCGCCCGAACCACACCTGCGACGCTGCATTCATCGGTCAGGGCCAGTGCCGAGTAGCGCTTCTCCGCAGCGCGCTCGACGAGTTCCTCGGGCTGCGATGCTCCCACCAAGAACGTGAATGCCGAGCGGCAGTGCAACTCGGCATAGGGTGGCGGGTCATCGCCGGGCCCACGGCCCGCGAGCTCGTCGAAGTCCATGATCCCGAGCTCCCAGGGTTCGTCGCCGGGTGTAGTGCTGTACATGCATACAGTATCCCCCGGGCACCCGTTCGCCGCCAGCTCCATGGCATTCTGCGGGCTTCGCCCTTCCCGAGACCTACGCCACCGAGTTCGGCTCGTGCAGTTGATTGCAACGGACTCGCGGCGGGAGAGCGTTCACGGGAAGTCGCGCTCGTCGCGGCCCAGCCGCCGGCGACCGTTGCGGCCACCGAATGCATTCGCTTCGCCAAATCGCTATCGATCGGGGACACGAAATCGTGTGACGAATTCAACGTTGAAATTCCACACCATTTGCGGCTTCCAGTTTGATCGCTTGTTCGCAACTAGGAACTTGCGAAAATTGGTATGTGAATTCGATGCGAATTTTCGTCACTCCTTTTAAGACGACTTCGGTAGCGTGTACGTTAATAATATTTTGCGGCTTTTCTTGCGAATAAACGGTGTGAGATTTCGTCGCACAAAATGAAGGTCGAAAAAAACCCCGATTTTGGAGTACCAAAATCGGGGTTTGAGTTTGCAGTTGCTTGCAAACTTTCAGTGCAGCGTCCTTGGCACCGGTGGCAATGCGGTCAGGATGCGACGCGACGAACCGTCACCGGCGGTTCCGAGGTGCTCATCCCACAGCGCGGTGCCGGGAATGACCACAATCTCGATGCGTACATCGCCAATCCATACCCAATGCCGCACCCCATGGCGGATGCGACCAATCGCATCCTCTTCTGGGCACGTCCACAGCCTGCCAGCGGGGTCCACAGCCCCGATCATGGCCACGCCAGGTCGTCGTGGGTCCGCATGCCTAGTAGCGAAACAAACTTCGATATTCATCTTTCGACAAATGGTTAGAGTGGATCGAAGTGGCTTGACCTACCGAATCGTGCGACACTGCCTTTGTTGAAGTGCCAATGCGCAAGTTCGCCTCCCTTCGCCACGGCGGGAGCAGATGACGGAACGGGGCGCGTGAGACCGCCCTGTTCCCGACTCTGGAGACCGAAGACTGGAAAACTCCATTCGACGGGATGCTCTATTCAAAGGGTTAAAGAGCAGTCCGGCGAGATTGTAATGCTGCCGAGCAAGGGTCAGGAAGCAGTCGGGCCAATTCGGGCCAATTCGAGCCGATTTTGAATCTAAGGGCTAATCAATCAGGAGGCCAATTTCGGCGCGGTCTCCGAGTGAAAAGGCCCCTTTAGACCCATATTTACGATCTAGACCGTAAAAAGCGCCGTGCCTCTCAATTCCCCCACGCGCTCTCGGGTTATTGGCGTAGGCCGCGCTGCTCAGCGGCTTGCCCGTTTGAACCTTTCCGCAGGAATGGCTCCCTTGCGCTTGACCTTGACCCAGTCGGCGGAGCGGATCCCGGGCGTATAGACGCTCACCTCGCGCTTCGCGACCATGCCCTCGAGCTTCAACGGCAGCACCGCCTGCTCGAACACCGCAGCCCCGTCACTGCCGGCGAAATGACCAACGTACAAGATGCTGGCCAGCGGCCGCGCCAGCAACTTCGCGAGCAGTGCCTTCCGCTCTTTGAGGGGGCGCTGGCTTACGTCTATGCCCCGGTGTACGAGCAGATCGAAGACGCAGTAGACGACCGGATCCGCCCCGGGGTAGTGCCGCCGCCGCCTTGCACGATCCTGCAGCCGGTCGAAGTCACTGCGCCCATGCGCGTCCTGGACGACTAGTTCGCCGTCGAAGACGAAGGGACCGCCCTTCAGCGCACCCAGCCCGTTCGCCACCTCGGGGAACCATTTGGTCGCGTTGGCCCAGCCTCGGGTGCGCAGCTCGACGCCGCCGCCGTCGACTTGCGCCATTAGCCTCCATCCGTCCTGTTTGATCTCGACGATCCAGCCAGGCTCGGCCATGTCGATCGGCCGTTCGTCCAGCAGCATTGGGCGCAGCGTTGTGAAGTCCAGCATGGCTCGAGCGTCGCTCGCGTCGTCGGTCGCCACTGTCAGCATCCGTCGTGCCATCGCCTACGCCACGACCACCACGCCTGTCAGATAAGTACGGTTTCACCTCTCCTCAGGAGCTGCAATGACCGACGATCCTCGAAAGACTGGCCTCGACCGCAAGCTGATTTCGCTCTCGGAGCCGCATGAGGTGCGCTCATGGACCGAGAGCCTCGGATGTTCCGAGACGCAGCTGCGCGACGCGGTGAAGGAAGTAGGCAACTCGGCCGAAGCCGTTCGCGCCCACCTTGCCGAAAAGCTTAAAAAATGACCTTTCCGGCCGTCGGTCGGCCGTCTCAGCGCCTTCGCCGCCTGCGGGTGGCCGCGTCGTCGACGTCCTTCGCCTCAAACTCGGGCCCGACGTACTTGGACAGCAGCGCACGCATGCCCGCGATCAGCTGGCTCGGACCCTGCTGATAGGTGCCGCGGTTCGCCCCCCGAGGCGAGCCGTCGCGATCCGTGGCCACCGCCAGCCAGTCGCGCGGACTTGCAGGCATGGGCGACAGCATCACATCCTCGCGATCGAGGAGCGGGCTTCCGTGCGCGTGTACCGTCGAAGGGGAAAAATCAGCGCCTGGCGCGCGTCGCTCCAGGATCGCGACGAACCTGTCCAGCTCCGCCGCGGACAGCTCACTGACCTTGAGTTTCACCGACCGGCCCTGGCCAGAGCGGCGACGCGCGCAATCGCTTCCTCTGCGGTCGGGACGAGCGCCGCCGCTGTGATGCACAGCATGAGGTTGGCCGGCAGGTCGAAGTCTTCCACGGCCGCGCGGCCGTGGACCTCGCGCAGCACGCCCGCCTCGTCGACGGCGCAGGGCAGGGCGGCGCTCACTCGCTGAGCGTATGTGCCGGGCGGCACGCCATATGCCACGACCGGAATTCCACGAGCGACGGCAAAGCCGACCTCGAAGACCGTTCCCGAGTCGGGCTCGAGGCCGCGGAAAGGCCGCAGGTTGGCCACGACGGCGTCGGCCTCGCGCAAAAGCGCCAGGTTGGCGCGACAGATGCGAGCGGCGTTCGCCGCTCGTTCGCCGGCGCCGGCCTCGTCGACGGGCACCAAGCCCTGTAGCCCATGTGCGGTGGCCAAGGCCTGAAGCCGGTCAAGCCGCTCACGCGCATCGACCTCGAAGACGTCCGGTCCTGCGAAGTAAATCCGCCAACCGCCATGCGTTTCCATCGCGCCCTTCCTCAGAAGTCGGTGGCTTGGAAATCCACGTTCTGGAAGTCGCGCGCGTCTCGCTCGCGGATCCACTCCCAGCACATGCCTCGCAGGCGATCGATCGTGTCCAGGGTGGATCCCGCGTCGACGGTCTCCAGCCGGCATTCGCACACCTGGTCGCGCACGATCTCCACCCGTCCGCTCTTGGCAGGCCCCAACTTCTCGCCCGTGCCTTCGACGAAGTAGCGCAACTCCCAGCCGGCGTGCTCTTCGTTGTGGGTCAAGGTCATTGGGAAAACAGGGTGGTCGTGGGGTGTGGATTATCGGTCAGGGCGTCTGCTCGGCCGCCGGCCCATTTCTCACCTTGCGGATATGCGCTTCGAGAAGAGGGTCCGTCAAGAACTGCGGGTCTCGCGTGCTTTCCGCCAGTTCGATCGCGACCCTGGCCAGTTCCGTGAGGCCTTCTTCGGCCCATTCCCAGAAGTCATCGACGTGTCGGCGCAGCTGGTCAAGCCCGGCGACGTTGCCCCCTTCCGCGCTACAGCCCTGCAGCAGCTGGCGCCAGGCCTTCGCCTGCATCTCGAAGTTGTAGAGCATGTGTTTCCTGCGCTCGAGGAAATGTGGCTGGAGATCCCTTGCGATCGGCATCCGTAGATCCACGGCGTCACGCCAAAGGGTGATCATCGAGACGATCGTTTCCGGGTCCATCTGCACTGTGAACGAGGGAAGGCGAGGGAGATCCATGGCGCATTCTCTCGCGAGAACCGGGATGCCCTTGCGCGCGCGCGCATTCGCGCTTGGTCCTGCGGACTCGGCCATGCCGCCGCTCCAGGCCACCACTTGCGCAACGCTGCCGCCGGCAGCGGGGTGGGCCCGCCCGAACTATTCGTTGGCAGCCCTCAGCACCGCCCCTTCTTCGACGCATAGCGCAGTCGGGTGCCTTGCGCTGACGGCGTGCTCGCCCGGTCCCTTCGGGCATGCGGCCTCTGCTCGACGTCGCTTCCGGCCCCCGTCGGCGCTGTCATGCGACGAGGCGGCTCCGAAGAGCAGATTTCAACCACGAAAGGACCTTGCCATGGCCAAACACAACCCCATCACCGACGTCGCGCAAGGGGGCACCGCGGGCTTTCCTCCCGCACCCTCCGAGGCCCACCAAAGAGCACCTGCAGCGCAACCCGCGATCGTGGTCCAGGTGGATGACGACATGGAGGTCATCGGCGCGAGTGTTCCGGAGGCTCATCTGCAATTTCTCCTGGCAACACACCGTGTGCTGCGGGTCGCAGACCAGGTGGGCGCGGGCTACGACCTCTACCTCGACATGGATCAGCAGTCGTTGATCTGCGAGCTGGTGATTGCTTAAGCAAGCGGCCTCATGAAGAGGCCGTAAAAAGCCGAGGCTCGCGATGGGAGGGGAGGGCCCTGATGGGAGGTTCGCGCGTCTAGATCGCAGCGAGCAACCGAAGACCACAAGGCGCCGCCGGGGACCGCACCGTGCTGCGTACCGAAGGGCGTTTATAGAGTCCGCGTCCCATAGGCCTCTTAGCAACCCTTTATCAGAGGCAAAAAGGTAAGAAAATCAAAGACTTATAAAGCGCTGCCGACAAAGGCCGCTCCCGGTGATCAACCTTCACTTGATAGATTGGGGCGGCGAGCAATGGCTTTCGTCCACCGGCCGCCGGCGACCACCATGGAGCTGTAGCTGAGCACGAGGATGCCGAGGACTCCCGCCGGGAGCCAGACTCTCCATCGACTGTGGAACGAACGCATTTCGTCGGTCGGAGCAGGGAAAGCAATCACATGGGCACCCGTCACTTCCACCCACGCCGTCCCGTCTTCGGAGACCAAGACAGGCCGCCCGTCCCACTCTCGCGATAACGTTCCGTGGAGCACCCGGGCGTTGGGCATCGTTACCGTCACGTTGCGAGCCGGATGCTCGCGAACGTCCCAGATGCCTCCGTAGTGAAGCGCCTTTGGCAGCCCGATGAACGCTGCCGAGGCCAGAACGATGCCTTGCATCAATGTGATGCCGAGCCCGCCGGCACGTTGCTGTTTTGTCATGCTCAACTCCCCAGGTGGCCAGCGATCGAGGCGACTGCCGAGCCATTATGATCCCGCCCCTGACTGCCCGTAGCTCAGTTGGATAGAGCAACAGCCTTCTAAGCTGTGGGTCACAGGTTCGATTCCTGTCGGGCAGGCCACATCGGCCTAGCGCCGCTGTGCCACGCTGCTCCCGGTTTTTGCGCCGTGACCGCAGGCCCCAGCCGCCGTTTGCGCGCCCATCACCAGGCCTGCGGCCTGAGCGTGCCGTCCAGCCGCCTGCAGCGGTCTTCCTTCCCCAGTCCCTGGCGCCAGCGTCGCCGGCGCGGCGCGTTGCCGCACGCCCTTTGACCACCTGCAGCTCCGCCAGCAGCACAGCCAGGCCTGCGCCGTAGGCGTTGGCCACGGCCGCCGTCGGCGGCCGCACCGCGCTGCGCGCTCACCACCAGGCCTGCGGCCCGAGCTCGTCGACCAGCCGCCTGCAGCGGATCTCCTTGCCGTCCGGTTTCCCTCCGCGTCGGCGCCGCCGGCGCTGCGCGCTGCCGCTTGCCCCCGCGGATCCGCAGCTGCGCCTGCAGCTCCCCGAGGCCCGCGCCGCCGGCGCCGGCCACGGCCGCCCGAGCGGCCGCGCTGCACATGCGTGCGATCGGCAGGCCTGCGGCCTGTGAGGCGCTCGGCGCGCGCCGGCATCTGAGTGCCCGCACGGCTCTGCCGTTGTCCCCGCACTTCCTGAGTTCATCGCTTCTTCCCGGTGACTTTGCTCCAGGCCTGGCCAGGGCCCGCTTCGCTGCAAGGGTCCGGCTTCGCCCAGGTCCTCACCCGTTCACTGCTCGCCTGCGGCTGCGCTGCGCATGCGGCCTCCGGGCCCGCCCTTGCTCCCAGTCCATCCCCTGCGCCGCAGCACACCGGGCGACGAACTCAGGAAGTACGGCGGCAGAAACACCGGGTCTGCCGCATGCCCTCAGAGCCAACTACCAACAGGCTCTGAATCTTGGAACCCGGTCAGCACTTAGGAGAGAGAAATGTCTTTTGATTCGATGGACAAGGATGCAACGGTGGAAGTGGGTGGTGTGGTGCAGTCGGTGGCACAGGGGGTCGAGCAGGAGATCCCGCTGTCGCACCTTTTCCTCTCGCAGCAGAACGTGCGCAAGGTGCGTGATCCCGAGACGATTCCCGAGCTTGCCGCGACGATCAAGGCTCAAGGCCTGCTGTCGCGCCTCGCCGTGGTGCCGGAACGCATCAAGGGCGTGAAGGTCAAGGGCGAGACGTTCGGGGTGGTAGCCGGTGGTCGGCGCTTGGCTGCTTTGCAGATGTTGGCGCAGAAGGGCGAATTGCCGCCCGATGTGACGGTGAAGTGCCTTGTTTTCACGCCCGATCGCGCCGTGGCCGTGAGCCTGACCGAGAACACGACACAGGAGCGCATGCACCCGGCTGACGAACTGGAGGCCTTCAAGGCGCTGGTGGCCGAAGGGAAGACGCACGGCCAGATCGCCGCTGCCTTCGGAACCTCGCAAACGACCGTGACCAAGCGGCTGGCGCTTGCAAATCTCGCGCCCGTGTTCATCGACCTGTTCCGAGCAGGCAAGATCGCACAGGATCAGATGATGGCACTGGCCCTGACGCCTGACCATGCACAGCAAATCGCCGCATGGGAATCCTTGCCGTCTTACCAGCGCTCGGCCTACATGCTGCGCGAGACGCTGACGAAGGCCGAAGTTCCGGCGAATCACGCCCTGGCCCGCTTCGTTGGCATCAAGGCCTACCGCGCCGCCGGCGGCGCCGTGCGCGAAGATCTGTTTGTCGAGCGTGGAAGCCCGGCCTTCTATCTGCAGGATGCGGTGCTGCTGAACTCGCTCGCAACGGCACGGCTGGAGACCCTTGCGCAGAGCTTGCGTGATGCAGGGTGGAAGTGGGCCGAGGCGCGGCTTTCGTTCCCGGCCAACGAGCGGGCTCGATTCACGACGCTGCATCCTGGCCACGATGAGCCGGAAGGCATTGAGGCGGAGTACCTGGAGGAACTAGACGACGAGCTCCGCGCTATCGATGAACGCATCAGTGCGCTTGAGAATAAGACGGAAGACCTGAGCGATGACGAAGAGGCCGAGTACAGCGCTCTTGAGGATCACAGGTACTGCGTCGAGTGCCTGCGCGACAACCTGCTGTCCTGCCTCGAAGTCTGGACGCCCGGGCAGAAAGCGATTGCGGGTGTCGTGGTGACGATGGATGATTTCGGTGACGTGAAAGTGACTTTCGGGCTGGTGCGGCCGGAAGACCGGAAGGAAGTCGCTGCTGCGGCCCAGGAAGGCGCCGCAGGGGTGGTGATGCCCGAGGCCTCCGGGCCGAAGGAGCGCGCCGAATTCAGCGCTGCTCTGTGCCAGAACCTGACTGCCCACCGCACGGCCGCAGTCGCCGCCAGCCTGACCCAAAACCCGCAAATTGCGCTGGCGGCGCTGCTGCACACGATCATCAGTGCCTCCGTCGAGCCTTGGAGCGATTCGCCGGTCAAGGTGCGCTTCAACACGCACACAACCAGCGTGCAGAGCAATGCAGCCGACTACGACACGACGAAGGCGAGCCACCTGCTCGTGAGCGCCGAGTCGCGACTCAACGGCTTGCCGACTGGCGCGGCTCTGTTCTCCCGCCTGCTGGCGATGAGCAACGCCGATCTTCTGGACCTGCTGGCCGTGTGCGTGGCTCAGGCCTACACAGTGCAGTCGCCTGATGCGGTGCGCCGCATGCCTCGCGGTGGCTTCGATCTTGCGCAAGGCATGGAAACCGCGCTGGGCCTGGACATGGCTGACTGGTGGCATCCGAGCATCGAGTGTTTCCTCGGCCACGTGACCAAGGCCAAGATGATCGAGGCCGTGACGGAGTGTGTCGGCGCCGACGCCGCGCGGCCCATCGAGAAGATGAAGAAGACCGATGCCATCGCTTCGGCGGCGAGCCTTCTCGAAGGTCGTCGCTGGTTGCCTTCGACGCTGCGCTCTTACACGGCGCCTGTGGCCTCCGGCGATGAGGAAGCAGCAGAGGACGGGGAAGACGAGGAGGGCGACGCACGGGGGTGAAGAAGGGTGCCGCAGCCATGCGCTGCGGCGCTTTTTCTCCTGCGTCGAAATGAGGCCCGACCATGTCCCAAGAATCTACAAAGCTCGCCGTGAGGTACTCCGGCGACTCCCCGCCTAGAACGCTCCGCGTTTGGTGCGATGCGCACGCTGACCGCGTGTTTGAGCTGCATGTCGGCGGTGGCTACAACACGGAGCGCGCCGATGGGCTCGCTTATGACATCTTGCTTCGACCTGGATGGCGGATGGCCGATGACTGCTGCCACACGTTGATCGAGGGGACTGTTCGCAGCATGCTCTCGCAGCTGCGCGCCATCGCCCCGTGTGACTGCGATGACTGTCAAAAGGCGCTGGCCAGCGGAGGCGCGTCATGGTGACCGCCCAGGGCGTGACAACGGTCACGGCGCCCGCGCGGCGCGCGGGCGAGTCCGGCAGCGCGTACATCCGCCGCTTGGAAATCGACGGATGGCTCTCCGCCGAAGCGGTCCCTTTGCGCAGCGCACCGCGCACTGGCCGCTCGAGATGGCGGAGCCGGCCGCGAGCCGCTGCGCGGTGCGCATTGCCCCGGCGATTTAGCTGTCCCGTCGGTGGCTCCCTGCGGTATGCGCCACCGCAGCCCCGCTTAGCATCCTTCGGCTGCGATGCCGTATGGCGCAGAGACGATCCTCGTCCACCCACATGCACCCCGCCGAACCGCGGTCGCTCCTTGCCTTGGAGGGGCGAGAGCTTCCGCGGCGCTGGGCCGCGCCCTTTCGGGTTGTGCCGGGTACATGTGGATGGCCCCCAATCCAGGCCTGCGCCGTAGGCGCTGGCCACGGCCGCCCGAGCGGCCGCGCTGCACAT
>Ga0209426_1000327_pt1 | contig 58244 bp, 61 predicted proteins | sample Deesub1362B_J571_FD_187697 | JGI IMG/M metagenome (GOLD analysis project Ga0209426, IMG submission 187697) | Deep oceanic, basalt-hosted subsurface ecosystem from Juan de Fuca Ridge flank, Pacific Ocean, CORK Borehole 1362B_J2.571 (SPAdes)... ... | reverse complement strand
GCTCAGCAATCGTTGGTTACATCTTTGATTTCTCGCGGAGTAACTTGTGATGCTGATAATCTTGTTGACTATCAGTCTGACTCCACAAGCACCCACACGAATTGCTTGATTCAGTTGTTAAAGAGCGGTTGGTTAAGATCTTTCGTCTCAACCGAGGCGCGCATTCTACAGCAGCCTCATTTGCTGTCAAGTGATTATTTTCAGAAGCTTTCGAAGAATTCTTCAACAACTTCAACCACTTGCGCTTCCGATCTCTCGTTAGCGGGAGGCGAATTCTACAGCGTTACACGCTGCTGTCAACACCTCTTTTTCACCGCTTTCGACCGAGAAGACCGAACCGTCAAAAGAGCCAAACATCACCGCTCCTTCAACTCCTTCCAGGCTTCGATGAACTGAAGCGATCTGCCGTCGAAAACTGCGTAACTCGTTGAATCTCAAGGAGTTTTCCGTTTCGACTGCGCCGGAAGTGGGGCGAATTATAGACCTCCAGAATCTGCCGTCAACCGTTAATTTCAGTTTTCTTTCAACAACTTACAGACCGGTTAAAAAACACACAGCTGCGCCTATATAAGTTGGAAAAACCACTCCCTCTATATAGAGGAGTATTTCAAAGGACCCCATCAGCCTTGAGCAACTCCACGGCGCCAGCGCCCATACCCAACACCCGCTGCAGAACCACCAGCGTATGCTCGCCCAATAAAGGAGGCGCGCGACGGTATTCGACAGGCGTTTGCGACAGCCGGATCGGACTTGCCACCTGCGGGACCATTCCTGCCAGTGCGTGCGGCAGCTCTATCGCCAACCCACGCGCCTTCACCTGCGGATCGTCAAACACCTGGGACAGATCATTGATCGGCCCACACGGCACGCCCGCCTGCTCCAACTGCGCCACCCATTCGGCGGTGGTCTTGAATACCGTTGCCTGACGAATCAGCGGAATCAACACCGCGCGGTTAGCCACCCGCAGCTTGTTAGTCGCGAAACGCGGATCGTCCGCCCACTGCGGCTGTCCAGCCACCTCGGCAAACTTGCGGAACTGGCCGTCATTGCCAACGGTAAGAATGAAATCACCATCAGCCGTCGGGAAGTCCTGATAAGGCACGATGTTCGGATGCGCATTGCCCAGACGCTTGGGCGCATTGCCCGTAGTCAGGTAATTCATCGCCTGATTGGCCAGGCAGGCGACCTGCACATCCAGCAAAGCCATATCGATGTGTTGCCCGCCGCCATCGTGATCACGATGAGCCAGCGCTGCCAGAATCGCCACCGTCGAATACAGACCTGTAAGGATGTCCGTCAGCGCTACCCCCACCTTTACCGGCCCGGCGCCTTCATCACCTTCAGGGCGACCGGTCAGGCTCATCAGCCCGCCCAGCCCCTGGATCATGAAGTCGTAACCGGCGCGCTTGGCATACGGCCCGGTTTGACCGAAGCCGGTGATCGAGCAATAGATCAGGTCCGGATTGATCGCCTTCAGCGACTCGTAGTCCAGACCGTAGGCGGCCAGCCCACCGACCTTGAAGTTCTCGATCAGGATGTCCGACTTCGCCGCCAGCTCACGCACGAGCTGTTGACCTTCAGGCCGAGTGAAGTCGATCGTCACCGATTGCTTGTTGCGGTTGGCCGACAAGTAGTAAGCCGCCTCGCTGGTGTTCTCCCCATAAGCGTCCTTGAGGAAGGGCGGCCCCCAGGCGCGCGTGTCATCGCCATTGCCCGGACGCTCGACCTTGATCACCTCGGCGCCAAGGTCGGCAAGTATCTGCCCGGCCCACGGCCCGGCCAGCACGCGCGATAAATCCAGTACCCGCAGATGCGACAGCGCGCCCATGGTCGCTCTCCTGTTAATAGAACGCCTGCAGACCGGTTTGCGCGCGCCCCAGGATCAACGCGTGAACGTCGTGAGTACCTTCATAGGTATTCACCACTTCCAGGTTGACCAGGTGACGGGCCACACCGAACTCGTCGGAAATACCGTTGCCCCCCAACATGTCACGGGCCATCCGGGCAATATCCAGCGACTTGCCGCAGGAGTTACGCTTCATGATCGAGGTGATTTCGACCGCCGCAGTGCCTTCATCTTTCATGCGCCCCAGACGCAGGCAACCTTGCAGTGCCAAGGTGATTTCGGTCTGCATGTCGGCCAGCTTCTTCTGGATCAGCTGAGTCGCGGCCAATGGGCGACCGAACTGCTGACGATCAAGGGTGTACTGGCGAGCGGTGTGCCAGCAGAATTCGGCAGCGCCCAACGCGCCCCAGGAGATGCCGTAGCGCGCCGAGTTGAGGCAAGTGAACGGACCTTTCAGACCACGCACGTCGGGGAAGATGTTCTCTTCCGGTACGAAAACGTTGTCCATGACAATTTCGCCGGTGATCGATGCGCGCAGGCCAACCTTGCCGTGAATCGCCGGTGCGCTCAGGCCCTTCCAGCCTTTCTCCAGGACAAAGCCACGGATGTCGCCGGCATCGTCTTTGGCCCAGACTACAAATACGTCGGCGATCGGGCTGTTGGTGATCCACATCTTGGCGCCGGTCAGGCTGTAACCGCCGTCGACTTTGCGCGCACGTGTGATCATCGCACCCGGATCGGAACCGTGGTTGGGTTCGGTCAGACCGAAGCAGCCGATCCATTCGCCGGACGCCAGTTTCGGCAGGTATTTCTGTTTCTGCGCTTCGGTGCCGAATTCGTTGATCGGCACCATCACCAGCGAGGACTGTACGCTCATCATCGAACGGTAGCCGGAGTCGACGCGCTCCACTTCACGGGCAATCAGACCGTAGCTGACGTAGTTCAGACCGCTGCCACCGTATTGCTCAGGGATGGTCGCGCCGAGCAGACCGACTTCGCCCATTTCGCGAAAGATCGCCGGATCGGTTTTCTCATGGCGGAAAGCTTCAAGCACGCGTGGCGCCAGGCTCTGCTGAGCGAACTGGGCGGCGGTGTCACGGATCATGCGCTCCTCTTCGGTGAGCTGTTGATCCAGCAGCAAGGGATCGATCCAGTTGAAGCTAGCTTTACCGCCCATGAGTGTGTCCTCGCAAATCGGTGAATTAACGTGGCATTGATCCTAGGCCCGCTTCGCCAACGCGGCAAACGAGGATTTCGCATCCTGTTGTGCTAATTTCTCACTCCGAAACGTCGCTGAATGCCTTTTATGCGGCGCATTAGTGAGGTTGACGTACATGCGCAGGAAGATACCCAGCACCACAGCCCTGATTAGCTTCGAAGCCGCCGCTCGCCACGAAAGCTTTACCAAGGCCGCCGAAGAACTTTCACTCACCCAGGGCGCCATTTGCCGACAGATTGCCAGCCTTGAGGAGTTCCTCAGTGTGGAACTGTTCCGACGCTCGCGACGCGGTGTGAAGCTGACAGAAGCGGGGCTGTCCTACAGCCGTCGGGTGGCCACGCAACTCGATGCCGTCGAGCGCGACACGCTCTCGGTCATGGGTCAACAGGGCACCAACGTGATCGAACTGGCGGTAGTGCCCACTTTCGGCACGCAATGGCTGCTGCCACGGCTCAAGGATTTCCAGCTCAAGCACCCGGAAGTGACAGTTAACCTGACCAACCGCACCCGCCCGTTCCTGTTTGCCGATACTGATTTCGACGCGGCGATCTACTTCGGCGACGCCGATTGGTCGGGTACCGAATCCCACAGACTGATGGGCGAAAATCCGATGCCGGTGTGCAGCCCTGCCCTACTCGGCAATAGAACGCATCTGACGGCTGACGAGATCGCCGAACTGCCGTTGCTGCAACAAACCACTCGCCCTTACGCGTGGCGCCAATGGTTTAACTCACAGCACCTGAACATCCCCCGCGACATGACAGGCCCACGCTACGAGCTATTCTCCATGCTGGCCCAGGCGGCCATGCACAACATGGGTATCGCACTGATTCCGCCGTTCCTGATTCAACGCGAACTGGCCGAGAAACGCTTGGTGATCGCCAACCCGGATGCACTCTCCAGCATCAAGGCGTATTACCTGATGATTCCGGAGCGCAAGGTCGAATCGGCGTCACTCAAGGCATTTCGCGATTGGCTGGTCAATCAGGCAAACAGCTACAGCCTAGAAGGATAAAGGCTTACAACAATTACTAACCCGGTAGTCAGGAAATCCAAAGCCCTACAGATATAAGTATTTGTCGCAAAATCGCAGACTGTATCCGAAAGTCGTACAGACGTCCCACAAGCGCCTGCTGACGTGGCTTTGAGCCCCTATTGACGACTCATTACGTCCTATTCACGTCGCCGATGAGAATTTTTTTCAGATTCGGCCAGAATCCTTGTAAGGCACGGCCTACAAGGGATTCAACTGGCCATCTGCGACATTCGGTCACGGGATGACTTGTAGTTAATTTTCCGTCACCCGTCATAATCCCTTGAAGGGCATAAAGTTCGCCTGCAAAATGCCGCGCCCCGCCCTGATTTGGCGGGATCGTGCTGATCGGCCGCCCCAGTCGCACCATCCGCAGTGCCTGGGTTTACTCAATAAGATCACGCAGGAGATTTGACGTGCACATTGGTGTTCCTCTCGAAACCCAGACCGGTGAAACACGGGTTGCTGCAACCCCGGAAACCATTAAAAAGCTGATCAGCCAAGGTCATAAGGTCACTGTGCAAACCGGCGCCGGCGTCAAAGCCAGCGTTGTCGACAGTGCCTATGAAGCGGCGGGCGCAACCATTGGCAGTGCCAGCGATGCGTTCGGTGCCGAGCTGATTCTCAAAGTAGTCGCCCCCAGCGACGCCGAACTGGCGCTGATAAAGCGCGGCGCGGTGCTGGTTGGCATGCTCAACCCCTTCAATAACGAAACCATCGCCAAAATGGCCGAGTGCGGGATTACCGCGTTCGCCCTGGAAGCGGCGCCGCGTACGTCTCGGGCGCAGAGTCTCGATGTGTTGTCGTCGCAGGCGAACATTGCCGGCTACAAGGCTGTGTTGCTGGCCGCGCACTACTATCCGCGCTTCATGCCGATGCTGATGACCGCTGCGGGTACCGTGAAAGCGGCGCGTGTGCTGATTCTTGGTGCCGGCGTGGCCGGGCTGCAGGCGATTGCCACGGCGAAACGTCTGGGCGCGGTGATTGAAGCGTCTGATGTGCGTCCGGCGGTGAAGGAACAGATCGAATCCCTCGGCGCCAAGTTCGTTGACGTACCTTACGAAACTGACGAAGAGCGCGAATGCGCGGTCGGTGTCGGCGGTTACGCGCGACCAATGCCGGCGAGCTGGATGCAGCGTCAGGCCCAGGCTGTGCACGAGCGCGCCAAGCAGGCCGATATCGTCATCACCACCGCCCTGATCCCGGGCCGCAAGGCACCGACGCTGTTAAGCGCAGACACCGTGGCACAGATGAAGCCGGGCTCGGTGGTAATCGACCTCGCGGCAGCCCAGGGCGGCAACTGCCCGCTGACCGTCGCCGATCAGGTTGTGGTCGAGAACGGCGTGACCATCGTCGGCCCGACCAACCTCGCCGGTGAAGTCGCCGCCGATGCTTCGGCGCTGTACGCCCGCAACCTGCTGGACTTCCTCAAGCTGGTGTTCACCAAAGAAGGCCAGTTCGACGTCAACCTCGAAGACGACATCGTCGCCGCGTGCCTGATGTGCCGCGACGGCCAAGTCATCCGCAAAAACGCCTAAGCAGGGATTCAGACGATGGAAGAGCTTATCTCCCCCGGTATCTACAACCTGATCATCTTCGTGCTGGCGATTTATGTCGGTTATCACGTGGTCTGGAACGTTACACCCGCGCTGCACACGCCACTGATGGCGGTGACCAACGCCATTTCGGCGATCGTAATCGTCGGCGCCATGCTCGCTGCTGCGCTGACCGTCACACCGCTGGGCAAGACCATGGGCACCCTCGCCGTGGCACTGGCTGCGGTCAATGTGTTCGGTGGCTTTCTGGTCACCCGCCGCATGCTTGAGATGTTCAAGAAGAAAGCCCCGAAAGCAAAAGAAGAGGCGCCGAAGTAATGAGCATGAATCTCGTCACGACGCTCTACCTGATCGCGTCGATCTGCTTTATCCAGGCCCTCAAAGGCCTGTCGCACCCAACCACCTCGCGGCGCGGCAATCTGTTCGGCATGCTCGGCATGGCGCTGGCCATTCTCACCACCATCGGCCTCATCTATAAGCTGGGTGCCGAGCTTGCAACTGCCGGTATCGGCTATGTGATCGTCGGCCTGCTGATCGGCGGCACTGCCGGTTCGATCATGGCCAAGCGCGTCGAAATGACCAAGATGCCGGAGCTGGTCGCCTTCATGCACAGCATGATCGGTCTGGCGGCGGTGTTCATCGCCATTGCTGCGGTGGTTGAGCCGCAATCGCTGGGCATCGTCAAGCAACTGGGTGATTCGATCCCGGCAGGTAATCGTCTCGAACTGTTCCTCGGTGCGGCGATCGGTGCGATCACCTTCTCCGGTTCGGTGATCGCCTTCGGCAAGCTGTCGGGCAAGTACAAGTTCCGCCTGTTTCAGGGTGCACCAGTACAGTTTACCGGTCAGCACAAACTGAACGCGGTACTCGGTCTGGCGACGCTGGTGCTGGGTGTGACCTTCATGCTCACCGGCAACCTTGCCGCGTTCGCGCTGATGCTGGCCTTGGCGTTCGTGATGGGCGTGCTGATCATCATCCCGATCGGCGGCGCCGACATGCCGGTGGTGGTGTCGATGCTCAACAGCTATTCGGGCTGGGCGGCAGCGGGTATCGGCTTCTCGCTGAACAACTCGATGCTGATCATTGCCGGCTCGCTGGTGGGTTCGAGCGGTGCGATCCTCTCGTACATCATGTGCAAGGCGATGAACCGTTCCTTCTTTAATGTACTGCTCGGTGGTTTCGGCAATACGGCCGACGCAGGACCTGCCGGTGCGAAAGAAGCCCGTCCGGTGAAATCCGGTTCGGCGGATGACGCGACCTTCCTGCTGACCAACGCCGACACCGTGATCATCGTCCCGGGCTACGGCCTGGCGGTGGCCCGCGCGCAGCATGCGTTGAAAGAGCTGACCGAGAAGCTGACCCACCGTGGCGTGACCGTGAAGTACGCGATCCACCCGGTGGCCGGTCGCATGCCTGGGCACATGAACGTCCTGCTCGCCGAGGCCGAAGTGCCTTACGACCAGGTGTTCGAGATGGAAGACATCAACTCCGAGTTCGGCCAAGCCGACGTGGTGCTGGTGCTCGGCGCCAACGACGTGGTCAACCCCGCCGCCAAGAACGATCCGAAATCGCCGATTGCCGGCATGCCGATCCTCGAAGCGTTCAAGGCCAAGACCATCATCGTCAACAAGCGCTCGATGGCCAGCGGCTATGCGGGTCTGGACAACGAACTGTTCTATCTGGACAAAACCATGATGGTGTTCGGCGACGCGAAGAAAGTCATCGAAGACATGGTCAAAGCGGTCGAGTAATCCTCCGCAGTAGCACCGGACGCCCCGACTTGTCGGGGCGTTTTCGTTTGCGCAAAGCGTCGGACAATTTGCCGCGTTGTTGCAGATCCGGTAACGGTGTTTTACTTCAAACCCGCTAAATAGACGCCTCGTTTGCGACCTTGGTAGCGGGACAGACGCCCGCGAAATTCACTAGACTGCGCATCCTGCTACTCGCTTCCCGAGATAATAATCCATGTACCGTGACCGTATTCGCCTGCCTTCGTTGTTGGATAAAGTGATGAGCGCCGCCGACGCAGCCGCTCTGATTGAAGACGGCATGACCGTCGGCATGAGCGGCTTCACCCGCGCCGGCGAAGCCAAAGCCGTCCCTCACGCACTGGCCGAGCGAGCCAAGGTCACGCCGCTGAAGATCAGCCTGATGACCGGCGCCAGCCTGGGCAACGACCTCGACAAACAGCTGACCGAGGCCGGCGTGCTGTCGCGACGCATGCCATTTCAGGTCGACAGCACCTTGCGCAAGGCAATCAACGCCGGCGAAGTGATGTTCATCGACCAGCACCTGTCGGAAACCGTCGAGCAACTGCGCAACCAGCAACTGAAGCTGCCAGACATCGCGGTAATCGAAGCCGTGGCCATCACCGAGCAGGGCCACATCGTGCCGACCACTTCGGTGGGCAACTCGGCAAGCTTCGCGATTTTTGCCAAACAGGTAATCGTCGAGATCAACCTGGCGCACAACGCCAACCTAGAAGGCCTGCATGACATCTATATCCCGACCTACCGCCCAACGCGCACGCCGATCCCATTGGTTAAAGTCGACGACCGTATCGGCAGCACCGCAATCCCGATCCCGCCGGAAAAGATTGTCGCCATCGTCATCACCCAGCAGGCAGATTCGCCGTCCACGGTGTCGACCCCGGATGTCGACACCAACGCCATTGCCGAACACCTGATCACCTTCTTCAAACAAGAAGTCGATGCCGGGCGCATGACCAACAAGCTTGGCCCGCTGCAGGCCGGGATCGGCAACATTGCCAACGCGGTAATGTGTGGCCTGATCGATTCGCCGTTCGAAGACCTGACCATGTATTCCGAAGTACTGCAGGACTCGACCTTCGACCTGATCGACGCCGGCAAGCTGAGTTTCGCTTCGGGCAGCTCGATCACTCTGTCAGAGCGGCGCAACAGTGATGTGTTCGGCAATCTTGAGAAGTACAAGGACAAACTGGTGCTGCGCCCGCAGGAGATCTCCAACCATCCGGAAGTGGTGCGTCGTCTGGGCATCATCGGCATCAACACTGCGCTGGAGTTCGACATCTACGGCAACGTCAACTCCACCCACGTCTGCGGCACACGGATGATGAACGGCATCGGTGGTTCCGGAGACTTCGCGCGTAACGCACACCTCGCGGTGTTTGTGACCAAGTCGATCGCCAAGGGCGGGGCGATTTCCAGCGTGGTGCCGATGGTCAGCCACGTCGACCACACCGAGCATGACGTCGACATCCTTGTGACCGAAATCGGTCTGGCCGACCTGCGCGGCCTGGCCCCGCGGGAACGTGCCCGGGTGATTATCGATAACTGCGTACACCCCGATTACCGCAAGGCGCTGAATGACTACTTCACCGCCGCCTGCGCCATCGGCGGTCATACCCCGCACATCCTGCGCGAAGCCTTGAGCTGGCACATGAACCTGGAAGAAACCGGTCGCATGCTCGCGGTGTAATTCGTACAGTCAAACCGCTGATGCAAACACAGTTTGTGTCAGCGGTGTTTTCATCCTTCCTATTCGACAAAAACTGTACTGCTGTACTGGTTGTTTCCTACGGCTTTTGCCTACTCTCTCCCTCAATTTGAGCATAAATGCACCACAAAAGTGCAGACAGGTACAGTTTGCTCAATTTTGACCCATACACCATCTATAAACAGTTAACTGGTCACTCACAATACAGTTGAACTGTATCTAGAGAGACTAGGCAAACGAGAGGATCATGGGCACCAGTTAAACCACTACCTGATCCCGCCACAAGCGGAAGGATGTCAACCATGGAACGTACACTCAGTTCCGAACTGTTCTTCGAAGACAAAGCTGCAAAAACCCAGGCTTCCCTGCCTCTGCGCGTTATCGCCAACCTGATGTTGTGGCAGCGCCGCATCTCCAGCCGCCACCAACTGGCTCGTCTGGATTCGCGTCTGCTGGCTGACGCCGGTATCAGCGAAGCACAACGCTACGAAGAGTTGAGCAAGCCGTTCTGGCGCTAAGTAGCGTCGCTGGCTCTGGTCGCTAGACCCACCGCCAGCAACCCGAATTGAACACACAAGACCCGTCGCGGGAAACCGCGACGGGTCTTGTCGTTTCAGGGTTCGAAAGGCCCGTACAGCAGGTTGTTCAAACAACAGGTACAGTTCTAAATAATCAAAATCTGAACCAGTACAATTCTTCATCGGTGTATCTGTCGGCAAAACTGCATCGGGCGCAGCCTGTCCTTAACCCTCCTCGGCTTAAGGAAAATGCCATGAAAGACTTACAGGATGTTTCGACAGCGTCGATTCAACCCCTCGTTCACTCGCACCTGCTGCGGCGCCTGGTTCGTAGCCTGTGGCAGGGATTGGAGCGCGCCAGGACGCGGCGTCTGTTGGCCCAGCTGGGGCAGCGCGACCTCGCGGATCTGGGTCTGAGCCACGCCGATCGGCTCAACGAACTGGAGAAACCCTTCTGGCGCTAGCATTCTGCCCACTGTCCGAACCTTGCGCGCAGGCCTAATATCCATGGCAGAACGTGGCGAATCTTCTGTAACCCGCGTCTGAGTCTCAGACACAAGCCACCTCTCAATACGGTTTACTATCAGGAGATACACCATGTCCCGTCTTCGCCTGCTCAGCGCTGCCGCCTTGCTGGCCGTGGCTGCCAACGCCAGTGCCTCGAGCTTCATCGTCACCACCGACGCCGTGGTTGGCGCGCTGAAGTCCTCCTCGGACGCCACGTCCGACGTCAGCTCTTCGCTGCGTGACAACAAGGTCGTGATCGCCGCCCGTGACGACGCAGCCAGCTTCGTCGCCAGCGAAGGCCAGATCCGCGGCGTCAAACTGGAAAGCGCCCTGGACCTGATCCGCCACCAGGCACCACAACTGAACGCGACCGACTTCCAACTGGCGCAAGCCATTCTGGCGATCTGATCAGACGTTGCCGGACGGGACACGCCAGTCGTGTCCCGATGTTTCGCCACTGGCTCTGGCCCGGGCATTACGCTAGCCTTGAGACTCGCTAACCGTTATCGAGTCCCATGCGTTTTCTGACCAACCTGCTTATCCCTTGTGCCTTGTTCAGCGCCTGCTGGGCGACGTCGGTCGATGCCTTTGATGTCTCCACGCAAAATACTGTGGTGACGGTATGGGCCACCGGAATGGTGTCTTCCGCGCCATTCGACCGTAAACTGATCATCGCCGCTCACGATGACGCGGCGGCGTTTGTCGCCAGTGACGGCGAATTGCGCGGCGCGCAGCTCGAATCCGCCCTGCATTACCTGCGCAAATCCCGACCAAAACTTCATGTCAGCGACCTTGAACTGGCACAGGCAATTCTCGTCCAATAGTTATCCTGATCCCTAGTCATCATTGCCCTCCGGAGTCGTTCCATGCGTAGCCCGCTGATTGCTGCCGCCCTTGGCCTGTTTTTATTGGCCGACGTGGCCCAGGCGCACACCCTGGTAGCCACCAGTAACATCATCGTTCGTGCCTCCCAGCGCACCATCGATTTCACCTCCGATACCACCACGTCGATTCGCGATTCGAAAATCATCCGCGAAGCCCATGACGATGCCGCCAGTTTTGTTGCCACCAACGGCGATATCCGTGGTGCGCACCTGGAAGCCGCCCTCAACACCTTGCGCACGCGAGTGCCGGAAGCCCGCGACGCCAGCGATCAGGTGCTCGCCGAAGCCATTCTTGCCCTGTGAAGTCACTCGGCGCCTGGCTACTGGCCGGGGCGTTGTTGCTGCTTGGCAACAGCGCCCACGCCAGCCTGCAACTGCGGCTCAAGACCGACGGCCTGAGCCCCGCCCAGCAACAGGCCAGTCAGGCGCTGCTCGATGAAGCGATGCAGAAGCTGCCGCCCAGCTTCGTCGAACAGCTGGACCGGCGCATCGACGTCGGCTGGTCCGACGACATGCCCGGCAACGCCTACGGCCAGGCGACCCTGGTTGCCGAACTCGACCTGAACCGCAAACTGCTCGCCGGCCTCACCGACGGCAGCGCGGCCAAAGAAAAAACCAATCGCCCTCACGGCACCGTGCGCCAGGAACTGCTGGCAACCGTGTTGCACGAGCTCACCCACATTTATGACCGCGCGCGCCTGTGGCCCACCGCCGAGCGCACGCTGATCCAACGCTGCACTCGCCGCAGCAACAGCGCCGGCCTGATCGGCATTCCCGACGAGTGTCGCGGCCAGACCGAACGCCGCTTCACCCTCAGCGATGACCCGCGCCTGCTCGACCTCGCCGGCTGGCAACAGTACGTCGGGCGGCGCGGCGAGCGTGAACAGCACAACCGCCAGGTGGCCCGCAGCCCGGATCTGTACGAGATTTCCAGTCCGAAAGAGTTTGTCGCGGTCAACATGGAGTATTTCCTCCTCGACCCGAGCTACGCCTGCCGCCGTCCTGCGCTCTACCGCTACTACAAGGAGCGCTTCGGCTGGGCACCACCGGCCAGGGACACCTGCAGCAACACCTTCGCCTTCCTCAATGCCGGCAACGACTTCGCCAAACAGCCACTGGGACAGGTCGATCCGGAGCGGGTGTATGCCGTCGACTACCTGCTGGCCGAAGCCAACCAGAATTGGGTCAGCCGCTGGGGCCACAGCATGCTGCGCCTGGTGATCTGTGCGCCGGGACGACCACGGGGCCCGGATTGCCGGCTCGACCTCGACCAGCATCTGGTGTTGTCGTACCGCGCATTTGTCGGTGACGTGCAGCTGTCGAGCTGGGACGGACTGGTCGGCAAGTACCCGTCACGGCTATTCGTGCTGCCACTCGCCCAGGTCATCGACGAATACACCAAGACCGAACTGCGCAGCCTCGCTTCGGTACCGCTGAACCTGTCGCGCAAGGAAATTGCAGAGGTGGTCGAACACGCCGCCGAGATGCACTGGAGTTACGACGGCAACTACTTTTTCCTGTCCAACAACTGCGCCGTGGAAAGCCTCAAGCTGTTGCGCAGCGGCAGCAATAACAAGCAACTGATTGGCCTGGACAGCATCATGCCCAACGGTTTGCTTGAAGTGCTCAAAGGCCGTGGCCTGGCCGACACCAGCGTGCTCGACAATCCCAAGGAAGCTCTGCGCCTGGGTTATCGCTTCGATTCGTTCCGCGATCGCTATCAGGCGATGTTCGATGTCTTGAAGAAGCAGTTGCCGATCAAACAGACCACCGTCGAGGACTGGCTATCGCTGTCTGCCGAAGAACGCCGGCAGTGGTTCGAGCGCGCAGACCTGCGCACCAGTGCAGCGTTGTTGCTGTTGGAACAGGCGAGTTATCGCCGCCAGTTGCTGCTGGCCCAGGATGAGGTCAAGCAACGCTACCTCGGTGCCCGGGAGCTGGAGAACGGTGGCATGGACAAGGCCAACGCAACCCTGCAGGAAATTCTCGCCAACAGTGGCTTCCTCAGTCGTCCGGCGGAACTGCTCGACAGCCGCGGTTACGGTTTGCCGCAACCGAGCGAGTTCAAGCGCCTGCAGGACGAAAGCAGCCAGCGCCAGAAGCAACTGCTGGCGCTGAGCGGTGATCTGGACAAGGAAGTGCGCAAGTTGCTGGAGCCCAAGCGAGCGGCCGAGATTGCCGCCAGTGAAGCCAACGTGAAGCAGATCGGCGAGCATCTGCGTAAATTGCACAAGGCCTCCGGTGGACTGGAATTGCCCTGAGACAGAAGGCTGGAATTGAATCCTGTGGCGAGGGAGCTTGCTCCCGCTCGGCTGCGCAGCAGTCGCAAATTGGCTGACTGCCGAATGTTCAGGGCCGCTCCGCGCCCCATCGGGAGCAAGCTCCCTCGCTACAGATGACCGTGTCAGATCAGTACAAAACACCGTCCAGAATTTCGTAAACGATCCCGGTACCCACCGCGATCAGCACAATGTCCCCACCGGCCCGGCGCCACTCATAACCCGGATACACCGGCAGACGGCTCAGCGCCCGCCCGTCCAGCCGCTCGCCATAGTAACCGTGCGGCAACGGTCGGCCGCGTTCCAGATGGATGCCCGGCGGTGGCGGAGCGCCACGTACGAAGTAGCCGTGGTTGTCGCGAATGGTCTGCCGCACCGGGCCGAAGTCGTGTGGCGGGCCACCACGGTGATCGTTCTGCGGACCACGGTGATCGTCACCACGGTTATCGTAGTGGCCCGGTTGCGGGCCGCCGTGGTCATGATCATCGCGTGGATCGGCGCTGGCCAGCAGCGGCGTCGCGCTGAGCATCAGCACGCCCAGCCCGGCAATCAGACGTTTCGGCATTTTCATCGGGTCTTTCCTCACGGCACCAACAGCAAAAAAGGGATTCAGAACGTGGTTCTGAATCCCTCGGTCTTGCTCAATTAGGCTGTGTTGCGAGGTGCTAATTCCTCTGTATCAGGAACTTTACCTTCAACTGACGCGGGCCTGACGCACGCCTTCGGACAGCGCCTTGCACAGACCCAGCACACCATCGACCGCCTGCACCGGCGTGGTCGCATTGGCGATGTGATCGATCAGTGCCGAGCCCACCACCACACCGTCCGCCAGGCGGGCGATGGACGCCGCCTGCTCCGGAGTACGGATACCGAAGCCGATGCTGATCGGCAGATCAGTGTGTCGACGCAGGCGAGCCACCGCTTCTTCGACATGCTCCAGAGTTGCGGCACCGGCACCGGTCACACCGGCCACCGACACGTAGTAAACGAAGCCCGAGCTGCCATTGAGCACTTTCGGCAGACGCGCATCGTCCGTGGTCGGGGTGGTCAGGCGGATGAAGTCCAGACCGGCAGCCTGTGCCGGGTCGCACAGTTCATTATTGTGCTCTGGCGGCATGTCGACCACGATCAGACCGTCGACGCCCGCTTCCTTGGCATCAGCGATGAAACGTTCAACGCCATACATGTGGATCGGGTTGAAGTAGCCCATCAGTACCAGCGGCGTGTCGCTGTTGCCTTCGCGGAACTCACGCACCATCTGCAGGGTTTTCGCCAGATTCTGCCTGGCGCCCAAGGCACGGATGTTCGCCAGTTGAATTGCCGGGCCGTCGGCCATCGGGTCAGTGAACGGCATGCCCAGCTCGATCACGTCGGCGCCAGCGCCGGGCAGGCCTTTGAGGATCGCCAGCGAGGTGTCGTAGTCCGGATCACCGGCGGTGACGAAGGTCACCAGCGCGGCGCGATTCTGTTGCTTGAGGTCGGCAAAACGGGTTTGCAGGCGGCTCATCAGTGTTTCTCCTGCTTGGACTGTTCCATGTGATGCATGACGGTCTGCATGTCTTTGTCGCCACGGCCGGACAGGTTGACCACCATCAGGTGATCCTTCGGCAGTTTCGGCGCGCGCTTGAACACTTCAGCCAACGCATGAGCGCTTTCCAGTGCCGGGATGATGCCTTCGAGGCGGCAGCACTGGTGGAACGCAGCGAGGGCTTCGTCGTCGGTGACCGAGGTGTACTGAACGCGGCCGATGTCATGCAACCAGGCGTGCTCAGGGCCAATGCCCGGATAATCGAGACCGGCGGAAATCGAGTGGGCGTCGATGATCTGGCCATCGTCGTCCTGCAGCAGGAAGGTACGGTTACCGTGCAGCACCCCCGGCACGCCGCCGTTGAGGCTGGCCGCGTGCTTGCCGGTCTCGATGCCGTAACCGGCAGCTTCGACGCCGATGATCTCGACGCTCTGGTCGTCGAGGAACGGGTGGAACAGGCCCATGGCGTTGGAACCGCCGCCAATGCACGCCACCAGGCTGTCCGGCAGACGACCTTCCTGGGCTAGCAACTGCTCGCGGGTTTCCTTGCCGATCACGGCCTGGAAGTCGCGCACCATGGCTGGGTACGGGTGCGGGCCGGCCACGGTGCCGATCAGGTAGAAGGTGCTGTCAACGTTGGTCACCCAATCACGCAGCGCTTCGTTCATCGCGTCTTTCAGCGTCCCGGTGCCGGCCACCACAGGAATCACTTCGGCGCCCAGCAGCTTCATGCGGAACACGTTGGCCTGCTGCCGCTCGATGTCCGTGGTGCCCATGTAGATCACGCAATCCAGGCCGAAACGTGCGGCCACGGTAGCAGTCGCCACGCCGTGCATGCCGGCACCGGTCTCGGCGATGATGCGTTTCTTGCCCATGCGCCGCGCCAGCAGGATCTGGCCAATGCAGTTGTTGATCTTGTGCGCGCCGGTGTGGTTCAGCTCTTCGCGCTTGAGGTAAATCTTCGCACCACCGCAGAACTCGGTCAGACGCTCGGCGAAGTACAGCGGGCTCGGACGCCCGACATAATCACGCTGGAAGTAGGCCAGCTCTTCTTTAAACGCTGGATCTTCCTTGGCCGCTTCGTATTCACGGGCCAGATCGAGGATCAACGGCATCAGGGTTTCCGCCACGTAGCGGCCGCCGAACGCGCCGAACAGGCCGTTATCGTCAGGGCCGCTGCGCAGGTTGGAGGTGTTCGAAGTCTGGGTCATGATGTGCTCCAGGTGAATTCGGGTGAGAAGACAATGGCGCCCACTCTACCCCTGACCTTCCAGGCTGAAAACCGATAAGATCGCCACAACTTGTCAGGAAAACTCACAGATACCATGAGCCATGACCTTCCCCCGCTGAATGCCTTGCGCGCATTCGAAGCCACCGCCCGACTGAACAGCGTCAGTCAGGCGGCCGAGCAGCTGCACGTCACTCATGGCGCAGTCAGCCGGCAGCTCAAAGTGCTTGAAGCGCATCTGGGCGTGAGCCTGTTCGTCAAGGATGGTCGCGGCTTGAAACTCACAGATGCCGGAGCTCGTCTGCGCGATGCCAGCGGCGAGGCCTTTGATCGCTTGCGCAGTGTGTGTGCCGAGCTGACGCAGAGCACCGCTGACGCGCCGTTCGTGCTTGGCTGCTCGGGAAGCCTGTTGGCGCGCTGGTTCATTCCACGCCTGGGCCGGCTGAATGCCGACCTGCCGGACTTGCGTCTGCACCTGTCGGCTGGCGAAGGTGATCTCGATCCACGGCGCCCGGGTCTCGATGCCTTGCTGCTCTTCGCCGAGCCACCATGGCCGGCAGACATGCAGGTCTACGAACTGGCCGCAGAACGCATCGGCCCGGTGCTGAGCCCGCTGTTCAGCGGTCATCAACGCCTGCAGGCAGCGCCGGCGTCAGCCTTGCTCAGCGAGCCGCTGCTGCACACCACATCGCGTCCGCAAGCCTGGCCGAGCTGGGCACAGCAAAATCACCTCGACGCCAAGGCGTTGAAGTTGGGGCAAGGTTTTGAGCATTTGTATTATCTGCTGGAAGCCGCAGTGGCCGGACTTGGCGTGGCAATCGCGCCCGAGCCGCTGGTGGCCGAAGACCTGAAGGCCGGTCGCCTGGTTGCACCGTGGGGCTTCTGCGAAACCCCGGCGCAACTGGCGTTGTGGCTACCCAAGCGCGCCGCAGACGGGCGCGCCCGGCAACTGGCGCAATGGCTCAAGAACGAGCTGCGCCAGACGGATCACTCGCCGCGCTTGAACAGCAGGTAAGCGGCCAGCAGACCGATTGCACCGACGGCCACACCGGCAGTGGTCCAAGGATGTTCCTGAGCGTAATCGCGGGTGGCGATGCCGGTCTCGCGGGTTTTCACTTTGACTTCTTCATAGGCGTCGCTGAGCAGGCTGCGCGAATGTTTCAGCGCGCTTTCAGCGTTGCTCTTGAGTGCCTTGAGCGTCTTGCGCGACTCGTCCGAAGCATCGTCTTTGAGGCTTTCCAACGATTTGAGCAGACTCTCGATCTCGGCTTCCATGCTTTGCAACGAGGCTTTACGTAAAGAGGTGTTGGCCATGGTGGCTCTCCTGCATTGGTGATGAGTGGCGTGTGTTGGTTGGGACTTCAGCAGTTTGAGAAAGTGCAGAAAATCTGAACTTCGCTTGCATCGAGCCGCCGAAATCAACAGTGCAGATTCACTGCTAGTCTCAAATCCACACGTCAAGGAGATCGCCATGAGTGACCATCACACCTACAAGAAAGTCGAGCTGGTCGGCTCGTCCACCAGCAGCATCGAAGACGCCATCAACAACGCGCTGGCCGAAGCCAACAAGAGCATCAAGCATCTGGAGTGGTTTGAAGTGGTCGAGACGCGTGGCCACATCAAGGACGGCAAGGCTGCGCATTTCCAGGTAACCCTCAAAGTCGGCTTCCGCATTGCCAGCAGCTGAGTTTGGGCTACGCTTCTGAACTTGCGCGCTGGCCGAGTGCCATAGGAATGGCAAAGCGCTACAAGGTGAGCGCATCGGCATAGCCGGTGCCCGCCTCTTTTAATCCGACCAGGGAGTGCGACCGATGAAGAAGTTCATATTGGCAGTAGGTTTGTTGAGCCTTGCGGGTGGCGCGTTGGCTGCTGGCAAGCCTTGTGAAGAGTTGAAAAGCGAGATTGCGGCGAAACTGGATGCCAAGCACGTTTCCGGGTATTCGCTGGAAGTCGTCGACAAGGGTGCGGCCGCAGACGGCAAAGTCGTCGGCACCTGTGAAGGCGGCGCCAAGGAAATCGTCTACAAACGCGGTTGATTGCGCCTGAAATGCAAAAGCCGACGCGAAGGCGTCGGCTTTTTTGTGGGCGATGATTTACATGCAGGAGCTGCGGCACGCTGCGATCTTTTGATCGTGGCTTTGAAAAATCAGATCAAAAGATCGCAGCCTCGTTTCACTCGACAGCTCCTACAGGGCGCCGCGTTTATCCTTTCATGACCTGCGCCAGCAGTTCGTAGGAATGTACGCGATCGGCGTGTTCATAGAGATCGCAAGTGAAAATCAGCTCGTCGGCCTGGGTCTGCTCGACCAGCACTTCCAGTTTCGCGCGAATCTTCTGCGGGCTGCCAACCATCGCCAGGCCGAGGAAATCCCCCACCGCCTCGCGCTCATGGGGCAGCCACAGGCCGTCCATGGTTTTAACCGGCGGACGCTGCACCAGACTCTGCCCACGCATCAACGCGAGGATTCGCTGGTACACCGAGGTCGCCAGATAATCGGCCTGCTCATCGGTATCCGCCGCCACCAGCGGCACCCCGAGCATCACGTACGGTTTATCGAGCACCGCCGAAGGCTTGAAGTGGTTGCGATAGACGCGAATCGCCTCATGCATGAAACGTGGAGCGAAGTGCGAGGCGAAGGCGTAAGGCAAGCCGCGCTCACCGGCCAGTTGCGCACTGAACAGGCTGGAGCCGAGCAGCCAGATCGGCACATGGGTGCCGGTGCCGGGCATCGCGATCACCCGCTGGTCCGGGGTACGCGGGCCGAGGAAACGCGCCAGCTCGGCAACGTCTTCCGGGAAATCATCGGCACTGCCGGAACGTTCGCGGCGCAGGGCGCGGGCCGTCATCTGGTCGGAGCCGGGCGCGCGGCCCAGCCCCAGATCGATGCGTCCCGGGTACAGGCTTTCAAGAGTGCCGAACTGCTCGGCGATCACCAGCGGTGCGTGGTTGGGCAGCATTACTCCGCCAGAGCCGACGCGAATCGTCGAAGTCCCCCCGGCCAGATATCCCAACAGCACCGAGGTGGCGGAGCTGGCGATGCCGTCCATGTTGTGGTGCTCGGCCACCCAGAAGCGGGTGTAGCCGAATTTCTCGACGTGCTGCGCCAGGTCCAGCGAGTTGCGCAGCGATTGCGCCGGGCTACCGTTCTCGCGCACCGGCACCAGATCGAGGGTGGAAAACTTTACGTCGGACAGTTGCTTCATAAACCTGCGTCTCCGAGTGGGGTGCAGGTTTTTTCTTGCGAACGAAAACCTGCCGAATTCATAAGCGTGTTCTGTGCAATGAGGGCATATACCCGAGTTTCAATAGCTGAGGGAAAAATCCTACTAAAAAAGTCAACGATTCACCTGAGCTGAACTTTGTCCCGGCGTCTATCCTCAGAAGCCTTGCAAGCAAAAACCACTACGGCGCGGCGTTCCGCGCCAGTTCTTGAGGAGGCAGACATGGCTATCGTGAAGAAAGCATCCGCACATTGGGCAGGCGATCTGAAAACCGGCATCGGCTCGATCTCTACCGAGACCGGCGTCCTCAGAGAAGCGCCTTACGGCTTCAAGGCCCGCTTCGAGGGCGGTAAGGGCACCAACCCGGAAGAACTGATCGGCGCCGCGCATGCCGGCTGTTTTTCCATGGCGTTTTCGATGATTCTCGGTGATGCGGGTCTGAAGGCCGAGAGCATCGATACTCAGGCAGAGGTCACACTGGACCAAGTGGATGGCGGCTTTGCTATCACTGCAGTCAAGCTGATTCTCAAGGCGAAAATCCCGGGGGCGACTCAGGCGCAGTTTGAAGAACTGAGCAACAAGGCCAAGGAAGGGTGCCCGGTGTCCAAGGTATTGAATGCGAAGATTACCCTTGAGGCTTCGCTGGTCAGCTGATTTGCGCAGTCTTCGACAAAGGCGTTGCTGGCACAGACGCCTTCGCGGGCAAGCCCGCTCCCACAGGATTTGGGTCGGCCCCTGACCTGTGGGAGCGGGCTTGCCCGCGAAGGCGATTTGAATAGCACCGCAATTGCTGAAGATGTGAGCGACATCAGAACCTGCGCTGCAAGAATATGGTCGAATAAGTGACAGCAGCTTCAGCGCACGCCCGTGCGCGCTGCCCCATGGAGCTTCAGGATATGAAACGTATTGGCTTGGCGATCCTCTGCAGTGCACTGGCCACTTCGGTTTTTGCGGCACCGAAAGACTGCGAAGAACTCAGGAAAGAGATCGAAATAAAGATTCAGGCTAAAGCAGTGCCGTCCTACACACTGGAAATCGTCAGCAAGGAAGAAGCCGCAAAACATGACATCGCCATGGTGGTCGGTTCATGTGAGAACGGCAGCAAGGCGATCATCTATCAGAAGAACGACAGCTGAGTCGTCTCAGTTAATGCAGTTGTAGTCGCGATCCTCGGCGACGATTTCGCGTTTGGCGTTGTACAGTCGGGCACTCGGTGTGAACCCTAGCGAACGACCTTCCAGCAGATAACGCTGGCCGGCTTCGAAATGGTCGTAGCGGATGTACAGGTAGCACAGGCGCTCGACCGGGCCAGTCATCAGCGCACCGCCGCCTCCAAACACCTCGAAGTCAAACCGCACCCGCAGCTCGTGGCTACCAGGCGTGACCTGAAAGAAACGCCCATCGGTCAGCCGTTGATTGTCCAGGCGCTCGGCCATCAGCAATTTGCCGCCCGGGGTCGGGGTTGAGAAATCGACCCAGGCCATTTGCGGATCGACCGGTGGCAGTGGCGTCTGGCAGCCGGCAATAGCGCCGACTGCGAGCAACAACATCAACTTGCGCATGATGGATGTCCAAGGATTCAGACCTCCAGCATAGCGCTGATCACGTGCGCTGACAGCCTGCCGGCGTGCCTTGGCCGACCACGTTGCGCTGCTCGTCATAGAGCTTCGCCCATGGCCGGAAGCCGATGCTGCCAGCTTGCAATTGATAACGCTGTCCGGCGTTGAATTCCTTGAATGTCAGCTTCAACTGGCAGTCGCGCCACAGAGGCTCGGCGTCGGGGCCGATGTTGGTGGCTTCGACCGGGAATTGGTAGCGCACCTTCAATTCGTGGCTGCCGGGCTGCACTTCGAAATAACGTTTGTCGACCGTGGCCCGGCTATCGACCTGCAGCGCTTGCAGCGCGGTGTCCTGTTGCCGGGCATCGAGATCGATCCAGGCTTGCGAGGGGTCAGGGTCGGGCATTCCGAATCCGGCACATCCGGCCAGCGTCAGCAGGCCTCCTGTCAGCAACAACATGCGCATAGCGAAGCTCCAAATGGCGGGATAGTCTTGCGGGCAGACTTTCCAAAGGATTTTTATTTTGAGCAGGCCGCTTCCAAACCATGGGTTACTTGATCGCGTTTTTCGGATTTTGTTTCCGGGTGTGATGTTTTTGTTGCTCAACGGTTGTTCCAGCGTCAGCTATTACAGCCAGTTGGCGAGCGGCCAATTGCAGTTGCTGCGCGCGCGCGAGCCAGTGGCCAAGGTGATCGCCGACCCGAGCCGCGACGCCAAGCTGCGCACGCACCTGAGCCAGTCACAGAAGGCCCGGAGCTTTGCCAGCGAACACCTGCACCTGCCGGACAACCAGAGCTATCGGCTGTACGCCGACATTGGCCGGCCCTATGTGGTGTGGAACGTGTTCGCCACCCCGGAGTTTTCCCTGAAGCCGCAGAACCATTGCTTCCCGATCGCCGGATGCGTGGCCTATCGCGGCTACTACAGCCAGAGCGCCGCGCGCGGCGAAGCGGCGATCCAGCGTCTGCAAGGCATGGATGTGTCGATTGGCGGCGTCGAGGCCTATTCGACCCTCGGCTGGTTCAATGACCCGATCCTCAATTCGATGATGGGCTGGGGCGATGAGCGCCTGGCCACGCTGATCTTTCACGAACTGGCGCATCAGCGCTTCTATGTGAAGGACGACACCGAGTTCAACGAGTCCTTTGCCACGTTTGTCGAGCAGGAAGGCACCCGCCAGTGGCGGGCGTTTCGTGGCCTGCCTGCGGATACCGACTCGCGGCTAAAGCAGCGTGATCAGTTCATTGAGCTGGTGCTGGAAACACGCTCACGCCTGGAAAAGCTCTACGCTCAGCCGCTACCGGCCGAGCAGATGCGCGAATGCAAAGCGGCGACGTTCGAGCAGTTTCGCCGCGATTACCGGGTCATGCGCGACAGCCAGTGGGCTGGGGACAAGCGTTATGACGCTTGGGTGAATCTGCCACTGAACAATGCGCGGTTGTTGCCGTTTGGGTTGTATGACCAGTGGGTGCCGGCGTTTGCGGCGCTGTTCAGGCAGGTTGGCGGGGATTGGGTGCGGTTTTATGTTGAGGTCGAGAAGCTAGGCGGGTTACCTGTCGCGGAGCGTAAAGCGGCCTTGAAAACTTTGGCCGGATCTTGAACTGATGTCGGCTGATCCGGCCTCATCGCTGGCTTGCCAGCGATGGCGCTATGATCAACGCCGCAAAAACGCCTGATGCAACTCGGCCAACGTCTCAAAGTGATAAGCCGGCGCCTCGGCACTCAACTCTTCAAAACTGCCAAACCCATACCCCACCGCCGCCGCGTCCACGCCGTTGCTGCGCGCGCCGATCAGATCATGCTTGCGATCGCCGATCATCAGCGTGTTGCGCGGATCCAGCCCTTCCTCAGCGATCAGGTGCGCAATCAGCTCGACCTTGTTGGTCCGCGTGCCATCCAGCTCACTGCCGTAGATCACCTTGAAGTGTTTGGCGAAGTCGAAGTGCCGGGCGATTTCCCGGGCGAACTCCCACGGTTTGGACGTCGCGATATACAGCTGTCGCCCTTGGCCGCTCAGGGTTTCCAGCAGCGGCGTGACGCCGTCGAACACACGGTTCTCGTACAGGCCGGTGACCTTGAAGCGCTCGCGATAGAAATTCACCGCCTCCCAGGCCTTGGCCTCGTCGAAGCCATAGAACTGCATGAACGCCTGCAACAGCGGCGGGCCGATGAAGTGTTCAAGTTTGCTCAGGTCCGGCTCGTCGATGCCGAGCTTGCTCAAAGCGAACTGGATGGATCGGGTGATGCCCTCTCGCGGGTCGGTCAGGGTGCCATCGAGGTCGAACAGTACAGTCTGATAATGCATGAGAAATCCTGAGCAGGTGTAGGTCGATTCAGGGCCGGTCGTAGCCTTCGGCCAGATGCAGGTCCTTGAGCTTCACGTAGTTCGCCGCGCTGTAGGTGAAGAAGGCGCGTTCCTTGTCGGTCAACGGACGGACCTGTTTCACCGGGCTGCCCACGTACAGGAAGCCGCTTTCAAGGCGCTTGCCCGGTGGTACCAGGCTGCCGGCGCCGATGATCACCTCATCCTCGACCTGCGCGCCGTCCATGACAATGCTGCCCATGCCGATCAACACGCGACTGCCGACGCTGCAGCCATGCAGCATGACCTTGTGGGCGATGGTCACGTCATCGCCGATCAGCAGCGGAAACCCGTCCGGGTTGAACGGCCCGGCGTGGGTGATGTGCAACACGCAACCGTCCTGCACGCTGGTGCGCGCACCGATGCGGATGCGGTGCATGTCGCCACGGATCACGGTCAGCGGCCACACGGAGCTGTCTTCGCCGATTTCGACGTCGCCGATCACCACCGCGGAGGCGTCGACAAACGCGCCTTTACCGAGCTGCGGGGTGTGATTCTGGTACTTGCGAACGGACACGATAATTTCTCTCTCTGTCGCCGATAGCTGCGGTGAGTGCCGATTGTAATTAAGATGGGCGCATGTTTCTCCCAGCCAAGGTGCCAACCGTGAGCGTGAACAACCCTCTTCTGCAGTCCTACGACCTGCCGCCGTTCTCCACGATCCGTGCCGAACACGTGCTGCCAGCCATTGAAACGATCCTGGCCGACAACCGCGCCGCCATCGCCGAAATTCTCAAGACCCAGGTTCAAAACCCGACCTGGGCCGGCCTGGTACTGGCGATGGACGAACTCAACGATCGCCTCGGCGCTGCCTGGAGCCCGGTCAGCCACCTCAACGCCGTGTGTAACAGCGCTGAACTGCGCGAGGCCTACGAGTCGTGCCTGCCGGCCCTGAGCGCCTACTCCACCGAGATGGGTCAGAACCGCGAGCTGTTCCAGGCTTATGAAGCGCTGGCCAACAGCCCGGAAGCCGCCAATTTCGACGTGGCGCAAAAAACCATTCTGGAACACGCCCTGCGCGATTTCCGTTTGTCGGGTATCGACCTGCCGGAAGCCGAACAGAAGCGTTACGCCGAAGTGCAGAGCAAACTGTCCGAGCTGGGCAGCCGCTTCTCCAACCAGTTGCTCGACGCCACGCAAGCCTGGACCAAGCACATCACCGACGAAGCCGCCCTCGCCGGCCTGACCGACTCGGCCAAGGCGCAAATGGCCGCTGCCGCACAGGCCAAAGGCCTTGATGGCTGGCTGATCACCCTGGAATTCCCGAGCTACTACGCGGTGATGACCTACGCCCAGGATCGTGCCCTGCGGGAAGAGGTCTACGCCGCCTACTGCACCCGTGCGTCGGATCAAGGCCCGAACGCCGGGCAGAACGACAACGGCCCGGTGATGGAAGAGATCCTCGACCTGCGTCAGGAACTGGCAAAACTCTTGGGCTTCGCCAGCTTCTCCGAGCTGAGCCTGGCCACGAAAATGGCCGAGTCCAGCGATCAGGTGCTGAGCTTCCTGCGCGACCTGGCCAAGCGCAGCAAACCGTTTGCCGCGCAGGATCTGCAGCAGCTGCGCGCCTTCGCCGCCGAACAGGGCTGCGCCGATCTGCAGAGCTGGGACAGCGGTTTCTACGGGGAAAAACTCCGCGAGCAGCGCTACAGCGTCGCCCAGGAAACCCTGCGCGCCTACTTCCCGATCGATAAAGTCCTCGGCGGCCTGTTCGCCATCGTTCAGCGTCTGTACGGCATCGAGATCGCCGAGCTGAAAGGCTTCGACACCTGGCACCCGGATGTTCGCCTGTTCGAAATCAAGGAAAACGGCCAGCACGTCGGGCGCTTCTTCTTCGACCTCTACGCCCGCGCCAACAAGCGTGGCGGCGCGTGGATGGACGGCGCCCGCGACCGTCGCCGCACCGTCGACGGCGTGCTGCAAAGCCCGGTGGCCAACCTGGTGTGCAACTTCACCCCGGCCGACAGCGGCAAGCCTGCGCTGCTGACCCACGATGAAGTGACCACCCTGTTCCACGAATTCGGCCACGGCCTGCATCACCTGCTGACCCGCGTTGATCACGCCGGTGTTTCCGGGATCAACGGCGTGGCGTGGGATGCGGTCGAGCTGCCGAGCCAGTTCATGGAAAACTGGTGCTGGGAGCCGGAAGGCCTGGCGCTGATCTCCGGTCACTACGAAACCGGCGAACCGCTGCCACAGGACCTGCTGGAAAAAATGCTCGCGGCGAAGAACTTCCAGTCCGGGCTGATGATGGTCCGTCAGCTGGAATTCTCGCTGTTCGACTTCGAACTGCACGCCACTCACGGTGATGGCCGCAGCGTGGCGCAAGTGCTGGAAGGCGTGCGCGACGAGGTGTCGGTGATGCGTCCACCGGCGTACAACCGCTTCCCCAACAGCTTCGCGCACATCTTCGCCGGCGGTTACGCGGCGGGCTATTACAGCTACAAGTGGGCGGAAGTGCTGTCGGCGGATGCCTTCTCCAAATTCGAAGAGGATGGCGTGCTCAACGCCGACACCGGTCGCGCCTTCCGCGAAGCGATTCTGGCGCGTGGCGGTTCGCAGGCCCCAATGGTGCTGTTCGTCGACTTCCGTGGCCGTGAGCCATCGATTGACGCACTCTTGCGCCATAGCGGCCTGAGTGAGGACGCAGCAGCATGAGTGAGGCACCTGTGATTACCAAGAAGCGCTTTATCGCCGGGGCTGTCTGCCCGGCGTGCAGCGAGCCGGACAAACTGATGATGTGGAACGAGGACAGCGTGCCGCACCGCGAGTGCGTGGCCTGCGGTTACTCGGATACGCTGAACGAGCAAGGGCTGTCGGTTCCCAAGGAACTGGGCACGCGGGTCAATACCAGCGCGCTCAAGCCGGCGCCGGACAAGACGGTCCAGGCCGTGCAGTTCTTTCCGAATCCGAAGCTGAAGAAAAAGTCCGAAGACTGAGCCGGCAAATAACCCTCCACGGTGCAATGCCGTGGAGGGTGCGGCTTACTTGAGGTTGACTGACTGGAACCAGCTCTTCATCGAGCAAGTGGCAAAGGCACTGGTGCTGCAGTCGCCGTTGGCCAGCGCGGTGCGCAGTTTGTCGACATCGGCCTGCATCACGTAGCGCACGCCATCCTTGAAATGGCCGCTTTCACCAAAACCGCCCTGCGTCATTTCATTCAGCGCGTCTTCCTTGCTCCAGCCCTGCACCACGATTCGGTACATCGCCGCCATCAGGCCGGTGCGGTCGGAACCGTGTTTGCAGTGCATCAGCACCGGGCCGTTGGCTTCGGCAGCCTGAATCGCGCGCAGCGTCTTGAGCACATCGGCGTCATCGACGTGGTTGGTGCGATAAGGCAGTTGCACTTGATTGATGCCCGGTTCGGACAGCCAATTGCTGTCGGCTTCCGGCAGGAAGTTGATCACCGTCGCCACTTTGAGATTTTTCAGCAACGGCACCGCGCCGCCATCCGGCAAGGCACTGCGGTACAGCGTTGGCGACATCTGGAACAGGTTGTACTGCACTTCCACCGGCTGCGCCCACTCCGGCGGGCGCGATGTGACAGCGGCATCAGCCTGGGCCGGCATCAAGTGCAGCAGAGCGACAAACGACAAACACAAAACAGGAAAAAGACGCACTCGAGACATGCTGGGCTGACCGTAATCGGAATTCATCAATGAAAGGCCTCGCAGCTTCCACGTCTGACGGTCAAAGCCCTGTGAGGCTCTTGTCAAAGAATTGTGAATCCGGGCGATTTCATTGAGCGCCGGGTAAAAACCGAGGCTTTTTCCTACCGAATCGGTTCATCCCGATGATTAGCCTGCTACCATTTGTCACACGATGTTGCAGGCGTCCCCCTTTTCCCGGTCAAACGGGCCGCGCGCCGCGACGAAAAAATGCTCAAGCCGTTCGCAGAAACGGACAACCATCAATGCCTGATGAGGTGCACCCCATGTCTGATGCAGATCGAGACAACCCGCGGCGTGAGTTTTTGCGCAAATCCCTGACCCTGATTCCCGTGGTTACCCTCGCCGGCACCGGCTTGGGCAGCAGCGTGTTGCAAGCTGCCCCTGAAGCCGCCCCGACGACGCCCGCAGCAACACCGGCCCAGGCTGACGCCAGCGCTTATCAGCCGAGCTATTTCACCGCCGAGGAATGGGCCTTCATCAACGCCGCCGTGGCGCAATTGATCCCCAATGACGAGCAAGGCCCGGGTGCCCTGGAAGCCGGCGTGCCGGAATACATCGACCGCCAGATGAACACCCCGTACGCCGCCGGTGCCCTGTGGTACATGCAGGGTCCGTTCAACGCCGACGCTGCGCCGGAGATGGGCTGGCAGAGCAAACTGGTGCCCAAAGAGATCTATCGCCTGGGCATCGCCGCCACGGATCAGTGGGCAAAATCCCTCAACGGTAAAACATTTGCCGAGCAAGACAGCGCTACCCGAGACGATTTGCTCAAGCAACTCGAAGCGGGAAAACCGCAGTTCGATGCGGTTCCAGCGAAGATTTTCTTCAGCCTGCTGCTGCAAAACACCAAGGAAGGGTTCTTCTGCGACCCGATCCACGGCGGCAATAAAGGCATGGTCGGCTGGACCATGATCGGCTTCCCCGGCGCCCGCGCCGATTTCATGGATTGGGTGGAACGCAACGAGCAGTACCCCTTCCCGGCAGTGTCGATTCGCGGCGAGAGGGCTTGAGCATGGCAACCGTAATGAAGAAGGTCGACGCGGTGATCGTCGGTTTTGGCTGGACTGGCGCGATCATGGCCAAAGAGCTGACCGAAGCCGGGCTCAACGTGCTGGCGCTGGAGCGCGGGCCGATGCAGGACACCTACCCTGACGGCAACTATCCGCAGGTGATCGACGAACTCACCTACAGCGTGCGCAAAAAACTCTTTCAGGACATCTCGAAAGAAACCGTCACCATCCGCCACAGCGTCAATGACATTGCCCTGCCGAACCGCCAGTTGGGCGCGTTCCTGCCGGGTAATGGCGTCGGCGGCGCCGGTTTGCACTGGTCGGGCGTGCATTTTCGCGTCGATCCGATCGAACTGCGTATGCGCAGCCATTACGAAGAACGCTACGGCAAACGCTTCATCCCCAAGGACATGACCATCCAGGACTTCGGCGTCAGCTATGAAGAGCTGGAACCGTTTTTCGATTTCGCCGAGAAAGTCTTCGGCACCTCGGGCCAGGCCTGGACCGTGAAAGGTCAACTGGTCGGACAGGGCAAGGGCGGCAACCCTTACGCACCGGATCGCTCCAATCCGTTCCCGCTGGAAGCGCAGAAAAACACCGTTTCCGCACAACTGTTCGGCAAAGCGGCGACAGAAGTCGGTTACAAACCCTACAACCTGCCGTCGGCGAATACTTCAGGCCCGTACACCAATCCCTACGGCGCACAGATGGGCCCTTGCAACTTCTGCGGGTTCTGCAGCGGTTACGTGTGCTACATGTATTCCAAGGCGTCGCCGAACGTGAACATTCTGCCGGCGCTCAAGCCGCTGCCGAATTTCGAACTGCGGCCCAACTCGCATGTGCTGCGGGTCAATCTCGACAGCACCAAGTCCAAGGCCACCGGCGTGACTTACATCGATGGCCAGGGCCGCGAGATCGAGCAACCGGCGGATCTGGTGATCCTCGGCGCCTTCCAGCTGCACAACGTGCGCCTGATGCTGCTCTCGGGCATCGGCAAACCGTACGACCCGATCAGCGGCGAAGGCGTGGTCGGGCGTAACTTCGCCTACCAGAACATGGCGACCATCAAGGCGTTCTTCGACAAGGACACCCACACCAACAACTTCATCGGGGCGGGCGGCAACGGTGTGGCGCTGGATGACTTCAACGCCGACAACTTCGACCACGGCCCGCACGGCTTCGTCGGTGGCTCGCCAATGTGGGTCAACCAGGCCGGCAGCCGGCCGATTGCCGGCACCTCGAACCCGCCCGGCACGCCGGCCTGGGGCAGCCAGTGGAAACGCGCGACCGCCGATTACTACACCCACCAGGTATCGATGGACGCCCACGGCGCGCACCAGTCCTACAGAGGCAACTACCTCGATCTGGATCCGGTGTACCGCGATGCCTACGGTTTGCCGCTGCTGCGCATGACCTTCGACTGGCAGGAAAACGACATCAAGATGAACCGCTTCATGGTCGAGAAAATGGGCAAGGTCGCCCAAGCCATGGGCCCGAAAGCCATTGCGGTGATCGGCAAGCAGGTCGGTGATCATTTCAACACTGCGGCCTACCAGACCACCCACCTCAACGGTGGCGCAATCATGGGCACCGATCCGAAAAAGAGCGCCCTGAACCGTTACCTGCAGAGCTGGGACGTGCACAACGTGTTTGTGCCAGGCGCGTCGGCGTTCCCGCAAGGACTGGGTTACAACCCGACCGGACTGGTGGCGGCATTGACCTACTGGTCGGCCAAGGCGATCCGCGAGCAGTACCTGAAAAACCCCGGCCCGCTGGTTCAGGCTTAAGGAGCGATGACCATGAACAATCTCGTTATCGCCACCCTGGCCCTGCTCGGCAGTGCTGCCGTGCACGCCGCCGACGTCGATCAGGCGTTGATCAAACAAGGCGAATACCTCGCCCGCGCGGGTGACTGCGTGGCCTGCCACACGGCCAAGGGCGGCAAACCGTTCGCCGGCGGCCTGCCGATGGAAACGCCGATCGGCACGATCTACTCGACCAACATCACCCCGGACAAAACCGGCGTCGGTGATTACAGCTTCGAGGACTTCGACCAAGCGGTGCGCCACGGCATCGCCAAAAACGGTAGTACGTTGTACCCGGCGATGCCGTATCCGTCCTATGCCCGGATCAGCGAAACCGACATGCAGGCGCTGTACGCCTACTTCATGCACGGCGTTGAACCGGTGGCGCAGGAGAACAAGGCCAGCGACATCCCATGGCCGCTGAGCATGCGCTGGCCGCTGATGGGCTGGCGCTGGCTGTTTGCGCCGAAAGTCGAGGACTACAAGGCCACTTCGGACGACCCGGTGATCGACCGCGGCGCCTATCTGGTCGAAGGCCTCGGCCATTGCGGCGCCTGCCATACGCCACGGGCCCTGACCATGCAGGAGAAATCCCTGAGCGCGGCAGATGGCAAGAGCTTCCTCGCCGGCAGCGCACCGCTGGAAGGCTGGATCGCCAAAAGTCTGCGCGGTGATCACAAGGATGGCCTGGGCAGCTGGAGCGAAGCGCAGCTGGTGCAGTTCCTCAAGACCGGACGCAGCGACCGCAGCGCAGTGTTCGGCGGCATGAGCGATGTGGTGACTCACAGCATGCAATACATGACCGACGCCGACCTCACTGCGATTGCCCGCTACCTCAAGTCACTGCCGGCAGTTGATCCGAACGATCAGCCGCACCAGTACGACGAGAAAGCCGCCAAAGCCCTGTGGAACGGCGACGACAGTCAACGCGGCGCAGCGGTGTACATCGACAACTGCGCGGCCTGCCACCGTACCGACGGCCACGGCTACACCCGGGTGTTCCCGGCGCTGGCGGGCAATCCGGTGCTGCAATCGGAAGACCCGACCTCGCTGATCCATATCGTGCTCAAGGGCGGCACCCTGCCGGCCACCCATACCGCGCCATCGACCTTCACCATGCCGGGCTTCGCCTGGCGCTTGTCGGATCAGGAAGTGGCGGACGTGGTGAGTTTTATCCGTGGCAGTTGGGGCAACAAAGGCGCCCCGGTGAGCGCAGACGAGGTCCGTCATCTACGCACCAGCGACATGACCACCACCTCGGCTGATGATCTTGGTCAGGTAACCCGCAGCAACTAAAAAAGCCCTGCCCGTATTTAATACGGGCAGGGCTTTTTGTTCAGATCACAACTAAGCTGACGCCTGACCAGATTATGGATTCATGATACTGACATAAGCCTTGGCCAGCGCCAGCAACTTGGCTTTATCATCTGCATCAATATCACCATCCCCATCGACATCTTTTTCATTACTGACATCGAACGTTTCGCCACCGTCATAGGACGATGCAATGATGATCCGCGAATCCAGCAGAGAGTCGGTCGGCACGGCGTTTTCTGCGTCCCAGCCAGATTGCTTCTGCGCAAACTGCATGGACACCAGTACTTCATCCGGATCAACCGGAGTCGGACCAAGTTTCTGCAAAAAGATGCCGCGATGGTTAAAGTAAGACACGTTTAATTCCTTTTAAAATATTGAATAACAGAAAGACAACAAGACGAATAATAACGACATTGCAAGTTGTACTTCCAGTTGAAAGATGTGTCTTCGGTTTGCGATAAATATATATATCAATCCATGAACCACGGACTGGTGTTGGTGCGCCGAATCGCCGAACGGCACTGGCTGTTTCCTCGATCCAGCGATACTGTATGCACATACAGCAATCAGGACACTTGCGATGCACACGCCCTTGCCTCCTCGTGGTCGCGGCACTGCGACCAACCCGCACAACCGCTTCGCGCCGAATCGTTCGGTAGCCGAGGACGACGGCTGGTATCAGGAAGTGCCCGAGACACAGAACACCGAGGTGATGATCGAGACCGCGAAAACCATCATCACCCGCAATACCTCGCCGGACCTGCCCTTCGATCGTTCGATCAATCCCTATCGCGGCTGCGAGCATGGCTGCATCTATTGCTACGCGCGGCCCAGCCACGCTTATTGGGACATGTCGCCGGGACTGGATTTCGAAACCCGGCTGATCGCCAAGACCAACGCCGCCCAGGTGCTGGAAGAACAGCTTGGGAAAAAAGGTTATCAATGCGCGCCGATCAACCTCGGCTCCAATACCGACCCGTACCAACCCATCGAACGTGAACACCGGATCACCCGCCAGACCCTCGAGGTGCTGCTGCGCTACCGGCACCCGGTGACCATCGTCACCAAGGGCTCGCTGATCCTGCGTGACCTCGATCTGCTCACGGAACTGGCGCAACAACGGCTGGTGGCGGTGATGATCAGCCTGACGACGCTGGACGATGAACTCAAACGCATCCTCGAACCCCGTGCCGCGGCACCCAAGGCCCGGTTGCGGGCATTCCGGTGGGGGTGTTGTGTTCGCCGATGATTCCGATGATCAACGACAGCGAAATCGAAAGCCTGCTGACCGAGGCGCATGCGGCGGGTGCGCAAAGTGCCGCCTACATGATGCTGCGCCTGCCCCTGGAGGTGGCGCCGCTGTTCGAAGAGTGGCTGCACGCGCACTATCCGCAGCGCGCGGCCCATGTCCTGAGCCTGATCCGCCAGAGCCGTGGCGGCGAGCTCTACGACAGCCGTTTCGGTGCACGGATGCGCGGCGAAGGGCCGTTCGCCGACTTGCTCGCGCAACGCTTTGCCAAAACGATCAAGCGTCTCGACCTCAATCATCGCGAGGGCTATGACCTCGACTGCAGCGCCTTCTGTCCACCGGGTCGCCAGATGTCGTTGATTTAGCGACAATTGGCCCTGTGGTTGAGGGGCTGGAATCCTTCCGCCGTAACCCTCAGTCACGTTTTTTGTGACCTGGAACACACGTTCTAGAGCGCTTGATTCAGTTTCAGTTAAGTTTCGGCGGCTACCTTGTTCATCGAGTGACTGACGGGTCGGGATGGCCCGGATGTTTTAAACAGCCACTGGCTTCATACCGGAATACACGGGAATGACTCCCCGAATCCGCCAAAGAGGATGAATCATGAGTGACAAGGATAAACAGCCGTTGGCTGCGTCGGCGCAAGCCGTCCCTGGGGCGCAATCCGCCGATGCAGCGCTGCGAACGATCGTTGACGGCTTTTTGCATTTTCATCATGAGGTCTTTCCGCAACAGGAAGAACTCTTCAAGAAACTCGCCACGGCGCAATCGCCACGGGCGATGTTCATCACCTGTGCCGACTCGCGCATCGTGCCCGAGCTGATCACCCAGAGCTCGCCGGGCGATCTGTTCGTGACCCGTAACGTGGGCAACGTCGTACCGCCCTATGGCCAGATGAACGGCGGCGTTTCCACCGCCATCGAATACGCGGTACTGGCGCTGGGCGTGCAACACATCATCATTTGCGGCCACTCCGACTGCGGCGCCATGCGCGCGGTGCTCAACCCCGACAGCCTGGAAAAAATGCCGACAGTCAAAGCCTGGTTGCGTCATGCGGAAGTGGCGAAGACCATGGTGCATGACAACTGCAACTGCACCGACGAAAAAGAAAGCATGCCGATCCTCACCGAGGAGAACGTCATCGCCCAACTGCAGCACTTGCGTACCCATCCTTCGGTAGCCTCACGCATGGCGAACGGTCATCTGTTCATCCATGGCTGGGTCTACAACATCGAAACCAGCGAAATCAAAGCTTACGACGCGGATCAGGGACGCTTCCTGCCGCTCGACGGCAGCCATCCGATTCCGGTGGCGACGCCCAAAGCGCGCTTCTAAATCCTCCTAAAAATCTGTGTGGTTTGACGCCGGCCGCTGTTTCAGCGGTGCGGCGAAGCCACGCCTGAAGAAAACTTCGGGAGAGTCACCATGCGTGCTGCTCAATTGAAAGCGGTTCTGCCACGGGAGTTGCTGGCTTCGGTGGTTGTGTTTCTGGTCGCCCTGCCGCTGTGCATGGGTATTGCGATTGCTTCCGGGTTGCCACCGGCCAAAGGCCTGATCACCGGGATCATTGGTGGTCTGGTGGTCGGTTGGCTGGCGGGCTCGCCGTTGCAGGTCAGCGGGCCGGCGGCAGGGCTGGCGGTGTTGGTGTTCGAGCTGGTGCGCCAGCACGGGATCGAGATGCTCGGGCCGATTCTGCTGCTCGCCGGTTTCCTGCAGCTGGTGGCCGGGCGTTTGAAGCTTGGGTGCTGGTTTCGGGTGACGGCGCCCGCGGTGGTGTACGGCATGCTTGCGGGGATCGGTGTGCTGATCGTTCTGTCGCAGGTGCATGTGATGCTGGATGCCAAGCCGCAGCCCTCGGGTCTGGATAACCTCACAGCGTTCCCCGGCGCGGTGGCGCAAGCCTTGCCGTCATTTGGCTGGCAGGCCGGATTGCTCGGGCTGGCGACCATTGCGGTGATGTGGCTCTGGGAAAAATTCCGTCCGCATTCGCTGCGCTTCATTCCCGGTGCGTTGCTCGGCGTTGGCCTGGCCACGGGTGCCAGCCTGCTGCTGGCGTTGCAGGTGAAACGGGTCGAGGTGCCGGAGAATCTGGCCGAAGCCATCGACTGGCTGAAACCGGCGGATTTGCTCAGCCTTACTGATCCAACCCTGCTGATTGCGGCTTTTGCCGTGGCGTTCATCGCCAGCGCCGAAACCCTGCTGTCTGCAGCAGCAGTAGATCGCATGCACAGCGGTGTGCGCTCGGACTTCGACCGTGAACTCTCAGCGCAAGGCGTCGGCAACATGCTTTGCGGACTGGTCGGCGCGCTGCCGATGACCGGGGTGATCGTGCGCAGTTCGGCCAACGTCCAGGCTGGCGCGACCACCCGCTATTCGACGATCTTCCATGGTTTGTGGCTGCTGGCGTTCGTGCTGTTGTTGTCGAGCGTGCTGCAAAGCATTCCGGTGGCGAGTCTGGCAGGCGTGCTGGTGTACACCGGTTTCAAACTGGTGGATCTCAAGGCCTTTCGCGGGCTGGGCCGTTACGGGCGGATGCCGATGTTCACCTACGCCGCCACGGCGCTGGCGATCATCTTCACCGACCTGCTGACCGGTGTGTTGATCGGTTTCGGTCTGACGATGTTGAAACTGGCGTTCAAGGCTTCGCGCCTGAAGATCAGCCTGATCGACCTGCCGCAGGACGGTGAGATGGAATTGCGTCTGGTAGGCGCGGCGACCTTTCTCAAGGTACCGGCACTGACTCAGGTGCTGGGCAGCATTCCAGCGGGCACAACGGTGCATGTGCCGCTCAATCACCTGAGCTACATCGACCATTCGTGTCTGGAGTTGCTGGAGGAATGGGGCCGGGCGAATGCGGCGAAGGGGTCGAAGTTGTTGATCGAGTCGCGCGGGTTGAAGCGGCGGTTGGAGGGACGGGTTCGCACAACAACAGGCATCGGCGCTGCCGGTTAAATCTCCGGGGTGAACTCAACCCCTGTAGGAGCTGCCGCAGGCTGCGATCTTTTGCTCTTGATTGTTAGAAACAACATCAAAAGATCGCAGCCTGCGGCAGCTCCTACATTGGATTGTGGGTAACTCAGGCAGCGGGCTGATCCAGCTCCAGGCCAACGCCCAGGCGGCGGCCCATGCACGGCCAGCGCTTCCAGGCGGCACCGGTGTCCGGGCTGCTCAGTTTGTCGCGGTAGGCTTCTACCGATTCCAGCGCAAAACTCTCGTCGTCGAGCATCTCGTCGATGGCGTGATGCACGGCTTCGTCCAGTTGATTGGCAAATTCCTCACCGATCAGTTGGTGAGCAATCAGATTGGCGACCGTCATGTCCAAGGGGATCAGTGGCTGGCCGAAATGCTTGATGTACAGATCGTTGACCTCTTCAACAAAGCGGTGCGCCAGATAGGCTTCGTCCAGCAGGCTGTCCAGACCAACATGCCCGGACATGATCGCCGGCGGCTGGAGGAAATACTGCTCGGCTATTTTCAGCACCGGCTTGATCTGCGATTCGATTCCCGCTTCCCTGGCGACTTCATTGGCTGCATCCAGCAGATCTGGCACTTCATCGATGTAGGCGGCGACAAAACGCGTCAGCACACCTTGGGCGTCGGCTTCCGGCAACTGGATCGCCGGGTGTAAATGAGGCAGTTTGCTTTCCAGCTGACGGGTCAGCAGGCCGGTTTCCTTCTCGTGTTGTTGGGCTTTTTGGATCTGCTCGCGCAATGCGGCGGTGTTCATGAAAACTCCAGGGAACAAGGCAATGAAATAGGGAAGACATAAGTTAGCTGGCTTACGAAAAATGCTAAGACGCATTTGTCATAATTATTTCATCCTTGATGCAGCAGCGTTATATCGGTTCGCCACCACTCGTCTGCATCCTTCTCCATTCGTGCCCTTTAGCGCAAGTCCCGGCTGTTTCAGAACATTAACGCCACGACATTGCAATTTCCGACGGCTGTCTATACTCGCCATTGAATGGAGTTAGCTGATGACGCCCGACTGCCCACGCAGCAAGGCCCGGCGATTCAAGTTCGTAGTCTGATGCAGCCGCTCCCTTGCCGAAGGCGTTGCGCCTACGGGATAACAAGAACGATAAGGGGAACCCGCAATGATGCGACATCCACACGTCTGGATGGGCCTCCTGTTGTGGTCGATTTTCAGCCCGGCCCAGGCGGCCTGGACTGTGAATATGGCGCCTGGAGCGACTGAAATCAGTCACGCAGTATTCGACCTGCACATGACCATTTTCTGGATCTGTGTGGTGATCGGGATCATCGTCTTCGGTGCCATGTTCTGGTCGATGATCGTGCATCGCCGCTCGACCGGGCAGGTCGCCGCAAAATTCCACGAAAGTACCACCGTCGAAATTCTCTGGACTGTCGTGCCGCTGCTGATCCTGGTGGCGATGGCCGTTCCCGCGACCGCTACCCTGATCCGCATGTACGACACCAGTGAGCCGGATATCGATATCCAGATCACCGGTTATCAGTGGAAGTGGCACTACAAATACCTCGGCCAGGACGTCGAATTCTTCAGCAACCTGGCCACCCCCGCCGAACAGATTCACAACAAGGAAGCCAAGGGCGAGCACTACCTGCTCGAAGTCGACAAGCCGCTGGTGCTGCCGGTCGGCGCCAAGGTGCGCTTCCTCGTGACTTCCGCCGACGTCATCCACTCGTGGTGGGTGCCGGCCTTCGCGGTCAAGCGCGATGCGATCCCCGGGTTCGTCAACGAGGCCTGGACGCGCATCGACAAGCCCGGCCTCTACCGCGGGCAGTGCGCCGAGTTGTGCGGCAAGGACCACGGCTTCATGCCGATCGTGGTCGACGTCAAGGAGAAGGCCGACTACGACAAGTGGCTCGCCGAGCGCAAAGCCGAAGCCGCGCAGCTCAAGGAGCTGACCAGCAAGGAATGGACCCTCGACGAACTCAAGGAACGCGGCGACAAGATCTACCACACCACCTGCGTGGCCTGTCACCAGGCCGAAGGCCAGGGCCTGCCGCCGATGTTCCCGGCGCTCAAGGGCTCGAAAATCGCCACCGGGCCGAAAGAAGGCCACTTGAGCATTGTCTTCCACGGCAAACCCGGCACCGCCATGGCCGCATTCGGCAAGCAGTTGTCGGAAGTCGATATCGCAGCGGTCGTGACCTACGAACGTAACGCCTGGGGCAACAACAAAGGCGACATGGTCACACCAAAAGAAGTGCTTGAGCTCAAACAGGCGGAAAGCAAATGAGCCGGTCCATTGCGTACTTCGTCAATCGGTCGGGGCCGCGCGCCCCGGCCCGCCCACTCCACTCACATGAAGGAGACCGGCCATGAGCGCTGTCATCGATGACCACGGTCACGCCGACCACGCCCACGGCCCCGCCAAAGGCCTGATGCGCTGGGTGCTGACCACCAACCACAAGGACATCGGCACGCTGTACCTGTGGTTTGCATTCTGCATGTTCCTGCTCGGCGGCACGTTCGCCATGGTGATCCGCGCCGAGCTGTTCCAGCCCGGGTTGCAGATCGTCGAACCGGCGTTCTTCAACCAGATGACCACCATGCACGGCCTGGTGATGGTCTTCGGGGCGGTGATGCCGGCGTTCGTCGGCCTCGCCAACTGGATGATCCCGTTGATGATCGGCGCGCCGGACATGGCCCTGCCACGGATGAACAACTTCAGTTTCTGGCTGCTGCCGGCGGCGTTCCTGCTGCTGGTCTCGACCCTGTTTACCGCCGGTGGCGGGCCGAACTTCGGCTGGACGTTCTATGCGCCGCTGTCCACCACCTACGCGCCGGAAAGCGTCACCTACTTCATCTTCGCCATCCACTTGATGGGGATCAGTTCGATCATGGGCGCGATCAACGTGATCGCCACCATCCTCAACCTGCGCGCCCCCGGCATGACCCTGATGAAAATGCCGTTGTTCGTCTGGACCTGGCTGATCACCGCGTTCCTGCTGATCGCGGTGATGCCGGTGCTGGCCGGGTGCGTGACGATGATGCTGATGGACATCCACTTCGGCACCAGTTTCTTCAGTGCCGCCGGTGGCGGTGATCCGGTGCTGTTCCAGCACGTGTTCTGGTTCTTCGGGCATCCCGAGGTGTACATCATGATCCTGCCGGCCTTCGGTGCCGTCAGCCAGATCATCCCGACCTTCTCGCGCAAGCCGCTGTTCGGCTACACCTCGATGGTCTACGCCACGGCGAGCATCGCGTTCCTGTCGTTCATCGTCTGGGCGCACCACATGTTCGTGGTCGGCATCCCGCTGGTGGGCGAGCTGTTCTTCATGTACGCGACCATGCTCATCGCCGTCCCCACCGGGGTGAAGGTGTTCAACTGGGCCAGCACCATGTGGCAAGGCTCGCTGACCTTCGAGACGCCGATGCTGTTCGCCGTGGCGTTCGTGATCCTGTTCTCGATCGGCGGTTTCTCCGGGCTGATGCTCGCTATCGCTCCGGCGGACTTCCAGTACCAGGACACCTACTTCGTGGTCGCGCACTTCCACTACGTGCTGGTGCCGGGGGCGATCTTCGGCATCTTCGCCTCGGCCTATTACTGGCTGCCGAAGTGGACCGGGCACATGTACGACGAAACCCTCGGCAAGCTGCATTTCTGGCTGTCATTCGTCGGCATGAACCTGACCTTCTTCCCGATGCACTTCGTGGGACTGGCGGGAATGCCGCGACGGATTCCGGACTACAACCTGCAGTTCGCCGACTTCAACATGGTCTCCTCGATCGGCGCGTTCATGTTCGGCGCCACGCAGATCTTCTTCCTGTTCATCGTGATCAAGACCATTCGTGGCGGCGCGCCAGCCCCGGCCAAGCCATGGGATGGCGCCGAAGGTCTGGAATGGAGCGTGCCGTCACCGGCGCCATATCACACCTTTACCACGCCGCCGGAAGTGAAATGAACACTTTCTGCCTTGTGGAAACTCCTGTGGGAGCGGGCTTGCCCGCGATGGCGGCCTGCCTGAAACACCGCGTCGGCTGCATCGCTGGCAAGCCAGCTCCCACAGGGTTTTCGGCCGAGGGCAAAAATCATGGCTGACTCGATCTCGATGAAGAAACTGGTCACCCGCCTGCTCGGCGTGGTGGTGGCGATGTTTGTCTTCGGCTTTGCCCTGGTGCCGATCTACGACGTGATGTGCAAGGCCTTCGGCATCAATGGCAAAACTGCCGGGCAGTACGAGGGCGAGCAGGTGGTGGACAGTTCGCGGCAAGTGCGCGTGCAGTTTCTGTCGACCAACAACATCGACATGCCGTGGGAGTTCTACCCCAAACACGATGAGTTGACCGCCAACCCCGGCGCGGTCAACGAGATGATTTTCGTCGCGCGCAATCCCACCGATAAACCGATGAGTGCGCAAGCCGTGCCGAGCATCGCGCCAAGCAATGCGGCAGCGTATTTCCACAAGACCGAATGCTTTTGCTTTACCCAGCAGGTGCTGCAGCCCGGTCAGCAGATCGAGATGCCGGTGCGTTTCATCGTTGACCGCGACATGCCCAAGGACGTGAAGCACCTGACGCTGTCCTACACGCTGTTCGATATCACCGCCCGACATCCTCCGGTGGCTGCAAACACTGGCGGTTAAGCGTGCCCGATAAGGAGAACAATAAATGGCAACTCATGAGCACTATTACGTTCCGGCCCAGAGCAAATGGCCGATCGTCGCCACGGTGGGGATGTTCGTCACCGTGTACGGCCTGGCGACCTGGTTCAACGATCTGAAGGCCGCGCGCCCTGAATCCCACGGGCCACTGATCTTTTTCGTCGGCGGACTGTTGCTGGCGTACATGCTGTTCGGCTGGTTCGGCGCGGTGATCAAGGAAAGTCGCGCCGGGCTGTACAGCCCGCAGCTCGATCGCTCGTTCCGCTGGGGCATGAGTTGGTTCATCTTTTCCGAGGTGATGTTCTTCATCGCCTTCTTCGGTGCGCTGTTCTACGTGCGGCATATTTCCGGCCCGGCGCTGGGGGGCGAAGGGCCGAAAGGCATCGCCCACATGCTCTGGCCGAACTTCCAGTTCACCTGGCCGCTACTGCACACGCCTGACCCGAAACTGTTCCCGCCGCCCAAAGAAGTCATCAGCCCGTGGGGCCTGCCGCTGATCAACACGATTCTGCTGGTCAGCTCCAGTGTGACCATCACCATCGCCCACCATGCCTTGAAGAAGGGCCATCGCGGCGCGCTGAAAGTCTGGCTGGCGATCACTGTGCTGCTGGGCTGCGGCTTCCTTGCCTTGCAGGCCGAGGAATACATGCACGCCTACCACGAACTGGGCCTGACCCTGGGTTCGGGCATCTACGGCGCGACGTTTTTCATGCTCACCGGTTTCCACGGTGCCCACGTGACCATCGGCACGATCATTCTGTTCGTAATGCTGATGCGCATCATGAAGGGCCATTTCGATGCCGAGCATCAGTTCGGCTTCGAAGCGGCGAGCTGGTACTGGCACTTCGTCGATGTGGTGTGGATCGGCTTGTTCATCTTCGTTTATGTGCTTTGAGCACTGATCACCAAGGCGCGTGCGACACCAGTTGGCCGCTGTAGAAGCCCCAGGCAATCAAGCCGACGGTAGCAGCGGCCAGGGCCACCCGAACACTCAAGGCGATCACCAGACGATTGGAGCTGCTGTCGTCCTTGACCAGGAAAAACAGGCCGCTGAACAGGCTGATCACCGTGGCAATCAGCAGCACGACAATGGCTGCTTTGAGCATGGGAAGAACTCCGGGGGACAGGCGATGCAGTTGAGTATAGCGATCGCGACGACTGCCTTTATGGCGCGGCCATGAAGCGCTTCCGCCCGGGCGTGATACCGACCGTGGTGGTGGCGCTGTTGCTGCCGTTGCTGGTGTCGCTGGGCTTCTGGCAACTAGGACGGGGCGCGGAGAAAACCGCCCTGCTCGCCAGTTATGCCGAGCGGCGCGCAGCCGAGCCGATGGCCAGCAGCGAATTACTGCACAGCGCCGACCCGGCCTTTCGCCGCGTTCATCTATATGGTCAGTTCGATAGCGCTCACAGCCTGTTGCTGGACAACCGTCAGCGTAACGGCAAGGTTGGCATCGAGTTGCTGCAACCGTTTCAGGATCGGGCCAGCGGCCTGTGGCTGCTGGTCAATCGCGGCTGGCTGTCGTGGCCGGACCGTCGGGTAACGCCGCAATTCTCCACCCCCGTCGATGCCGTGAGTCTGGACGCCTGGGTGTACGTCGCCCCCGGCGCGACCTTCCAGTTGCACGCCGACCCGGCCAGCAGCACCTGGCCGCAAACCGTCACCGCCGTGGAGCCGGCCAAACTGTGGCAAACCCTCGATCGCGAGGGCTTCGCCTATGAATTGCGCGCCGAACCCGGTCCCGCCAGTTATGAGGCCGACTGGCCGGTCGTGGCCATGGGTCCGGAAAAACACCTCGGTTACGCCGTGCAGTGGTTCGCCATGGCCACCGCCCTGCTCGGTCTCTACCTCTACCTTGGATTGCACAACGCAAAGGAGAATCACCATGGGAACGGCCATGAATCCACCCAGCATGTCTGAGGCGAAAACCCCGGCCACCCGCCGCCGTGGACGGATCCAGCTGTTGCTGATTGTGCTCGGCGTAGTGGGCCCGATGATCCTTGCCACCGGCATGTACAAATTGCAGTTCTGGGTGCCGGAAGGTCGCAGCTATCACGGCGAACTGATCGGCAATGGCCAGACCCGCGCCGACCTCGGCGTGCAGGCCGATGAGCAGCGCTGGCAGATGCTGGTGACCGCGCCGAAAGATTGCGCAGTGGACTGTCAGCAACTGGTGTACCTCGCCCGGCAGATTCAGATCGGTCTCGGTCGCGATGCCGGACGCGCCAGCCATGCCCTCGCCACTGCCCAACCGTTGAGCAGCGACTACGAAGCAAAACTGAGCCGCGAATACCCGCAACTGCAACGCTACCCGCTGGACACCGCAGCGTTGAGCAAAGCCACTGGCGACAAGGCCGTGCCGCAGCTGTGGATCATCGACCCGCACGGCAACCTCGTACTGCGCTACGACCCGAGCGTGAAGGGCAAGGATCTGCTCAACGACCTGCGCCACCTGCTGAAACTGTCGAACATCGGATAAGGGCATCGTCATGGCCAAACCTGGATTTCGCCTCGCGCTGTTTGCCACCCTGCTGGCACTGATCGTCGTGCTGCTCGGCGCCTACACCCGCCTGACCCACGCCGGCCTGGGCTGTCCGGACTGGCCGGGCTGCTACGGCTTTATCAGCGTGCCGAAAAGCGAAGCCCAACTGGCCCATGCCGAACTGCATTACCCCGACTCGCCAGTGGTGGCGCACAAGGGCTGGAACGAGATGATCCACCGCTACTTCGCCGGCACCCTCGGCCTGCTGATTTCGGTATTGGCCGGGCGCGCCTGGGTCAATCGCAGCCATCCGGGACAGCCGCTGAAGCTGCCGCTGTTTCTGCTGGCGGTGGTGTTCGCGCAAGCGGCATTCGGCATGTGGACGGTGACGCTCAAGCTCTGGCCGCAAGTGGTCACCGGGCACTTGCTCGGCGGTTTTGCGACCTTGAGTCTGCTGTTCCTGCTGACGTTGAGGCTGTCCGGCGTACTGCCGGCGCTGACCGTGCCCAAGCGCTTGCAGTATTGGGCGACGGCGGGGCTGTTGCTGGTGATCGGCCAGATTGCCCTCGGCGGCTGGGTCAGCTCCAACTACGCGGCAGTGGCCTGCATCGATTTCCCGACCTGCCACGGCCAATGGCTGCCGCCGGCGGACTTTGCCAACGGCTTTCACTTGACCCAGCACATCGGCCCGAACTACCTCGGCGGGCAACTCGACAGCGATGCGCGCACGGCGATTCACCTGACTCACCGTATCGGTGCACTGCTGGTGACATTGGTGCTGCTCGGTCTGGCCTGGCAACTGAGAGCCGTCGGCATGACCCGGCTCGCCGGGCTGGTGCTGATCGCCCTCGGCGCACAGATCACCCTTGGCATCAGCAACGTGCTGTTCCATCTGCCACTGCCGGTGGCCGTGGCGCACAACGCCGGTGGCGCCGCGCTGCTGCTGACCATGGTGCTGGTCAATTACCACGCGCGCACCAGTCTGGTTCGGGTCAAACAGCCGATGATGGCGCGCTGGCGTCTGAGCCCGCGTAAACATTCGGCTGCGCCCATCACGATAAAAGGAGAAACGCCATGGCGCTTCTGATCGGCGAACGTCCCGCGCAAGCGCTGTGGCGTGACTATCTGGAGCTGACCAAGCCAAAAGTGGTGGTGCTGATGCTGATCACCTCGCTGGTCGGCATGTTCCTCGCGACCCGCGCCGGGGTGCCATGGACGGTGCTGGTGTTCGGCAACCTGGGGATCGCGCTGTGTGCCGGCGGAGCAGCAGCGGTCAACCATGTGGTGGACCGGCGCATCGACGCGGTGATGGCGCGCACGCACAAACGACCGTTGGCCGAGGGCCGGGTTTCACCGGCGGCGGCGCTGACCTTTGCGCTGGTGCTGGCGCTGCTCGGGCAGGCGATGCTGCTGACGTTCACCAATCCGCTGACGGCATGGCTGACACTGGCTTCGCTGCTGGGTTACGCGGTGATCTACACCGGTTTTCTCAAACGCGCGACGCCTCAGAACATCGTCATCGGCGGCCTCGCCGGCGCCGCCCCACCGCTGCTCGGCTGGACTGCCGCTACCGGCCATGTCAGCGCCGAACCGTTGCTGCTGGTGCTGATCATCTTCGCCTGGACGCCGCCGCACTTCTGGGCGCTGGCGATTCATCGCAAGGAGGAATACGCCAAGGCCGACATCCCAATGCTGCCGGTGACCCACGGCGAGCACTACACCAAGGTGCATATTCTGCTGTACACCTTCGCCCTGCTCGCGGTGAGCCTGCTGCCGTACGTGATTCACATGAGCGGCGTGCTCTACCTGATCTGCGCCCTCGCCCTCGGCGCAAGGTTTCTGCAATGGGCCGTGGTGCTGTACCGTGGCACTCGGCCGCACGCGGCGATCAACACCTTCAAGTACTCTATTTATTACTTGTTCCTGTTGTTCATCGCCCTGCTCGTAGACCACTACTTACTGTTGAACCTATGACTCGAACCCAGAAAACCGTCTTCATCCTCGTCGCCGTGATCGCGCTGATCCTGGGACTGACCGTCAACAAAGTGCTGAGCGGCAAGGGCCAGGGCGACCCCACCGCACTGATCGACGCCGGCATCATCCTGCTGCCGCAGAGCCGCACCCTGCCGGGCGTGACCATGACCAATCAGGACGGCCAACCGGTCGCCATCGACGAGTTGAAAGGCAAATGGAGCCTGCTGTTCTTCGGCTACACCTTCTGCCCCGACATCTGCCCGACCACCCTCGCGCAGCTGCGCCAGATCAAGAGCGAATTGCCCAAGGATGCTGTGGATAAATTGCAGATCGTGCTGGTCAGCGTCGACCCGAACCGCGACAACCCGCAGCAGCTGAAGCAGTACCTGGGCTACTTCGATCCGCAGTTCGTGGGACTGACGCCGAAGTCGATCGAAGAGCTGCAGAAAGTCGCGAATGCGGTGAGTATTCCGTTCATTCCGGCCGACACCAGCAAGCCGAATTACACGGTGGATCACAGCGGCAATCTCGCGGTGATCGGCCCGGACGGCACGCAACGCGGGTTCATCCGGGCGCCGCTGAACAACGCCAAACTGGTGGCGCAGCTGCCAGTAATGCTCAACCGCAAATAATGCAGTACCTGCAGGGGTAAACATTTCTCTGTAGGAGCTGCCGAAGGCTGCGATCTTTTGCTCTGATCTTCAACAGCAAGATCAAAAGATCGCAGCCTCGTTCCACTCGACAGCTCCTACAGGGGAATTTGCCCCATAAAAAAGGCGATCCCGAGGGATCGCCTTTTTATTGCGCCTGTCCCGTCCTGTATCAGAACGCCGGCAATACCGCGCCTTTGTACTTCTCGGTGATGAATTTCTTCACTTCCGGGCTGTGCAGCGCAGCGGCCAGTTTCTGCATCGCGTCGCTGTCCTTGTTGTCCGCACGGGACACCAGGATGTTCACGTACGGCGAGTCGTTGCCTTCGATCACCAGCGCGTCCTTGGACGGATCGAGCTTGGCTTCCAGCGCGTAGTTGGTGTTGATCAGCGCCAGATCGACCTGGGTCAGCACGCGCGGGATGGTCGCGGCTTCCAGTTCACGGATTTTCACGTCTTTCGAGTTCTGCGCGATGTCTTTCGGGGTCGACAGAATGTTGGTCGGATCTTTCAGGGTGATCAGGCCAGCCTTGGCCAGCAGCAACAGCGCACGGCCGCCGTTGGTGGCGTCGTTCGGAATCACCACGTTGGCGCCGCTTGGCAGGTCCTTCAGATCCTTGATCTTGTTCGAGTACGCGCCCAGCGGCTCCAGGTGCACGCCGGTCACCGCCACCAGGCTGGTGCCCTTGGCCTTGTTGAACTCATCGAGGTACGGCTGGTGCTGGAAGAAGTTGGCGTCCAGGCGCTTTTCGGCCACCTGTACGTTCGGCTGAATGTAGTCGGTGAAGACCTTGACCTTCAGATCCACGCCTTCCTTGGCCAGGGCCGGCTTCACGAACTCGAGGATTTCCGCGTGCGGCACCGGGGTGGCGGCAACGGTCAGGGTTTCAGCGTGGGCCGAAAAAGCGGCTACGGCAGCGAAAGCAGCGATCAGTTTTTTCATTCAGCTAACTCCTTTTCAAAGCGCCCGTGTGGCGCCTGCCAGCGAATGGCCGGCTCATCTCTTGATTACAAAAACCGGTTATTTGCGCGAGAAATGCACGACCAGACGGTCGCCCACCATTTGCAGCACTTGTACCAGAATCAGCAGCAACACCACGGTGACGATCATCACGTCAGTCTGGAAACGCTGGTAGCCGAAACGGATCGCCAGGTCACCCAGACCACCGGCGCCGACCACACCGGCCATCGCCGTGTAGGACACCAGAGTAATCGCAGTCACCGTAATCGCGGCGAAGATGCCTGGACGGGCCTCAGGCAGCAAGGCGTTCATGATGATCTGCCGGGTGGTCGCACCCATCGATTGAGTGGCTTCGATGATGCCGCGATCGACTTCACGCAGCGCGGTTTCCACCAGACGCGCGAAGAACGGGGTCGCACCCACCACCAGCGGCGGAATCGCACCGGCCACGCCCAGCGAAGTGCCGGTGATCAGCACGGTGAACGGAATCATCACGATCAGCAGAATGATGAACGGCAGCGAACGCAGGATGTTCACCGCCAACGACATGAAGGCGTAGAAGCCACGGTTTTCCAGCAACTGCCGCGGGCTGCAGAGGAACAGCAGCACGCCCAGCGGCAGGCCGAGCAATACGGTGAACAGCAGCGAACCACCGAGCATCAGCAGGGTGTCGCCCGTGGCCAGCCAGATTTCCAGCCAATCGATGTTTTCGAAAAAAGCCTTGAGCATTTCCATTAACGCAGCACCTCCATATGAACGTCAGCGGCGGTGAAGCGGGCAAAGGCCGCCTCCATGTCGCCACCGGTGACGGCGAGGGTCAACTGCCCGTACGGAATGTCTTTGATGCGGTCGATGCGACCGGCAAGGATGCTGTAGTCGACCCCGGTTTCCCGGGCAACGGTACCGAGCAACGGCGCGTAGGTCGCTTCGCCCTGGAAGGTCAGACGCACGATGCGACCCGGCACATGAGCGAAGTCATCGCGCTGTTCGCTTTCGTCGATCTGCTCGCTTTCCTGGACGAAACGCTTGGTGGTCGGGTGCTGCGGATGCAGGAACACATCGGCCACCGAACCTTGCTCGACGATCACCCCGGCGTCCATCACCGCGACCTGATCGCAGACGCGACGGATCACGTCCATCTCGTGGGTGATCAGGACGATGGTCAGTTTCAGCTCACGGTTGATCTCGGCCAGCAGTTGCAAAACCGACGCGGTGGTCTGCGGGTCGAGGGCGCTGGTGGCCTCGTCGCACAGCAGAATCTTCGGCTTGGTCGCCAGGGCGCGGGCGATGCCGACGCGCTGTTTCTGGCCGCCGGACAGCTGCGCCGGGTATTTCCTGGCGTGATCGGACAGACCGACCCGCGCCAGCAATTCGGCGACACGCTGGTTGATCTCGCTGCTCGACAGTTCGCCGGCCAGGGTCAGCGGCAGCGCGACGTTGTCGGCCACGGTCTTGGAGGCAAGCAGGTTGAAGTGCTGGAAGATCATCCCGACTTGCTGGCGGAAACGGCGCAGGCCGTTGGCGTCCAGCGCGGTGACTTCTTCGCCGTCGACGATGATCTTGCCGCCGCTGGAGTCTTCCAGGCGATTGATCAGACGCAGCAGGGTACTTTTTCCCGCACCGGAATGGCCGATCAGGCCGAAGACCTGACCGTTTTCAATCGAAAGACTGGTCGGGTGCAGGGCGGGGATGTCCTTACCGGCGACGCGGTAAGTTTTGTGGACGTTTTGAAACTCGATCACGTAGCGAACCTTGTGGGGCGCGTTAGAAAAGGATCAGCGGTTAGCCGGGCGCGCATTTTAGCCTGTCCGTATAGAGGTTCTTAGCATTTATTTCGCAATTAACCTTCGATTTGGCAATAACAAGATCAAAGGTCATAAAAAAGGAACGCCCGTTCCTGCTCATTGGTCACTAGTTAAGCGACTTGAAACCCTGGGTAACCGTGCCCGGAAACGCTCAAGAGTCCCCGTTGAAACGGGGTCAACCGAGGAGTTTACGTCTGATGAGCAGCAAGAAACCTACCACCGACAAAAGCCAGCTGGCCGGAACCGATACCAAGGATCGCGCCAACACCAACGCCAAACTCGACAGCCTGGAGAAGTTTCGCTCCGACGCTACCGGCCAGGCCCTGCGCACCAATCAGGGGGTGAAGGTCGCCGATAACCAGAACACCCTCAAGGCCGGCCCGCGGGGGCCGTCGTTGCTGGAAGACTTCATCATGCGTGAGAAAATCACGCACTTTGACCATGAACGCATTCCGGAGCGCATCGTCCATGCCCGCGGCACCGGCGCGCATGGTTTCTTTCAGGCCTACGAGAACCATTCGGCGCTGACCAAGGCCGGTTTCCTGCAGGACCCAGGGAAAAAGACGCCGGTGTTCGTGCGCTTTTCCACGGTGCAGGGACCACGCGGCTCCGGCGATACCGTGCGTGACGTGCGCGGTTTCGCGGTGAAGTTCTTCACCGACGAGGGCAACTTCGACCTGGTCGGCAACAACATGCCGGTGTTCTTCATTCAGGACGCGATCAAGTTTCCCGACTTCGTCCACGCGGTGAAGCCCGAGCCGCACAATGAGATCCCCACCGGCGGTTCGGCCCACGACACCTTCTGGGACTTCGTTTCGCTGGTGCCGGAATCGGCGCACATGGTGATCTGGGCCATGTCTGACCGGGCAATCCCGAAAAGCCTGCGCAGCATGCAGGGCTTTGGCGTGCACACCTTCCGCCTGGTCAACGCCGAGGGCAAATCACGCTTCGTCAAATTCCACTGGCGCCCGACCGCCGGCACCTGTTCGCTGGTATGGGACGAAGCGCAGAAGCTCGCCGGTAAAGACACCGACTACCACCGTCGCGACCTCTGGGAAGCCATCGAGATGGGCGACTACCCGGAATGGGAGCTGGGCGTACAGATCATCGAGGAGGAAAACGAACACGACTTCGATTTCGACATCCTCGACCCGACCAAGCTGATCCCCGAAGAAATCGTGCCGATCACCCCGCTGGGCAAAATGACCCTGAACCGCAACCCGGACAACTTCTTCGCCGAGACCGAGCAGGTCGCGTTTTGCCCGGGCCACATCGTGCCCGGCATCGACTTCTCCAACGATCCATTGCTGCAAGGCCGGCTGTTTTCCTACACCGATACGCAAATCAGCCGACTGGGTGGGCCGAACTTTCATGAGCTGCCGATCAACCGCCCGGTGGCGCCATTCCACAACGGCCAGCGCGACGCGCAGCACCGCACGGTGATCGACAAGGGTCGCGCCTCCTACGAGCCGAACTCGATCGATGGCGGCTGGCCGAAAGAAACCCCACCAGCCGCGCAGGACGGCGGCTTCGAGAGCTACCCGGAACGCATCGATGCGAACAAGATCCGCCAGCGTAGCGAGTCGTTCAGCGACCATTTCTCGCAAGCACGGCTGTTCTTCAACAGCATGAGTGAGCACGAGAAGGAACACATCATCGCCGCTTACAGCTTCGAGCTGGGCAAGGTCGAACGCGAGTTCATCCGTGCACGGCAGGTGAATGACATTCTCGCCAACATTGACCTGGAATTGGCCAAGCGCGTGGCGGCCAACCTCGGGTTGCCAGCGCCAAGCAAAGGCACGGTCGAGGTGCGTAAAACCTCGTTCGATCATTCGCCAGCGCTGAGTCAGGCGAATCTGCTGCCAGAGGACATCAAAACCCGCAAAGTGGCGATTCTTGCCGCTAACGGCGTCGATGGTGCGGCGATTGATGCGATGAAAAAGGCTTTGGCGGCTGAAGGCGCACATGCCAAGCTGCTCGGCCCGACTTCGGCACCGGTGAAGACTGCCGACGGCAAAGCCCTGCCAGTGGACGCATCAATGGAAGGCATGCCTTCAGTGATCTTCGATGCGGTGTTCGTGCCCGGTGGCGCGGCGTCGATCAAGGCGTTGAGTGGCGACGGCGTGGCGCTGCATTATCTGCTGGAGGCGTACAAGCACCTGAAGGCGATTGCGCTGCACGGCGATGCCAAGCAGTTGCAGGATCTGCTGAAGCTGGAGGCGGATGCAGGGTTGCTGCAGGGCAAGGATGTGCCGGGATTGACCAAGCCGTTCTTTGCGGCGATCGGGCAGCATCGGGTCTGGGCGCGGGAGTCTAAGGCCAAGGCCATTCCAGCCTAAAGCAAAAGATCGCAGCCTTCGGCAGCTCCTACAGGGTTTACTTGCACCTGTAGGAGCTACCGGAGGCTGCGATCTTTTAGGGTTTGGCTGGAATCAAGACCATCTGCGCCGGCACTGTACGCAGGATCTGTTTCTCAATCTTCAGCTCGAAATCCGGATTCAATTTCTTCACACGTTTTTTCAGCAACGTCGCCAGCCAAGGGTAATCCTGGGTCCGCGGCGCCTGAATGCTGACAGCGCACTCATAATTCACCACGTCGGCGGCGATCGCATCCAGTTGCCGGCGAAGTTTGCGGCTATCGTTGATGTTCAACGCCACCGTGGTGCTTTCGGCAGTCGGATCAATGACCTTGGCTTTCGGTTTGGCTTCGGCCGCCAGCAGCGCCGCTTCGGCTTTTTCCAGCTCGGCTTTGCGAGCTTCGGTGATGGCGCCATTGACGCCACCGGTCAGTGCCGGGGCTTTGGGCATCAGGGCACGGGCGCGGCTCAGCGCGGTGGCTGCCGCATTCACATCACCTTTCTGCAATACGATCTGGCTGCGGCGCAAGTAGGCTTCGGCCAGCTGGCGCTGGTATTGCTCAAGGGACTGATCGTTGGGGTTCTGTGCCTGCAAGGCGGCCAATTGGTCTTCGGCGGTGGCCAGTTCGCTGCTGGCCAGGCTTTGCTCCAGCTGTGCGATGGCCGTGGCCCGCGCGTCGGGGGCTTCGGCCACCGGCGGCGTGCTTTGGCAGGCGCCCAGCAGCACGGAAAATGCGACAAGGAGCAGATAACGGGAGGCGAACGGCTTCATTCCTGCGACTCTCTAATTGCGCAAAAAGCGAGCAAGTCTACACCCCTCGACGGGGCAGAACAAAACTCAGCAGAAACAGTGCGGCCGCTGTCACAACGATCGACGGTCCCGCCGGGGTGTCCTTGAACCATGACAGCGCCAGCCCGCCACACACCGCGAGCATGCCCAGCAGGCTCGCGCCCAGCGCCATCTGCTCCGGCGAGCGGGCGTGACGTTGTGCCGCAGCCGCCGGGATGATCAGCAGCGAAGTGATCAGCAACACACCGACGATTTTCATCGCCACCGCGATCACCACCGCAATCAACAGCATCAGCGCCATGCGCAGGCCCGCCACCGGCAGACCTTCGACCTTGGCCAACTCCTCATGCACGGTAATCGCCAGCAGCGGCCGCCACAGTGTCACCAGCAACACCAGCACTGCCGCGCTGCCGCCGAGGATCCACGCCAGGTCGGTCGGACTGATCGCCAGCAGGTCGCCGAACAGATAGGCCATCAGGTCGATCCGCACTTCATGCATGAAGCTTAGTACCACCAGGCCAAGAGAGAGCGTGCTCGGTGCAAGAATCCCCAACAGCGTGTCGGAGGCCAGCGGTTGACGCTGCTGCAAGGTCACCAGCAACACTGCCAGCAGCAGGCAGCCGACGGTCACCGCGACCGTCGGGCTGACATCCAGCAGAAAGCCCAGCGCCACGCCGAGCAGCGCGGCGTGGGACAGGGTGTCGCCGAAATAGGCCATGCGCCGCCAGACCACAAACGAACCAAGCGGCCCGGCGACCACCGCCAGTGCCAGACCTGCAAGCAGGGCATACAACAGAAAATCAGCCATGCTTGCAGTGGTCTCCGTGAACGTGGGTGTGGCCCGCACCGGGCGCCTTGACCACAGAACCGTGCAGGTCATGGGCGTGGTCGTGATGGTGGTGATAGATCGCCAGACTCGGCGCATTCTTGCCGAACAGCTCGACGAACGCCGGATCGCCGCTGACTTGCTCGGGATGCCCCGAGCAGCAGACGTGGCGATTCAGGCACACCACCTGATCGGTGGTGCTCATGACAAGGTGCAAATCGTGGGACACCATCAGCACGCCGCAGCCGTGACGGTCACGCAGGCGGGTGATCAGGCTGTAGAGCTCGGCTTGCCCGGCGACATCGACGCCTTGAACCGGCTCGTCCAGCACCAGCAACTCTGGTTCACGCAGCAGCGCCCGGGCCAGCAACACTCGCTGCATCTCACCGCCGGAAACGCTTTGCACCGGGCTGTCGATGACGTGTTCGGCGCCGACTTCTTTCAGCGCCGCCAACGCGCGCGGGCGGTCTACACCGGGCACCAGGCGCAGGAAGCGCAGCACCGACAGCGGCAAGGTCGGGTCGACGTGCAGCTTTTGCGGCATGTAGCCAACGCGCAGTTTCGGCTTGCGCCAGACGCTGCCGCTGTCCGGCTTCAGCAGCCCGAGTACGGCGCGCACCAGGGTGGTCTTGCCGGCGCCGTTGGGGCCGATCAGGGTGACGATCTGCCCCGGCTCGACGCTCAGCTCGATGTTGTCGAGCACGGTCTGCCCGGCAAACGTGACAGCAACGTGCTGAAGACGGATCAACGGGTTGCTCATCAAGCCCCCTGGCAACCGGCGCACAGGCCGACCACTTCAACGGTCTGCGCTTCGACAATGAACCCGACGTCTTTGGCGCTGTGGATAATCGCGTCGCTGATGGCTTTCTGTTCCAGCTCGATCGCGGCGTGGCACTCGCGGCAGATCAGAAACTGGCCCTGATGCGCATGCTCCGGATGCACACAGCCAACGAAGGCGTTGAGTGAAGAGATGCGGTGCACCAGGCCGTTTTCCAGCAGGAAATCCAGCGCGCGGTAAACGGTTGGCGGCGCGGCGCGACGGCCGTCCTGTTCGCTCAATACCGCAAGAATGTCGTAGGCGCCCAGCGGCTTGTGGCTCTGCCATACCAGTTCCAGCACCCGCCGGCGCAGCGCAGTCAGGCGCAGGCCTTTCTGGGCGCACAAGGTATCGGCCTCGGTCAGTGCGCTGTGCACGCAATGAGAGTGGTCGTGGGGACGGCTGGCAATCGGTGTAATAGGCATGGGCGGCGACGAGTTTTGATAGAGACGTTATTATGTTACCCGTTCTCGCCTCCTTGAGTGGTCATCGTGTCCCGACTTTTTTCTGTTTTTGTGGCTTTTGTCGCCAGTTTTCTGCTGATCGGTTCGGCTCAGGCCGAGGTCAAGGTTCTCACCAGCATCAAACCGTTGCAGTTGATCGCTGCAGCGGTCCAGGACGGTGTGGCCATCCCGGAAGTGCTGCTGCCGCCGGGTGCTTCGCCGCATAACTACGCACTACGCCCGTCCGACGTGCGCAAGGTGCAATCGGTGGACCTTTTGTACTGGATCGGCCCGGACATGGAAGGTTTCCTGCCGCGTGTGCTCAGCGGTCGAACGCTGCCAAGCGTCGCCGTGCAGGATCTGCCGGGCATGAAATTGCGCCGCTTTGCCGAAGACAGCCATTCCCACGCCGAAGACGCCGACGAGCATGATCACGATCATCGTCCGGGTACGCTGGACGCGCATTTGTGGCTATCGCCGGTCAACGCCCGAGTCATTGCCGGGAAAATGGCTGCCGACCTCAGCGCTGCCGATCCGGCCAACGCCGAACGCTATCAGCGCAACGCCAAGGCCTTCGATGAGCGTCTCGATGCGTTGGACGCGCGGCTGAAGCAGCGTCTGGCCAGCGTTGAAGGCAAGCCGTATTTCGTGTTCCACGAAGCCTTCGACTATTTCGAAGATGCTTACGGCCTGAAACACACTGGCGTGTTCAGCGTGGCAGCCGAAGTGCAACCGGGCGCGCAACATGTCGCCGCGATGCGCAAGCGTCTGCAGGAAGTGGGCAAGACCTGTGTGTTCAGCGAACCGCCACTGCGTCCGCGCCTGGCAGAAACCCTGGTGGCGGGCCTGCCAGTGAAGCTGGCGGAACTGGATGCGCTGGGCGGTTATACACCGGCGACGGCTCAAGGGTATGAGCAGGTGCTGGAGAAGCTGGGCAACGATTTGGCCGGCTGCCTGGAATCGTTGTAACCCCAAAGAAAAAGATCGCAGCCTTCGGCAGCTCCTACATGGTGATCCCCTGTAGGAGCTGCCGAAGGCTGCGATCTTTTGATCTTAAAGAGCGAAGGGTAGCGGCGTATGCACCTGCTGCCGCTGCGCCAACCGCAACTCAAATTCCCGCGGATCGTGAATCAGCACGTCCTGCCCGGCAAACTGCTCGGCGGCGATCAACCGCGACAGCCAGAACCGCACGCACGCCACGCGCAGCATGGTCGGCCAGAGTTCAGCTTCAGCGGCAGTGAACGGACGCAGTGCCGCATAGGCGCCGAGGAATGCGCGGGCGCGCGGCCCGTCAATCAAGCCTTCCTCGTCTGAACACCAGTCATTCAAGGCGATCGCCACGTCGTAGAGCATCGGCCCCGAGCAGGCGTTGTAAAAGTCGATCAACCCGGTCAGGTGCGTGCCTTCGAACATCGCGTTATCGCGGAACAGGTCGGCGTGAATGTTGGCCCGTGGCAGCGCGAGAATTTTGTCTTTCTGCACGGTGATTTCATCCAGCGCCTTGTGCAGCAGCGCACGCGGCTCGTCGCTCAAGTGCGAGAGAAACTCGTTGCCCTCCTCCAGCATCCAGTCCAGGCCACGATCGGTCTTGCGCTTGATCATGCGCTCGCCCTGGGTCGCCAGGTGCAGATGCGCCTGCAACTCGCCGACCTGCGCGCAATGCTGGGCGTTGGCGACCTTGATGTGTTTGCCGGACAGCCGTGGTTGCAGCAGCGCCGGCTTGCCCTTGAGCTCACGCAACGCCACGCCGTCAGTGGTGCGCAGCGCGTAAGGCACCGGCAGATCAGCCTCGTGCAACACGTCGAGCAGGTCGATGAAGAACGGCATTTCCTGCACCGGGCCACGTTCGACCAGGGTCAGGACGAATTCGCCCTGCTCCAGACTGATAAAGAAGTTGGTGTTTTCGCTGCCGGCGGCGATCCCCTGGAAATCAAGCAGACGGCCAAGCCCGTAAGGGTCAAGAAAGGTTTCCAGCTCTGGCCGAGCCAGGGGGGTGAACACAGACATGGTTAAAAACTGCTCAGTTCGGGCGCCGCGATCAAGCGGCGCCGATTAAAAAGTCAGGAATCTTACTTCCAGGTAAAGATTTCCCACGACGGAATCAGCATATCCGGCTGGTCGGAACGGATGTAGTTCACGTCCGAACCATCGGCGCGCACCAGGAAATACGGTTTGCCGCCCTTCGGCGTGACCTTGATCGCATAAACGAAGCCACTGCGGCTGTATTCCTGAATGACCTTGTCGCCCTCGGTGTGCGTGTTAATGGTAACTTCCGGCTCCTTCGACGGCGCATCATCCGCCGCCATCGCGGCCAATGGTGAGACAGCAATCAAACCGACCAGCAGCAAGCGATTTAACGTACGCATGATAACCTTGTCCCTTTGTCGTCAACGGTCCCGCTATTCTAGCGCCGGGCCCGCCGAAAAGGTTGATTCTGCTCATGAGCCAAGCCCCCCTCGTCCTGGTGGACGGTTCGTCTTACCTGTACCGCGCTTTCCATGCACTGCCACCGCTGACCACCTCCAAAGGCCTGCCGACCGGTGCGGTCAAAGGTGTGCTGAACATGCTCAAGAGTCTGCGCAAGCAGTATCCGGACAGCCCGTTAGCCGTGGTTTTCGATGCCAAGGGCGGGACGTTTCGCGATGAGATGTACGCCGAATACAAGGCCAACCGCCCCAGCATGCCCGACGATATGCGCGTGCAGATCGAGCCGCTGCACCAGAGCGTGATTGCTCTCGGCTTCCCGCTGTTGTGCGTGGAGGGCGTCGAGGCAGACGACGTGATCGGCACCCTGGCCCGCAGCAGCGCGGCAGCCGCTCGCCCGGTGATCATTTCCACCGGCGACAAGGACATGGCGCAATTGGTCGACGGCCACATTACCTTGGTCAACACCATGTCCGGTAGCTCGATGGACGTTGAGGGCGTAAAGGAGAAATTCGGCGTCGCTCCGGAGCAGATCATCGATTATCTGGCGCTGATGGGCGATTCTTCCGACAACATCCCGGGCGTTCCCGGCATCGGCCCGAAGACCGCGTCCGGCCTGCTGGTCGGCGTTAACGGCGGCCTCACCGAGCTTTATGCAAACCTCGACATCGTGCCGACCTTGCCGATTCGCGGGGCCAAGACCCTGCCGGCCAAGCTTGAAGAGCACAAGGAGATGGCCTTCCTCTCCTATCAGCTGGCAACGATCAAGGTCGACGTACCGCTGGATATTGGCCTCGATGATCTGCAAATGGGCCCGGAAGACCCGGCCAAGCTCTACGAGCTGTACACCCTGCTGGAATTCAAGAGCTGGCTGAATGACCTCGATCGCGACGCCAAGCGCCAGGAGCTGAGCGCGACCGCCGAGCCTGCGCCGGCGGGCGATCTGTTCAGCGCGACGACAGTCGAAGCGCCCGTCGCCCCCGCTGAAGCCGCGTATGAAACCATCCTCGATCAGGCGCGTTTCGATGTCTGGCTGGAAAAACTGAACAACGCCAAGCTGTTCGCCTTCGACACCGAAACCACCGGTATCGACGCGCAACAGGCGCAATTGGTCGGTCTGTCGTTCGCGGTTCAGGCCAACGAAGCGGCGTACATCCCGCTGACCCATTCCTACATCGGCGTGCCCGAGCAACTGGATCGCGACACTGTGCTGCGCGCGCTGAAGCCGATCCTGGAAGACCCGAACAAACTCAAGGTCGGCCAGCACGCCAAGTTCGACATGAACATTCTGGCCAACTGCGCCATCGGCGGCGATCAGAACGAAGGCATCACCGTGCGCGGCATCGCTTTCGACACCATGCTTGAGTCCTACGTGCTCAATTCCACCGCCACCCGCCACGACATGGACAGCCTTGCGCAGAAGTACCTGGATCACACCACCGTGAGTTTCCAGGACATCGCCGGCAAAGGCGCCAAGCAGTTGACCTTCGACCAGATCGCTCTGGAGCAGGCCGGCCCGTATGCCGCCGAAGACGCCGACATTACGCTGCGCCTGCACCAGACCCTGTTTGAAAAGCTCAGCGCGATCCCGAGCCTGGCCAGCGTGCTGACCGACATCGAAATCCCGCTGGTACCGGTGCTGGCGCGGATCGAGCGTCAGGGTGCGTTCGTCGACGCCGAACTGCTCGGCATCCAGAGCATCGAGCTGGGCAACAAGATGGTCGCACTGGAGCGCGAAGCGTTCGAGATCGCCGGGGAAGAGTTCAACCTCGGCTCGCCGAAGCAGCTGGGCGTGATCCTCTACGAAAAACTCGGCCTGCCGGTTTTGAAGAAAACCGCCAAGGGCCAACCATCGACCGCCGAGGAAGTGCTGGCGAAACTCGCCGAAGACGATCATCGACTGCCGAAAGTGCTGATGGAGCATCGCTCCATGAGCAAGCTGAAAAGCACCTATACCGACCGCCTGCCGGAGCAGATCAACCCGCGCACCGGACGTATCCACACGTCGTACCATCAGGCTGTGGCGTCCACCGGACGCTTGTCTTCCAGCGATCCGAACCTGCAGAACATTCCGGTGCGCACCGCTGAAGGCCGCCGCATTCGTCAGGCGTTCGTCGCGCCGAAAGGCTACAAGTTGCTGGCGGCGGACTATTCGCAAATCGAACTGCGGATCATGGCCCACTTGTCCAAGGACGAGGGCTTGATGAACGCCTTCCGCAACAATCTGGACGTGCACACCGCCACCGCTGCCGAAGTGTTCAAGGTCGAGCTCAACGAAGTGACCTCCGACCAGCGCCGAGGTGCCAAGGCGATCAACTTCGGCCTGATCTATGGCATGGGCGCGCAGAAGCTCGGCAAGGACATCGGCGTCGACACCAAGACCGCCAAGGCCTACATCGACACCTACTTTGCCCGCTACCCCGGTGTGCGCGAATACATGGAGCGCACCCGTAAGCAGGCGGCGGATCAGGGTTACGTCGAGACCTTCTTCGGTCGACGCCTGTACCTGCCGGAAATCAACTCGAACAAGCCGCAGGAACGCGCCGCCGCCGAACGCACGGCGATCAATGCGCCGATGCAAGGCACCGCCGCCGACATCATCAAGAAAGCCATGGTGGCGGTGGATAACTGGCTGACAGCGTCCGGGCTGGACGCCAAGGTCATCCTGCAGGTACACGACGAACTGGTGCTGGAGGTTCGCGAGGATCTGGTTGAGCAGGTGAGTCAGGAAATTCGCCTGCATATGAGCGAAGCGGCGAAACTGGACGTACCGTTGCTGGTGGAAGTCGGCGTCGGCAACAACTGGGATGAGGCGCACTAAGGCGTCTGGACCGGGCGTTTGCCGCGACACAC
>Ga0209426_1000325_pt1 | contig 58314 bp, 55 predicted proteins | sample Deesub1362B_J571_FD_187697 | JGI IMG/M metagenome (GOLD analysis project Ga0209426, IMG submission 187697) | Deep oceanic, basalt-hosted subsurface ecosystem from Juan de Fuca Ridge flank, Pacific Ocean, CORK Borehole 1362B_J2.571 (SPAdes)... ... | reverse complement strand
GCTTTACCCCCAACGGGAAGCCAGTAACCTCGTTTCGTGTGGCGACCAACTGGGTAACAACCACTCCTGATGGTGAACGTCGGCAGGAGACGGAGTGGTTCAACGTGGTAACTTGGAATCGGCTGGCGGAGCAGTGTAACCAGTTTCTGGTTAAGGGCTCGCTGGTTTATGCTGAGGGCAGGTTGCGTACCCGCACCTGGGAAGGCCAGGACGGGCAGCAGCACTCTAGGGCTGAGGTGATCGCCAGCAGGGTCATCTTCCTTGACCGGCGCGGAGCCGCGCCACTTCCTGAGGAGAGGGTGGAGGAAAGCGGCGGCGTTGGGGGGAAGCTGGAGGAGGGCGATGCTGCTGAGCTTGAGCCCGATGACATCCCATTTTAGTTAAGGTAAGGTATGACGGAAGCAAAGGAAACGAAGACCAAGAAAAGCAAACCAAGATACATACCCAAGCGCAAGGTCTGCGCCTTCTGCCGGGACAAGACTGAGGTCATAGATTACAAAGAGCCAGAGAAATTGCGCCCGTATGTGGCGGATAGGGGCAAGATCGCGCCACGCCGCAAAACCGGCACCTGCGCCAAGCATCAGCGCCTTCTGGCCACCGCGGTGAAGCGGGCACGGCACCTGGCGCTACTGCCACACGCGCCCGGGCATGTCCGTGAGGCAGAGGCCGGATGAGTGACTAAAGTTTATCCCCCTTTCCTTTCTGCTCTTAAAGAGCGAGGAGGGGGCGATAGTTTGTTCCTATTAGGGAGCCGAAAGTGCCCAAGAGAACTTATCAGCCGAAAAGAATTCCGAGAAAGCGTGAGCATGGCTTTCGGGCGAGGATGAGCACCCGGGGCGGACGTGCCGTCTTAAAGGCAAGGCGGCTCAAGGGCCGCAAGCGGTTGGTGGTGGTTTGATGCGGGAAAGCACTGTCCCGGGTTAAGGGGAGGTGAGCCGTGAGGGGGGAGCAGTACCTGACCAAATCCGCCCAATATGCCTTGGTGTATGAGAAGGGCAAAACCTGGATGGATGACCTGGTGGTGATGAAGACCTTGCCCAATGGGCTCGGTATATCCAGATATGGCTTTTCCATCAGCCGGCGAGTGGGCAAGGCAGTGGTGAGGAACCGGGTGAAGCGTTTGCTGCGGGAGATATTAAGGCTCACACCCCTGCAGCCGGGGTGGGACATTATATTCGTGGCCCGGCCGCGGGCGGCTGAGGCTAAATACAGCGAGCTTGAGAAATCGGTGAAGGGGCTGTTATCACGGGCCCGGTTATTGGCGGAGAAGTATGAAGAAGTTGGCCTTAGGACTAATTAGGCTTTATCAGTTGACCATATCACAGGTGATGCTGCCCACCTGCCGTTTTGCCCCTACTTGCTCTCAGTACACCTATGAGGCGATCCAAAAGCATGGTTTTCTCAAAGGGGTCTGGCTGGGCATAAGACGACTGGCTCGCTGTCACCCTCTCCATGAGAGTGGCTATGACCCGGTATCATGAAGCGGGGAGCGCCTTCTGGTGGGCGGCTTCTATGAAGGGAGTAAAATAAGTGCCACGTAGGCAACTACTTGCTAAGACGCTGCTCTTACTGCTGGTGCTTCTAGTCCTGGGCAGCGGGCTCATCGTTTTCGGCTGTGCCCAGACCGGCGCTGTACCTAGGGGATGGTCAGGGGTGGAGGTGGCTGATGGTGCCTTGTTTCTGGGCTCTATGTCGGGCAATGTTGTCGCCATTGATAGCACTACCCAAGAGCGTCTCTGGCCCTCGGATGTCTCCTTTGAAGTCAAGCGAGAAAGTGGGGGTTTTGGCTGTGCGCGGGCGCCAGAGGTGGTGGCCATATACGGGACCCCTGAGGCGGGTGGAGAGCTGGTCTATGCCGCCGGCTATAATGGCAAGGTTTACGCCATCAATGCCCAGACCGGCGCTCTGAGGTGGGTGTATCCCCGTGAGGGGGAACTGGAACCCATCATTGGCGGGCCGGCGGTGGGCGCGGGCAAGGTCTACATCGGCAGCTCAGATGGCAGGGTGTACGCGCTGGATGCAGCTACCGGGGATAGAGTGTGGGTGTTTGCCACCGGAGATAAAATCTGGTCAACGCCCGCAGTCAGTGGGGATACGGTGTACATCGGTTCCTTTGATAAGAAGCTCTACGCCCTGAACGCGGCCGATGGCCAAAAAAGGTGGGAGTTTGAGACGGAAGGGGCGATTGTAGCTACACCTCTGATCGATGGTGACACGGTTTACATTGGCTCCTTTGACCGCTATCTCTATGCGTTGAGCGTCAGCGACGGCCGCCTGAAGTGGAAGTTCCAGGCGGGTAACTGGTTCTGGGCGCGCCCCGTGGCCGCCGATGGCATAATTTACGCTGGCTCCGTTGATGGCAAGGTTTACGCCCTGAGGGCGGAGAGCGGGGATAAGGTGGCTGAGTTTGAGATGGGGAGCCCGGTCAGCTCATCACCGGTAGTGGTTGGCGACGCAGTCATCGTGGCCACGGAGGCTGGTGGGGTATATTCGCTTGATGCTGAGACAAAGCAGAAGAAGCAGCTCGCCGAACTTGAGGAGGAAGTGTACGCGCCACTGGCGGCGAGCGGTGGGGTGGTTTACATCCACAGCGATAAGGACGTCCTCCACGCGGTGAATGCCCGCTCAGGAGCGATACTCTGGAGTCTTCCCCTAAAGAGCGAGTGAGGTAGGCTAGATTGAGTATTGGTGAAATCTGGAATCTCATCATCCTCTCGCCGGTGATCAATATCCTTATCGTCGTCTCTGGGTATTTGTTCAATAGCTTCGGGCTGGCCATCATCGCCCTCACCATCATCGTTCGGACGCTGACTCTGCCCCTCACCCTGAAGCAGCTACGGGCGACCAAGGCCATGCAGGAGCTCCAGCCCAAGCTCTTGGAGCTTCAGAAAAAATATGGCCGGGACCGGGCCAGGCTGGCGCAGGAGCAGATGCGGCTGTATAAGGAGTCGGGGGTAAGCCCGGCCGGGTGCATGCTGCCCATGCTGGTGCAGCTGCCCATCTGGATAGCCCTCTTCCAGTCCATCATCAGGGTTCTGGCCGTCGTTCCTGAGGATTTCTTAAGTTTATCCCAGCATCTTTACACCTCTTGGCCAATGGTGTTCTCCCTGGTGCCGCTGGACAGCCAGTTCCTCTGGCTGGACCTGGCCATGCCAGATAGGTTTCTTCTCCTGCCCCTCCTGGTGGGGGGCACCATGTGGCTCCAGCAGAAGATGGTGATGCCCCGGACGGTTGACCCCAGGCAGCAGGCGCAGAGCACCATGATGCTCTGGATGATGCCGCTCATGTTTGCCTTCCTGACCACCCAATTCCCCAGCGGCTTGGCCCTCTACTGGGTGGTTTCCAATATAATCAGCATCATCGTTCAGTATAAGATTACCGGGTGGGGAGGGCTGCTGCCGGCTGAGGCCAAGAAGCAGGCCGGGAAGGATAAGAAGTACATCAAGCACATCAGCAAGGTGGAGGAGAAACCGACCGATTATGCTGATGTGGGCGCCGATATTGGGGCTGATGTGGGTGCTGATATCGAGGAAGGGAAAACGGGCGCGGCGCGCCCTCGCTATCAGCCGAGCCTCAGGGCGATCAAGCGCCATTCCAAAAAGGGCAAACGGCCCAGGGGGAAGTGATGGAGCGAGGTGACTTGTGGAGATGGCTGAAGATAAAGAGGATGTCACCGAAGTAGCCAGAGAGGTTCTGGAGACGCTGCTTGACCTGCTCGGGGTCTCGGCAAGGGTTACTCCTCTCCCCGGGTTTCTGGTGGAGGAGGCGGCGCCAGCCCCCACCTCGGTAACCCTCAACGTGGAGGGTGAGGACCTGGGCATTCTCATCGGGCGGCGGGGGCAGACCCTCTCCTCGCTGCAGTATCTGGTCCGGATCATCGTTGGGCATCAGACAAAGACGTGGCTGCCCATAGTCATTGATGTGGAGGGCTACAAGCAGCGGCGCTGCAATGCCCTGCAGTCTCTGGCCTGGCGCATCGCCGAGCAGGTGAAGACCACCAAGACGCCCTTTACCCTGGAGCCGATGCCCGCTTTCGACCGGCGCATCATTCATCTCACCTTGGCCACCCATCCCGATGTTTACACGGAGAGCAGCGGGGAGGGTGAGGCACGCCGGGTGGTCATCCTGCCCAAGGTACCGCCTGATTGACTCGGGCCGCCAAATATGCTAATCTTTTAGCTTGAAAGGCAGTGACGGAGACGAGTAGGGGAGATGGCGGTCTCCCAGCGAGTCTGGTACGGTGGAAGCAGATGGGACCGGCTCCCTGAAAATCCCTCCCGAGCCGCCAACCGAACGGTGTTAGCGTTTTGGCCTAGCACCCAGTAGACTTGGCCGGTGACGTCAGCCGTTATCCGAGACGAGGGCATAAGCTTAGTGCCTTTAAGGAGTGCCCCCTTTTAAAGTGGGGGAAGTAGGGTGGTACCGCGGGTTTAATATTTCCCGTCCCTAGTGGGCGGGATTCTTATTTTAAGGGAGTCTTGGCTATGTTTCGTCCGGTGGGTCAGCTCAATTTGCCTCAGCTTGAGGAGAGAATCCTGGGCTGGTGGCGCCAGAATAAGATTTTTGAGAAAAGCGTGGAGAACCGCCGGGGACGTCCTCGCTTCAATCTGTATGAGGGCCCCCCTACGGCCAACGGCAGCCCAGGCATCCATCACGTCCTCTCCCGCATCTTCAAGGACGTCATCCCCCGCTACAAGGCGATGAAGGGCTACTACACCCCGCGCATCGCCGGCTGGGATACCCACGGGCTGCCCGTGGAGCTAGAGGTGGAGAGGGAGCTCGGCTTTTCCGGCAAAGCCCAGATTGAGGAATATGGCATCGCCCGGTTTAACGCCCGCTGCCGGGAGAGTGTCTTCCGTTACCTGAAAGACTGGGAGGCGATGACCGAGCGCATCGCCTTCTGGATTGACCTAGAACATCCCTACATCACCATGGAGAACAGCTATATTGAGACCGTCTGGTGGGCGATAAAGCAGATGTGGGATAAGGGGCTGATTTATCAGGGCTACAAGGTCACCCCTCACTGCCCCCGCTGCGGCACCTCCTTAAGCTCCCATGAAGTCGCCCTGGGATATCAGGATGACGTGCCCGACCCCTCAGTTTACATAAAGTTCAGGATTGTCCTCTCCTCACTGGTTGGTTCCGAGGTTCGGGAGCGGCTGCGTCAGCTTTTCTCCGCTTCAGCCAAGCCCGCCTATTTTCTGGCCTGGACGACGACTCCTTGGACGCTGCCGGCCAACACTGCCCTGGCGGTTGATGCCGGGGCTGAGTATGTGGCTGTGGAGACGGACGAAGAATACCTTATCTTGGCCTCGGCGCTGCTTGGGGCGGTGGGCCTGGAAGGTGCCAAGGTGGTGGAAAAGATGGAGGGGAAGGAGCTGGTTGACCTGAGGTATGAGCCACTGCTCAATCCTCATCAGTTCGGGATAGAGCGCCAGCGCTTTGTCACCGTGAGGGATGAGGCCACGGGAACCGAGTATGTGGAGCTAGTGCCTCAGGCGCCGGATCCAAACCTCACCTACCGCGTTATCGCCACCGATTTTGTCTCCCTTGAGGATGGCACCGGGATTGTCCATGAAGCGCCGGCCTACGGTGATGTGGACTACGAGGCGGGGAAGGAGCAGGGGGTGGACTTTGTCCACACCGTGGATTTGCAGGGCAAGGTCATCGGCACCTATCCCTTTGCCGGCAGGTTCGTCAAGGAAGCTGACCCTCTGGTGATTGAGGAGCTGAAGAAGAGAGGGCTCCTTTTCCGCAGCGAGATGATTCGCCACACCTACCCCTTCTGCTGGCGCTGTGAGGCCCCCTTGCTTTACTACGCCAAGCAGACCTGGTACATCAGAACCACGGCGGTGAAAGACCGCCTCATCTCCGGCAATGAGGAGATAAACTGGTACCCGGAGCATATTAAGTACGGCCGCTTTGGGGACTGGCTGGAGAATAACGTGGACTGGGCCTTCTCCCGAGAAAGGTACTGGGGGACACCGCTGCCCATCTGGCGCTGTGAAGCCTGTAACCACCTTGAATGTATCGGCGGCCTTGAGGATTTGAAACATAAGCCCGGTTTCTCTGGATTTAAGGAGCCTCTGGATCTGCACCGCCCCTACGTGGATGAGCTCACCTTCGCCTGTTCGCAGTGCGGGGGCGAAATGAGGCGGATACCTGAGGTGATTGACTGCTGGTTTGATTCCGGGGCCATGCCCGTTGCCCAGGTGCACTACCCATTTGAGAACCAGACCCTGCTTGAGGACGGGCGCTTCCCCGCGGACTATATCTGCGAGGCGGTTGACCAGACCCGCGGCTGGTTCTACAGCCTGCATGCCATCTCCACCTTGCTCTTCGGCCGCCCTTGTTTCAAGAACGTCATCTGCCTGGGGCATATCCTTGATGCCAAGGGCGAGAAGATGAGCAAGGCCAAGGGGAACGTGATTGAGCCGTCAACGGTGATTGACAAATATGGTGCCGATGCCCTGCGCTGGTATCTCTTCACCTCCTCGCCGCCGGGCAACGTGCGCCGCTTCAGCAGCGATATGGTGGCTGAGGTTACCCGCCGCTTCTTGCTCACCCTGTGGAATGTCTATTCCTTCTTCGTCAATTACGCTAATATTGACAAGTTTCAGCCCGGCACGGAGGAGGTGCTCTCCCATTCCGAGCTTGACCGGTGGATTATCTCGGAGCTCAATCAGCTCATCGCTGATGTGGATAGCGCGCTAGAGAATTATGACCCTACCGGGGCGGGGAGAAGGATAGAGAGCTTTGTGGATGACCTCTCCAACTGGTACGTGCGGCGCAGCCGCCGCCGCTTCTGGAAGAGCGAAAATGACGCTGATAAACTGGCGGCCTATACCACCCTCTATCAGTGCTTAGTGACTCTGTCCAAGCTGCTGGCGCCGTTTGTGCCCTTCCTGGCGGAGGAGATATATCAAAACCTGGTGGGCTCGGCGTTCCCTGGGGAGCCAGCGAGCGTGCATTTGACCGATTTCCCGGTGGCAGACCCGGCCAAGATTGACAAGCACCTGGCGGCTGACATCCGCCTGGTGATGCGCGTTTCCAGCCTGGGTCGGGCGGCGCGGAGCCAGGCTGGCATCAAGGTGCGTCAGCCTCTGGCCAGGCTGCTGGTCAAGGCGAGAGCGGGAAGGCAGCGGGAGGCGCTCAAGCACCTCGCCTCCCAGGTGCTGGAGGAGGTTAACGTCAAGGAGCTGGCTATCGTTGATGATATGCCGGTGGCCAAACACAAAGACTGGCCTCTGGTCACCGAGGGTGACCTGACGGTGATGCTGGATACCGATATCTCTCCGGAGCTAGCGGCGGAGGGGATGGCGCGCGAGATCGTGCGCCGTCTGCAGACCATGCGCCGCACCGCTGGGTTTGACATCGCTGACCATATCATCACCTACTATCAGGGTGAGGCCTACGTGCGGCAGGTGATGGGTGACTTTGCCCAGTACATCAAGCAGGAGACGCTATCCGAGCAGCTGGTGGAAGGGGTCCCTGAGGAGGGAGTGTATCGGGAGAGTTACAAGCTCGATGGCCATGAGCTGACCCTGGGGGTGAAAAGGCTGGCTTAGGGCGGCGGGCTTTCCGCCAGCACCGCGGTGGTGGTGTATCTAGAATCACCCCGCCAGAAGATTATCTCCACCTCCTGCCCGATTTCAGAGCGGTGAATGGCGCGTATCAGCTCTGCGGTGGTGGCTATCTCCTGGCCAGCAAAGCCGGTGATGACGTCCCCTGGCTTGAGTCCCGCCTGGTCAGCGGGGCTGCCGGCAACGACCTGGGTTATCAGGACGCCTTCCCTCACCGTCAGGCCAAATCTCATGACGGCGAACTCATCCACCGTGGTCAGCACCACGCCGAGCCAGGGCCGGGTGACGTATCCGTTCTTGATCAGCTCCTCAATGATGGGGATGGCAGTTTCCGTGCTGATGGCGTAGCCCATACCCTCAACGCCCACCGCGGCTATCTTGGCGCTGGTAATACCGATCACCTCTCCCGCCAGGTTGACCAGTGGCCCGCCACTATTGCCTGGATTGATGGCGGCGCTGGTCTCAATCAGGTCATACAGAGTTTGCCCGGGCGCTACCGGGACCGAGACGTTCTTGCGGCTGATTATTCCCTCTGTGGCTCTTATTCCCTGGCCCAGGGCGTTGCCGATGGCGATGACCCAATCGCCTACCCGCAGTTTGGAGGAATCACCTATCTTGAGGGCGGGCAGGTTCTGGGCGTCAATCTTGAGGATGGCTAGGTCATTGAGGCTATCGGTGAACACGTTATTTATGTCCACGGCATAGGTGGTGCCGTCATCCATGGTCACGCTGATGCTTTGGGCGTTTTCCACCACGTGGTTATTGGTCACGATAATCCCGTCTTCATCGATAATCCAGCCGGAGCCGGCTCCCTCCTGGGTGAACGGGCGATTGAAGAAGTCAAAGGTGACGAACTCGGTGCTGATGGCCACCACTGATGGCTTGACCAAGGCCACCACGTCAGCGATGCTAGGCAGTGGCTGCGTTTGGTTCCCCGAGGTGGTCGAGGGCGGGGGTGTCCAGGCGGGGTTGATCGGCGTTGGTGGCGCTGGCACCGGGGTCACCGGTGCTGGGCTGGGCGGAGGCGGTGGGGGAACCTCAATGTTGGGTACGAGGCATCCCGTGCTCAGCGCGAGCAGAATGATGATGAGGAAAAGAGCCAGAAATTTCGCATTTTTTTTGGCCACAGCTAGTTATAATTATATAGCACGCGGCCAGGAGTATGCAAAATAAGGGGGCTGGAGGGAACCTCCAGCCCCCTTAAGGCTTTTTACGTCCCGGGTACCTTGGGCAGGTGGGTCAGCGCCTCCTTTACCTTCTCTTCAGGATAGGCGTAATCCTGCATCCTGCCGGAGAGGTACTCGTCATAGGCGGCCAGGTCAAAGTGTCCGTGTCCGCTGTGGGCGATGAGGATGGTCTTTGCTTCGCCTGACTCACGGCACTTGAGGGCCTCGTCAATGGCCACCTTGAGGTCATGACAGGGCTCGGGGCCAGTGATGATGCCCTCGGTACGGGCGAATTTCACCCCTGCCTCGAAAACGGCGGTTTGGTGCTCTGCCCTGGCCTCAATCAGGCCCAGGTTGTAGAGGTGGCAGATGATCGGCGCCATGCCGTGATAGCGCAGCCCACCGGCGTGGACTGGGGGCGGCATGAAAGTGTGCCCCAGGGTGTACATCTTGAGCAGGGGGGTAAGGCCAGCCTCATCACCGAAGTCATAGGCGTAGGGGCCCTTGGTCAGGGTGGGGCAAGCCTGGGGCTCAACGCAGATGATGCGCAGGTCCGGTTTTTTGCCGCTGAGTTTGTCTCGGAGCCAGGGCAGGAACTGCCCGGCGAAGTTTGAGCCCCCGCCGACGCAGCCGACGATGATATCTGGGTAGGCATCGGCCATCTCCATCTGCTTTCTGGTTTCCTCGCCGATGATGGTCTGGTGGAGCAGAACGTGGTTGAGCACGCTGCCCAGGGAGTAATGGGTATCATCGCGGCTGGCGGCATCTTCCACGGCTTCGCTGATGGCGATTCCCAGGCTGCCCGGGCATTCCGGGTCCTTGGCCAGCACGTCACGCCCAGCTTTGGTGTCCTGGCTGGGGCTGGGCACGACCTCGGCTCCCCAGGTCTCCATCATGATGCGGCGGTAGGGCTTCTGGTGGTAGCTTACCCTCACCATGTAAACCTTGAGCTCCAGGCCGAAGAACATGCAGCCCATGGCCAGGGCGCTGCCCCACTGCCCGGCGCCGGTCTCGGTGGTCAGGCGCTTGATGCCTTCCTGTTTGTTGTAGTAGGCCTGGGCCACCGCGGTGTTCGGCTTGTGGCTTCCCGCCTGGCTGGTGCCCTCGTATTTGTAGAAGATTTTGGCCGGCGTATCCAGCGCCTTCTCCAGCCGGTGTGCCCGGTGCAGCACCGTCGGCCTCCAGGTGCGGTAGATGGCCTGCACCTCCTCCGGGATCTCGATATAACGTTCCTGGCTCATCTCCTGCTTGATGAGCTCCATGGGGAAGAGGGGCGCCAGGTCATCAGGAGTCAGCGGCTTGCCGGTGGCCGGATGTAGAGGGGGTGGCAGCGGCTCGGGCAAATCAGGTAGCACGTTATACCAGTGGGTTGGCATGTCCTTTTCGTCAAGAATGAACTTTGTTCTCTCCATTTTTCACCTCCTTTTTGGTTTTTACTCCCTAGTTCTTTTTCTTGCCCCCGGTAGGGGGCCAGCGCCATGACATGGTGGACATGGTTATCAACTCCCTTTTTTTCTTTTCGGCTAATCAAAAAGCCCCCGCCTTGAAGGGGCGGGGGCTCTTCCGCGGTGCCACCCTTCTTGGTCATCTGGTTTAGGGAGATTGACCATCTCTACCGGGTACGGAGGTGGTGATAAATGCTGCGTCTACCTCGATACCCTGGGATCTGATAACGCTTCCCCTGCGTCAAAGCCTACTTGCCACTCTTCTGGTAGCTTTCGGTTTGCGGCTCCCAAGTCCATTCAGCCCCGGCGCTGGCATCGGCTCCCACCTTACCCGACTCTCTGGTGCCCCGCTTTGGAGCTTACTAGTCTTGTTCCCAGCCTTTGCTTATTATGGGGCTAGTTTAGCAGCCTGCGGGTATTTTGTCAAGGGGGAGAGCTTTGCCAAAAGCTAGGGGCAGGTTCTTGGGCGCAATACTATTGCTGCTAGGGAAGGGGTGTGCTATACTGTTAAGCGGCAAATAAGACAACTTAACTAGAAAAGGGGGCAAAAATTTGCCAGATGCAACTACCATCAAGCAGCTTTTAGAGGCCGGGGCTCACTTCGGGCATCAGACGGGGCGCTGGCATCCCCGGATGAAAAACTACATCTTCACCAAGCGCAATGGCATCCATATCATTGACCTAGAGAAGACCGCTGCCAAGCTGGACGAAGCCTGCAATTTTGTCCGGCAGGTGGTGATGGATGGGGGCACCATCCTCTTCGTGGGCACCAAGAAGCAGGCGCAGGAATCCATCGCTGAAGAGGCCAAGCGCTGCGGCATGCCTTACGTTGACCAGCGCTGGCTGGGCGGCATGCTGACCAATTTCGCCACCATCCAGGCCCGCATTGACTACCTCGTCCGTCTGGAGGACCAGCAATCCAGAGGGGAGTTTGGGCACCTCTCCAAGAAGGAGGTGCTCAAGCTGGAGGAGCAAATCGAGAAGCTAAATAAACAGATGGGCGGGATCAAGGAGATGACCAGTCTGCCCAACGCCCTTTTCATCGTTGACCCGGTAAAGGAGAAGATCGCGCTGGCTGAGGCCAAGCGCATGGGCATACCGGTGGTGGCTATCGTGGATACCAATTGCAACCCTGATGAGATAGACCACCCCATCCCGGCCAATGATGATGCCATCAGGGCCATCAGGTTGATCTGCAGCAAGATTGCGGACGCCGTGCTGGAAGGCAAGGCTGGTTTGGCTGAGGCCCCAGCTGAGGGGGAGGAAGGTGAGGTGGAGGCTGAGGCAGCCGAGAGCGGCGAACCGCTTATTTTTGTCCCGGAAGAGGAATAAGGGAGGTAAAGCTTTGGAGATCTCGGTTGAGATGATAAAAGAGTTGAGAGAGCAGTGCGGCGCTGGAGTGATGGAGTGCCGCAACGTCCTGCTTGAGGTGGGTGGGGACATGGAGAAGGCGCTTCAGGTGCTCAAGGAGAAGGGGCTGCTCAAGGCGGAGAAAAAGGCGGAGCGGGTGACCAAGCAGGGGCTGGTGGAGGCTTACATTCATACCGGCGGGCGCATTGGCGCGCTGGTTGAGGTGAACTGCGAGACCGATTTTGTGGCGCGGACCGATGAATTCAAGGAGCTGGCGCACGACCTGGCCATGCAGGTGGCGGCGCTGGCGCCTCGATTTATCTCCGAGGAGGAGGTTCCCAAGGACGCTGAGGTAGAGCCTCAGACAGCCTGTCTGCTTCTTCAGCCCTATATCAAAGACCCGGCTAAGACGGTTCAGGATGTCATCACGGAGACCATCGCCAAGGTGGGCGAGAACATCAAAGTGAGCCGGTTCGCTAGGTTCGAACTGGGCAACTAGGAACAGGATGGCGGAACTCAAATACAAGCGAGTGCTGCTCAAGCTGAGTGGAGAGGCCTTTGGTGGCCAGAATAAGTTCGGCATTGATATCGCTACCTTGAACCAGGCGGCTCAGCAGATCAAGCAGGCGGTGGAGATGGGGGTTGAGGTGGCTATCGTGGTTGGGGGTGGCAATATCTGGCGGGGTAGCGAGGCCGCGGCCAACGGCATGGACCGGGTCACCGCTGATTATGCCGGGATGCTGGCCACCGTGATCAATGCCCTGGTGCTCCAGGATGTGCTGGAGAGGGCGGGGGTGACCACCAGGACGCAGTCATCCATTGAGATAAGCCAGGTGGCCGAGCTCTTTATCCGGCGCCGGGCCATTCGCCATCTGGAGAAGGGCAGGGTGGTCATCTTCGCCGGAGGCACTGGCAATCCCTACATGACCACGGACACCGCGGCGGCGCTGCGAGCGATAGAGATCGGCGCTCAAGTGCTGCTGATGACCAAAAATAATGTTGACGGCATCTACAACGCTGACCCCCGCCGCAAACCTGATGCCAAGAAGTTTGAACGGCTGAGCCACCTTGAGGCGCTGAATCTGCGTCTGGAGGTGATGGATGCCACGGCGCTGTCTCTGTGTCTGGAGAACAAACTGCCTATCATCGTTTTTGACCTGCGGGCTCACCGCAGCATCGAGAAGGCGGTGACCGGTGAGCCAATTGGAACGCTAGTATCGAGTGAGTAGGAAGATGGCTAGCGAGGCTTTGCAAAAAATCGAGGAAAAGATGCGAGCTTCAGTGGGGGGCTTGAGGAAAGAACTGGCCACCCTGCGCACCGGGCGGGCGACGCCAGCGCTGGTGGAACACATCAAGGTGGACTATGCGGGCGTGCCCACGCCGCTCAATCAGCTCGCCAGTATCTCCGTGCCTGAGGCCAGACTCCTTCTCATCCAGCCCTGGGACAAGGGAAGCATCCGCAGCATTGAAAAGGCGATCCTGACCTCTGACCTGGGCTTAAACCCCTCCAATGATGGCAACGTGATTCGGATAGCCATCCCACCCCTCTCCGAGGAGCGGCGGCAGGAGCTGATCAGGGCGGTGCGCCGGAGGGTTGAGGAGAGAAAGGTGGCCGTCCGTAACCTGAGACACGATGTCATGAATGACCTGCGCAGTATGGAGAAAAACAAAGAAATCTCGCAGGATGAGCACAGGCGTGCCCTGAATCAGCTTCAGAAGCTCACCGATGCCTTCATCGCCGAGATTGACCAGATTGGGCGGGATAAGGAGGCGGAACTCAAGGAGAGCTAGCCAGCCCTCAAATTACCTCTTGTCAGATAAGCCCCGGAGATAGCATCTCAAGATGAAAGCTAGTACAGGAATCAGGAGCAAGATTACCCGCCTTCCGGTACATGTTGCCATCGTCCCGGATGGCAATGGCAGGTGGGCGGAACAGCGTGGCCTACCCAGGCTGGCCGGGCACCAGGCCGGGGTGCAGAAGATGCGCGCTCTGGTTGAGTATCTCAATGAGTGGGGAATAAAGTATGTGACCCTTTATGGTTTTTCCACGGAGAACTGGGGCCGCCCCCGGGAGGAGGTGGAGGGACTATTCCGCATCTTAAAGGAGAGAATAGAGAAGGATGTGCCCAAGCTGCACCGGAAGGGGGTTAAGGTACGCCACCTGGGCCGTCTCCAGGATCTGCCCGCCTGGCTGCAGCGCTCCATAAAACAGGCGGAGGAGCTGACCAAGAATAACACCGGGATGACCCTCAGCCTCGCCTTCAACTACGGGGGGCATCTTGAGATCGTGGATGCGGTGCGGCGCATCGTGGCTGATGGTATCCCTCCGGAGAAGATAGACGAAAAATTGTTCAGCAGCTACCTCTATACCGCCGGTTTGCCAGACGTGGACCTTTTGATTCGCACCGGTGATGAGCTGCGCTTGAGCAACTTCCTGATATGGCAGACTGCCTACAGCGAGTACTACTTCACTCAGGTGCTCTGGCCCGACTTTACCAAAGAGGACATTGATAAGGCGCTGCTTGCCTATAGCCAGCGGGAGAGGCGCTTCGGCGCGCTGTAATTCGGTCAATGCTCAAAGAAAGGGTCATCACGGCACTCTGGGGCCTTCCTCTCCTCATCATCGCCGTCTGGTTTGATGAGCCGCTGCCGTGGTTTGCCGTGCTGGTGGCCCTCTGGGGACTGGGGGCGGTCTGCGAATTCTACCGGCTGGTGGGTGTCTTCAAGGTGCGCTCACTCGCCGCCCTGGGGATATTCGGAACGCTGCTATTCATCCTGAGCCCTTATTGCCCCTACGGGCTGACCGTGCCCCTTTTGCTCACCGCTACGGTGGTGCTGCCACTTGGGTGGCTGGTGCTGCGTCCCGAGAAAGAGGGGGCTTTCCTGAGTTGGGCCTGGACCATCGCTGGGGCTTTATATGTGGGGTGGCTGCTGAGCTATCTGGTGGCCTTGCGGCTGGAGGCGGGGAGAGAATGGGTGTTTCTGGCGCTATTCGGTACCTTTGGCTCAGATACGGCGGCCTTCTTCGTGGGCCGAGCACTGGGCAGACGCCCTCTTGCCCCACGCATTAGCCCCAGGAAAACCTGGGAGGGCGCCATCGGTGGGGTGCTGGGTGCGGTCATCGTCAGCCTGCTTTTCACTTTGCCTACGCCGCTAAACTTGCCCCTGAGCTACGGACAGGCGGTGCTCTTGGGTTTGCTTATCAGCGTTTTTGGCCAGTTTGGTGACCTGGTGGAGTCATTGCTCAAACGCAATACCGGCGCCAAAGAGTCAGGTAAGCTCTTGCCAGGGCACGGGGGCTTTCTGGACCGGATGGATAGTCTTGTCTTTGCCGGTGTGGTGGTATATTTATACTACATCTTTGCCGTGGTATAAGTTTTCTTCAAAGCTACCGCATCTCCTCTCAAACGCTCCAGCAGTGAGATAACCATTACGCTATCTGGTTAGGGTGGTGCTATAATGAGCATCATGGAGAAGCTCGCCGCCGGTGCCGGGAAATTGGGTTTATCGCTCACTGGCCAGCAGCTTGCGCAATTTGAGATTTACTATCAGGAGCTCGTAGCTTATAACCAGCGGATGAACCTCACCGCCATTACTGAGTATGAGGAGGTGCAGCTAAAGCACTTCCTTGATTCGCTCAGCGTGGTTCTGGCACTGGAGCCGCCGCTGGGCGAAGGTTTTTCCCTGATTGACGTGGGTAGTGGAGCGGGACTGCCTGGTATACCGCTCAAGATTGCGCTGCCCGAGCTCAAGCTAGTGCTGCTTGAGGCCACCGCCAAGAAGGCTGCCTTTCTGCGGCACGTCAAAGATAAACTAGGGCTGGATGAGGTTGAAGTTGTCTGTGGCCGGGCGGAGGACATCGCCCATGAGGCGGGGTATCGGGAGCAATTTACCCTCGTGGTTTCCCGGGCGGTGGCACGTCTAGCCACGCTGGTTGAACTCGCGCTACCTTTCTGCGCTCCCGGTGGCAGATTTATCGCCCAGAAAAAGGGGGATATCACCCGGGAAGTAGCTGACGCAGCACGGGCCATTGAGCTTGTGGGCGGCGAGCTCCGGGAGATAAAGGGGGTTGACCTTGAGGAGCTTGCCGATGCGCGCTGGCTGGTCATCATTGATAAGGTGGCGCCGACGCCGCAGCAGTATCCCCGCCGCCCCGGCATCCCGGCCAAAAGGCCGCTGGGGCGATCTATTTGATAAAAAGCATAATCGGTAGTAAAATATACTCGGCAAGAGCTAATTCCCCCAGAAGCGAGGTGATAGGTTATGGAAACCGGCACTTGGAAGGTGAAGACGGGTCTAGCCCAGATGCTAAAAGGTGGGGTGATCATGGATGTGGTGAACCCGGAGCAGGCCAAGATTGCCGAGGAGGCCGGTGCCTGTGCCGTGATGGCGCTAGAGAGGGTCCCGGCTGATATCCGGGCGGCTGGCGGCGTGGCCCGAATGGCTGACCCGACGATTATTGAAGCCATTATGAAAGCCGTCTCCATACCGGTGATGGCGAAGTGCCGGATAGGGCATTTTGTTGAGGCTCAGGCGCTGGAGGCCCTGGGCGTGGATTACATTGATGAGTCTGAGGTGCTCACCCCCGCGGACGAGAGCCACCATATCTGGAAGCACGACTTTAAAGTTCCCTTTGTCTGTGGCTGTCGCAACCTGGGGGAGGCCCTGCGCCGCATCGCAGAAGGGGCGGCCATGATCAGAACCAAGGGTGAAGCCGGCACCGGCAATATCGTTGAGGCGGTAAGACACATGCGGGCGGTGATGGATGGCATCCGCGAGCTGGTCAATACCCCGCAGGAGGAACTGATGGCCAAGGCCAAGGAGATGGGGGCACCTTTTGAGCTGGTTAGCGAGGTGCACCGGACCGGGAAGCTACCGGTGGTCAACTTCGCCGCCGGGGGGGTGGCCACGCCGGCAGATGCGGCCTTAATGATGCAGCTGGGCGCTGATGGGGTCTTTGTTGGCTCCGGCATATTCAAATCCTCCAACCCAGCCGCCAGGGCCCAGGCCATTGTTAAAGCGACCACGCATTACCAGGACCCACAGATCATCGCCGAGGTCTCCAAGAATCTGGGTGAGGCTATGCCCGGTTTGGACATCAAGCAAATTCCGAGTGAGGAACTACTAGCACCGAGGGGATGGTAGTATGAGGATTGGCGTCCTTGCCTCGCAAGGAGCCTTTGCCGAGCACATCGCTAAATTGCGCCAACTGGGAGCTGAAGCTGTGCCCGTCCGCCTGCCCGAGGAACTTGAGGGGTTGGACGGGCTCGTCATTCCCGGTGGAGAGAGCACCTCCATCAGCCGGCTGATGCGTGACTTCCACTTGGCGGATAAAATAAAAGAGCGGGCTCAGAGCGGTCTTCCCGTATTTGGCACCTGTGCCGGCATGATCCTGCTGGCGAAGAAGAACTCAGACGCTTACCCGGAGACGCTGGGGCTGATGGATATCAGCGTCAGGCGCAACGCCTTCGGCCGACAGAGAGAAAGCTTTGAGGCTGAGCTCTCAGTGCCGGTGCTGGGGGAAAAGCCCTTCCCTGGCGTGTTTATCCGTGCCCCGCTGATTGAGAAGGCGGATGGAAAGGTGGAGATACTGGCTAGGCTAGGCGATGGCACCATGGTGGCGGCGAGAGAGGGGAGATTGCTGGCGCTGGCCTTCCATCCCGAGCTGACTGATGACCTGAGGTTTCATCAGTATTTCCTGGATATCGCCTGTGGAAAACGGTAAAGGGAGCTTAGGAGGGGGTATTTGCAGAAGGTAATTACCGACGACCTTGACGCTCTACTTGATATCCTGCCACCGCACATTCGCCAGCCTCTGTGCCAGCAGGAAGACCTTCACGACCTATTGGAGGTGGTCCTAGACCTGGGCCGTCCTCCGGAGGCCCGCTTTCCCCAGCGGGAGGTAACTCTGGCTCCGCAGGAAGTGAGCGAGGCGGATATTGACTATGTGGTCTCCCGCATCGGCAGCTTCGGAGATGACAACCGAGCCGGGATTGAGCGCACCCTGCACCGCATCTCGGCGATTCGCAATCGCAAGGGCCGCATCGTGGGGCTCACCTGCCGGGTGGGGCGGGCGGTTTTCGGCACGATAAAGGTGATTGAGGACCTGGTTGAGTCAGGGAAAAGCGTCATGCTGCTGGGGCGGCCCGGGGTGGGCAAGACCACCATGCTGCGTGAGGTTGCCCGGGTGCTGGCCGATGACCTCAAAAAGCGGGTGATCATCGTCGATACCTCCAATGAGATCGCCGGCGATGGTGACATCCCTCACCCAGCCATCGGTCATGCCCGGCGGATGCAGGTGCCTACGCCCACGCTGCAGCATGCGGTCATGATTGAGGCGGTGGAGAACCACATGCCGGAAGTGATCGTGATTGACGAAATTGGCACTGAGCTTGAGGCTCAGGCGGCGAGAACCATCGCCGAGCGCGGGGTGCAGCTGGTGGGCACCGCGCACGGCAACACCCTGGAGAACCTGATGATGAACCCCACGCTGGCTGACCTGGTGGGTGGGATTCAATCAGTAACCCTGGGGGATGAGGAGGCAAGGCGCCGGGGTACCCAGAAGTCCATACTGGAGCGGGTGTCACCACCTACCTTTGATATCGTGGTTGAAATTCAGGAAAGGGATAGGGTGGCGATTCACCCTGACGTGGCCGAGGCGGTTGATGCCATCCTGCGCGGTCATCCTCCGGCCACCGAGATCCGCTGGCTGGATGAAAAGGGAGAGGTCAGGGTGGAAAAGCCAGCTGCTCCGGCGAAGAAGGCCAAAGAGGAGGGGCTGGTGCAAGGTGATAAACACCGCCTTTACCTCTTTGGGGTCAACCGCTCACGCCTGGAGCAAACGGCCAGAGAGATGAGCTTGAGCCTGGACATCGTGGATAACTTAAAGGAGGCCGACCTGTTCATCACCTCCAAGAACTACTACCGGCGCAAGCCGCAAAAGGTGAGGGACGCCGAGGCGATGAACCTGCCCATCTACGTGCTGAAGAGCAACACCCCGCCTCAAATCAGGCAGATGCTGCACAATATCTACCCAATGGTGGCTACGGAGAGGCGCAGCTCCTTTGAGCACGCCCTGGCTGAAGCCGAGGCGGCGGTGGAGAGGGTGAGGGGTGGTGAGGAGTCCGTTGAGCTCAGTCCCCAGAGTGCCTACATCCGCCGCTTGCAGCACCTCATCGCGGAGAGAAATGCCCTCTCCTCCCAGAGCACGGGCAAGGACCCGAACCGAAGGGTGAGGATTTATAAACCAGAGGCGAAGGCATAATTTAAATGGCTCTCTTCATCACCTTTGAGGGCGGGGAGGGGTCTGGCAAGAGCCTCCAGGCTAGAGTGCTGTACCGGAGGTTATCCCGTCTGGGCATTCCGGCGCTGTTAACCCATGAGCCTGGGGCGACTTCGCTGGGTAGAAAAGTGGCCCGCTGGCTGAAGTGGGGGCGGGATATGGAGATATCGGCCATCGCCGAGCTACTGCTCTTCAACGTTTCCCGTGCCCAATTGGTCACTGAGGTAATCCGCCCCGGCTTAAAAGAGGGAAGAGTAGTTATCTGTGACCGCTATGCTGACTCAACCACCGCCTATCAGAGCTACGGGCGGGGGCTGGATCTCACCACGGTCAGGGTGATAAATGGCCTTGCTGTTCAGGGGGTATCCCCTGACCTGACTGTGCTATTGGATATACCGGTTGAGGTGGGGCTTGCCCGCAAGAGAGCGAGACAACCGGACCGCTTTGAGAGAGAGGATACATCCTTTCACCAGAGGGTGCGGGAGGGCTACCTCGAGCTGGCGGCACAGGATGAAGAGCGCTGGCTGGTGGTGGACGCCACCCAGCCTAAAGAGAAGATAGCGCAGATTATCTGGCAAAAGGTGAGTGAATTGCTCCCTCGGGCGAAGGAGGGAGCTTGAGAGAGGTTTAACCTCTCTTTTTTAATTTTCTCTCCTTGTTTAAAGGGAGAAAGATGAAGTCATCAATTAACTCCCGGAAACCGTCTTTCGCTGAGGAGAAGAAACTTGCCGCCCAGGGTTACCTGCTTGTTGCCGGTGTGGACGAGGTGGGGCGGGGTGCCCTGGCTGGGCCAGTGGTGGCGGCGGCGGTCATCCTGCCCGCTAGGCTGAAAAAGGCCCGCTGGCTGGATGAAGTGAGGGACAGCAAGGAGTTGAGCCCGGCCCGGCGCGAGTTTCTCTTTGGGCAGATCATGGAGATGGCTATCTCAGTGGGTCTGGGCAGGGCGGATTGTGAGATAATCGATGCCCAGGGGATAATTAAGGCAACCCGGCTAGCTATGAAGCAGGCGGTAGACCAGCTTTCCCCACCCCCGCAGTGCCTGCTCATTGACTATTTAACCCTACCTGAATCTTCCCTACCCCAAAAGGGGATAATAGATGGTGATTCGGTGTGTCTCTCCATTGCCTGTGCCTCCATCATAGCCAAAGTGGCTCGTGACCGCCTGATGGTGGAGTTTGATGAGATTTATCCCGGTTACGGGCTGGCGGAGCACAAGGGCTACGGCACAAGGGAGCACCTCGCCCGCCTGCGCCGGCTTGGCCCATCACCCATTCACCGCCGTTCCTTCCAGCCGGTTAAGGATTTGGTCCCGAGTAGCTATCCCGAGGTTTAAAGGCGGGGTTACTAACCTCAAGGTTAAAATCATGAAACGCCGGGATGTGGGCATTCTGGGAGAGAAGCTAGCCCAGGATTTCCTCAAAAAAAGAGGCTTCCGTATCCTGGAGACTAATTACCGCTGCCCTCAAGGTGAGATTGATATCATCGCCAGGGATAAAGACTTCCTCGTTTTCATTGAAGTGCGGGCAAAGAGGGGCCTTGAGTTCGGTAGCCCTGAAGAATCAATCACACCGGCCAAGATGGAGAGATTGCGGCTGGCGGCGGCACACTACCGGCAGACCCATGATAATTTGCCCACCTCCTGGCGCATTGATGTGGTGGCGGTGGAGATAGACCAGAAAGATAGGCCATGCCGCATCGAGCTCATTGAGAACGCGGTCGGCGAAACTTGAGGCTGGCTTTACCCCCGGTTCCAGCTATGCTAGAATTAAACCCGCCTAGACATGGAAACGATACCGAATCAAACGCTGCGCATCATTGACGCCAATCTGAATCGCATTGGTGAGGGGCTTCGCGTCCTTGAGGATATCGCTCGTCTGCTACTTGACGATGCCGCCTTAAGCCAGCAGCTCAAGGATATGCGGCACCAGATGGTAAAGGTCGATATCTCGCTTGAACGGCAATTCCTCCAGGCGCGAGACTCGGAGGGGGATGTGGGCGTTGACCTTGAAGCATCTGGCGAGGAAAAATATAAGGACCTCCCGGCAACGGTGGTGGCTAATGCCCGCCGGGTGCAGGAAGCGTTGAGGGTTATCGAGGAGCTAGCCAAAAATCCGGAGATACCTCTCGAATCGGAGAAATTCAAGCGGGCCCGGTTTAGTCTCTACACCATAGAGAAGGAGTTATTCGCTAAGCTAATGCGCCGGGACGAAGCGCCAAAGTGAGCAAATTGACCGATAATTTGGACAAAATCGCCGAGGAGATACGCCAGAACCTAGCGGCGAAAGATGCTGCCAGAGAAAAGGCGATACCCTTGTGCCGGGAGGCCATCCGCTGCTCTAGCCAGGCGATTCGCGCCGTGCACCGTCAGGAGTTTGCCCAGGCTCAAGATTGGCTCAAATCAGCCCGCAGCCGGCTGGCTGAGGCGGAGGAGGCGGTCAGCGCCTACACTGAGCTCAGCAGCACCGGGTTTGTTCAGGATGCCCAGAAGGAATTTGCTGAGGGGAGCATTCTCCTGGCGCTGGTAACTGGGGAACAGCTCCCTGACCCGGATAAGCTGGGCATTGGCGCAGCGCCTTACCTCAATGGGTTAGGTGAGGCGGTCGGCGAGCTGCGGCGTTACCTATTGGATGGCATGAGGCGTGGCGACCTCTCCCAGAGCGAGGAGATATTGCTGGCCATGGATGACATCTACAACGTTCTGGTGACCATGGACTTCCCTGATGCCATAACCGGCGGGCTGCGCCGTACCACCGATGTCGTCCGTGGGGTGCTAGAGAAAACGCGCAGTGACCTGACCTTGGTCATGCGGCAGAAAGACCTGGAGAACAAGCTGGAGAAGTTCCAGGGTGATATCCGCTAGCTTCGGCGATTGACCTCCGCGGGTAAATGCGCTAAACTAAACTACAGCGCGTTTTTTCATGTTGAGCTGCTATCTTAGAGGAAGGTGGTTTTAAAAAACCAGCCTTTCTTTTTGCCAGAAGCTGAGATTTTGGGGAGGTTTTAATTTATGGAGCCATTGATACTGCGCATACTGGTGTTGGTGGCCGGGGTTTTGGGTCTGGGCTTCGTGGGCTACCTGATAGCCACGGTGCTGCGCGAGAGCCCAGGCACGGAGAAGATGAGGGATATCTCCCACGCCATCCGGCAGGGGGCTATGGCCTTCCTGCGCCGCGAGTTCACCACGCTGGCTGGGTTTACCGTGGTCGTCTTCATCATCCTGGCCGTCTTCATCGAGCCCAAGCCGCTGGTGGCCATCGCCTATGTCTGCGGCACCTTCACCTCGGCCTTCGCCGGCTGGCTGGGGATGAACATCGCCACCCTGGCCAACGCCAGAACGGCCAATGCCGCCATTGGTGGCTGGGCTAGAGGGCTCAAAATTGCCTTCTCCAGTGGGGCGGTGATGGGCTTTACCGTGGTTAGCCTGGGTCTATTGGGGCTATCCATCATTGCCTTCATCTGGGAGGACAACCACGTCTGGCTGGGCTTTGCCTTCGGTGCTTCCTCGGTGGCCTTGTTTTTGCGGGCGGGTGGCGGCATCTTCACCAAGAGCGCTGACGTGGGGGCTGACCTGGTGGGCAAGGTGGAGAAGGGTATCCCGGAGGATGACCCCCGCAATCCAGCGGTGATTGCCGACAATGTGGGCGATAACGTGGGCGATGTCGCCGGTATGGGGTCTGACCTGTACGAGTCCTACGTCTCGGCCATCGCCGCCTCAATGGTTCTGGGGGTGATCGTCCTGGGGGCGGTGAAGGGCATGCTGCTGCCGCTGCTGCTCAGCGGTGTTGGCATCGTGGTTTCGGTCATCGGGGCGCTCTCGGTGCGGCCGAAGGAGGTTGAGGCTGACTTTGAGAAGCAGGTGGCCCGGGCGCACGCCACCATGAATATGGGGGTGTACGTCAGCAATATCCTGATGATAGTGGCCAGCTTCTTTATCATCAAGTTTTACGTGGGCGAGCTTGGGCTTTTCTGGGCATTGATTGTGGGGCTGATTGCCGGCTTTCTTATCGCGCAGGCGACGGAGTATTTCACCTCAGCCGAGCACAGCCCGACCAAGAAGATAGCCCGAGCGGCCCAGAGTGGGGCGGCGGTTACCATTATTGAAGGTGTGGCCACGGGAATGATGAGCACCGTTTTGCCGGTGATTTTGGTGGCTATTGCCACGGTGTTCGCCTACATTTTTGGCGGGCTCTTGGGAATAGCTATCGCCTCAATGGGGATGCTGATCAACCTGGGGATGCTGCTGGCCATGGACTGCTACGGCCCGATAGCGGATAATTCCGCGGGCATCGCCCAGATGGCGGGGCTGGGCAAGGAAGTGAGGGAGCGCTGCGAGGCTCTGGACTCGGTGGGCAATACCACGGCGGCTCTGGGCAAGGGCTTTGCCATCGCCTCGGCGGCCCTGGCCTCATTAGCTTGGCTAGCCACCTATTTTGAGGTGGCGGGTATTGACATCGCTAGTCTCACCAGTGTCAGCGTCATCGCCGGCGTGCTCATCGGGGGTATGCTCACCTTCGTCTTCTGCGCCCTGGCGATGAGAGGGGTTGGTGATGGTGCTTTCGCCATCGTGAGTGAGGTGAGAAGGCAGTTCCGCGAAATTAAGGGGCTGATGGAGGGTGAGGCCAAGCCTGATTATGTCAGCTGCGTTGACATCGCCACCAAGATGGCACTGAAGTCAATGCTGCTCCCTGGGATACTGGTGCTCTCCGTGCCCCTCGTCCTGGGCTTTACCCTGGGGCCGGAATCGGTAGCTGGCCTGCTCATGGGGGCCTTGCTCACCGGGTTCCTCATCGCGGTGATGATGGCCAACGCTGGTGGTGCCTGGGATAACGCCAAGAAATTCATTGAAGCTGGCAACTTCGGCGGCAAGGGCAGTGAGGCCCACAAGGCAGCGGTCATCGGCGATACCGTGGGTGACCCATTCAAGGACACGGCAGGGCCATCACTGAACATACTGATCAAGCTGGTGGGCAAGGTGGCGGTCATCTTCGGGCCGGTCTTCATCATGCTGGTCACGCTGTAAGCTTGAAGATAAGCTGGAAAGGTAAGAAGCGGAGGAGTTATCCTCCGCTTCTTTTTTATTAACCGTGCAGGAAGGGGTTACCCCGGCGCTCGGCGCCGATGGTAGTATCCGGCCCGTGGCCAGGATAGACGAGGGTATCATCAGGGAGCACCATGAGCTTGGTCTGGAGGCTATCCATCAGTTGCTGGTAATCGCCACCGGGCAGGTCATAGCGGCCGATGCCATAGTTGAACAGAGTATCCCCGCTGAACAGGACGCCGTGCCCCAGGAGACAGATGCTCCCCGGGGTATGCCCCGGCGTGTGGATAACCGAAAAGTGCAGGTCACTGATATCTATGCTGTCTCCCCCTTTGAGCAGCCGGTCGGGCGCAGGCGGCGTGGCGAAGGAAAAGCCAAAGAGAAAGGCCAAGACCTGCTGGCGGAGAGACTGGGCATCATCAGCGTGAATGGCTACCTCGGCGCCGGTGGCCTCTTTAAGCGCCCTGAGAGCGCCGATATGGTCAGGGTGCCCGTGGGTGAGCACGATGAGCTTTATCTTAAGCCCCAGCTCTTTGATGGTTTGCTCTAGTCTTTCCGCCTCATCGGCGGGGTCAATTATAATTCCTTCTTTGCTTGATTCGGAGCCAAGGATATAGCAGTTGGACGCCAGCGGACCAACGACCAGTTTCTTTAAAATCATCAGGTTTTCCCGTTATGAGCTAGGTAAATCAAAGATATCGGCGCCGGTGCCAGCGCCGACTCTGCATTTTACCATCTTGGGGAGCCCGTTCTCAAGGGATGAGAGGGGCATATGAGACCTTGCTACCTCGTCACTTCCCCCCAAAATACGCTAGCGCCAGCTTGATTTTTTCCTCTAGGCTCAGGTCGGAGGAGGGGGGAAGGGTAGCGATGGCTTTGGCGGCTTCGGCGGTGGAGTAGCCTAGGGAGGTCAGGGCGGCTAGAACCTCGGTGTTTTCCTGGGCAAGCTGGGTGGCGGGGGTAATTATCCAGCCGGCGCCGATTTTGTCTTTGAGCTCTAGCACGATGCGGTGGGCCACCTTCTTGCCGATCCCGGGAATCGTGGTCAATATATCAGCGTTGCCGGTGGCGATGGCGGTCACCAGCTGCTCAAGGCTCATCGCGGAAAGCATGGCCAGTGCCATTTTGGGACCTAGACCGGAGACGCTGGTCAGGGTCTGAAACAGAGAGAGCTCCTCAGGCGAGGCAAAGCCGTAAAGGGCGACGTTATCCTCGCGGAGGTGGAGGTGAGTATAGAGGCGCACCTCACTGCCGATGGCTCCCAGGCTGCTCAAGGTGGAGGTGGGCATGTAAACCTGAAAGCCGATGCCGCCCACATTTACCACCGCCCAATCGGTGCCCAGCGCCTCTACTTTCCCCTGCAGGCTGGATATCATTCTCTCTCCCCTTGTCTAGCGAGCAGGTTGTTCAAATGAGTCTGGCGCAGGTGGCAGATGGCCACGGCCAGGGCATCGGCGGCATCATCTGGCTGGGGGGCTTGCGCCAGACCAAGCTGGAGCCTGACCATCTCCTGAATCTGCTCCTTGCTGCTGGCACCGTAGTTGGCCACCATCTGCTTTATCTGGGCCGGGGTGTATTCATAGGTTGGGATACCCTCGTTGGCGGCGGCAAGCAGGGCGGTGGCTTGGGCCCGGCCAATGGCCAGGGTGGAACGGACATTATGGGCGACAAAGGGCTGCTCCACGGCCACTGTATCCGGCTGGTGGCGCTGGATGAGCTCCAGAAGTTCGTGGTAAAGATAGCTCAAACGCTCCCCGATGGGGGAGCGCTCTCGGCAGCTTAAGGCACCATAGTCAATCAGGGCGATGTCATCATTCTGGCTTTCAACCACCCCATAGCCCATAGTTACCGTGCCCGGGTCAATGCCTAACACTCTCATCTTCTATCCGAACAGTTCAGCCGGAAGCCTGCAACTGGTACTGTTCCAGGACGGCATCGGGGAAGTCAGCGTTACTGGACACGTGCTGCACCTCGTCCAGCTCCTCCAGCTTATCCAGCAGCTTCAGGGTCTGCGCCGCCGCCTTGTCATCAAGCTTGACCAGGGTCTTGGGCACCTTGGCTAGCTCCGCCGAGGCGATGGGGATATTTTTTGCCTCCAGTGCCGAGCGCACCATCTCCATCTCCTCGGGCTTGGTGTAGATCTCCACGCAGCCACTCTCTATCTTGACGTCATCGGCGCCAGCGTCAATGGCATTTAGGGCTAGGTCATCGGCATCAAGGCTATCCGTCTTTACCGTAATCAGGCCCTTGGTGTCAAAGTTCCAGGCCACGCAGCCGCTCTCTCCGAGGCTGCCGCCGTGCTTGGAGAAGATGCTTCTCACCTCCTGGATGGTCCGGTTGCGATTGTCCGTCAGCGCCTCCACCAGTATCGCCGTGCCGCTGGGGCCGTAGCCCTCCAGAACGAGCTCGGTGAGGCTGGTTCCCTCCATCTCGCCTGAGCCCTTCTTGATGGCCCGCTCAATGTTGTCCATGGGCATGTTATTATCGCGGGCCCTCTGGATGGCCAGCCGCAGGCGGAAGTTTGCCTCTGGGTTGCTGCCACCCTCGCGCACGGCGACCATGATCTCCCGGGTCAATTTGGTGAAAAGCTGACCCCGCCGGGCATCGGCCACGCCCTTCTGGTGTCTGATGGAATGCCATTTAGAGTGCCCTGACATTGCTCATCACCTTCCTTTTGCCTCTTAATTCTAGCACTTGATATGGCTAGGGTCAAAGAAGCAAGCGGCCCTCTATCTGGCAGCGGTCTCGGCTGGCAGGACGTTGGCCCCGTATCTGCGGGCGTGGGCGCGCTTTAACTCCTGCAGGCGTGCCTGGAACGGGGCTGAGGTGATGCTCTCCGTGGACATAATCAGCGCATCTTCCCGATTATCGGTGTAGTAGCCGGGGCGTATGCCTGTCTGCACAAAACCGAGTTTGTGATAAAGATGCTGCGCCGGGAGGTTGGAGACGCGCACCTCCAGGGTAACGAAATCAGCTTTAAGTTCGGTGGCGAGGTCAATGATTGATATTAAGAGCAGTTCGCCTATCCCCTGGCGCTGGTAGCGCTTGCGCACGGCGATATTGGTCAAGTGAGCTTCATCAGCCATAACCCAGATGCTGGCAAAGCCGAGGACGAGCTCCTTATCGGGCGCGGCTTTCTCGCCAAGGGAGCGGCCAAAGAGCTGCCTGAGCCTGGCGGCTAGACCGAGCCTAGCTTTCTCCGGGGGAGGCTTCGGCTCAGGCTGGTTGGCTTCTTTGAGCTCGCAAGCGACGATAAGGCGAGCCAGCGGGTTTTGCAGCTCCCGCCGGTAGTCAGGCAGCGGCCACTGGGTGGGGAAGGCTTCCCGGTCAATCTCGTTTACCTGGGGGATATCTTCCTTGCGCATTGGGCGCACATAGTACGGCAAGGCTCTGGCTCCGTGAAAAAGTTATAATGATTTTAGCATATTTTGCTCTTATCGGCACTATGGTTGGCTCAAGGTTCCGGACGTTTGCTAACTCACCCCTCTATCAAGGGGGATTGAGAGCCATTTTAAAGCTATCTTTTTGCCATCTCATTCGTTATACTATATGCACAGGGTAACCCCGTGATTACTGGCTGAACGCTGGCTTGGAGTTTGGCCAAGGTCGGCTAGTGTGGAGTTGTCAGGTGCAGGACGAGGAGAGCCTGGTCCGACGGGCGCAGGAGCAGGACCAAGCGGCTTTAACTGGAATATATGAGGCGAACTTCGATAGGATTTATCGGTATATAGCTCTCAAGATAGGGGATAGGACTGAGGCAGAAGATATGACGCAGCAGGTCTTTCTCAGCGCCTTTAAGTCCATCTCTTCCTACAAACACCGGGGGACGCCTTTCTCTGCCTGGCTGTTTCGCATCGCCCACAATCAGGTGGTTGACTACCTAAGGAAGAAATCAAAGCGGGCCACGGTTCCCCTGGAAAAGGTGCCGGAGCGCGGTGGCGGCGACCCAAGGCTGGAGGTGGAGCAGAGTCTAACCATGGAAGAGCTGGCCTCGGCAACCAGCAAGTTGACCCCGGCGCAGCGGGAGGTGCTCTCCCTGCGCTTTGCCGGTGGCCTCTCGGTGGCTCAGGTGGCCAAAGTTATGGGCAAAAGCGAGGGAGCCATCAAGGCTTTGCAGCATAGCGCCATAGTATCTCTGCGCAAAATATTGGCCGCAGGGTAGGAACGATGGGGAAGGATAAGGAATTTGAAGACATTCTGAATGAATGTCTGGAGCGGATGCTCTCTAGAGGCGAGACCATTGAGCAGTGCCTGGCAAGCTATCCGGAGCAGGCAGCTGAGCTTGAGCCATTGCTTCAGACGGCGTTGCTGGCTCATGAGGCGCTGGCCATCAAGCCCCGCCCTGAGTTCAGGGAGAGGGCCAGATACCAGCTGCGCGCCGCGCTCCAGGAGATGGGGGAGAAAAGGCGCCGCTTTTCCCTCTTCAGTTGGCAGCCGCGGTGGGCGACGGTAGTCATCGCCGTCCTCATCCTGCTTGTGGTGAGCGGGGGCACGGTGGCCGCCGCCAGCGGCAGCATGCCCGATGATGCCCTGTATCCGGTGAAGCTGGCCACGGAGAAGGTGCGATTGGCGCTGACTCCTTCGGCGCTGGGCAAGGCGGAACTGTATGCTGAGCTAGCCGATAGGCGGGTGGCCGAGATAGTCAAGATGGCGGATGAGGGGAAGCTGGAGCAGATGGAGCAAGCCGTCCAGCGGCTGAGTAGCCAGCTTATGGCGATGGCGAATCTAGTTGGCCTCGGAGAGGCGCAGCCCGGCGTGCCCATGGCACCAGCCCCGGCTATGGCTCCAGAGGCAGCGCCAGAGCCACCAGCGAGAAAACCCGGGGTGCCGGTGGTGCCGCCGGGGCTCAAGCGGGCACCGCCCATGAGGGAAGTGCCGGAAGAGACGGAGGTGCAGATGGTTCCGGCACCGCCAATACCTGAACGGTCACCGCTGTCACCTGAGGCCGAAGAGGAGATACCTGAGGAGGGTGCTGAGCTTGATAAGCAGGCCAAGCTGAGGATGATTGTCATCCGTAATATCGCTAGACACCAGGAGAAGCTCCGTGCCGCGCTGGAGAGGGTGCCAGGGCCAGCTAGACCGGCCTTGCTGCGGGCGATAGCTGCCTCGAACGCCGAATATGAGCGCGTCCTCAAGGCCCTGGAAGAAGAGGGTAGGGGTAAGGATTAAGCGGGGGTAATATCATCTCCCGTACTGGAAGAAAAAATTCAAAAGCCGTCACTAACCAAGTGGTGGCTTTTTCGTTATATAAGTAGAGAGAAGCGAAGGGAGACAGAAAGTGCTTAAAAAATGGTTGATAATGACGGTGGGTCTGGTATCGGTGCTGGCCATGCTTGGCCTAGCCGGCTGCAGTCAAGGCGCCCCGGTCCTCAGTGCCACCCCCTCGACAATAAAGGTCAACTTGGGCGGCCAGCAGGAGGGGATCTGGGTCAGTGGCAGCGGGAAGGTAGCGGTGGTGCCTGATATCGCCCAGTTGAGGTTGGGCATTGAGGCTCAGGAGGCGAGCGTGGCCGAGGCCCAGTCCCGGGCGGCGCAAGCCATGGAGGCGGTGATGGCGGCGCTGGAAAATGGCGGAGTGGCGGCAAAGGATATAAAGACCAGCTATTTCAATATCCAGCGGGTGACCAGATGGGACGAGGGGAAGGGGCAGGAGGTGGTGATCGGCTACCGGGTGAGCAACATGGTGACGGTCAAGATGAGGGAGATGGACGCGCTTGGCGCGCTCATTGATGCCGCTGTCTCGGCAGGAGGAGACCTCATCCGCATTGACAGCATCAGCTTTTCCGTGGAGGACCCCTCCGCCTACTATAAGGAAGCTAGAGAAAAGGCGATGGCTGATGCCCGAGCCAAGGCTGAGCAGCTCGCTGAGCTGGCCGGAGTAACCCTGGGTAAGCCCACCTACATCTCGGAAAGCACCTACACCTCCTTCCCCACCTATCGTGAGGAGTTTTTGGCGAAGGCAGCTGGGGCACCGGTGACGCAGACGCCCATCAGCCCCGGCGAGATGGAAATCAGCCTCGGCGTGCAGGTAACCTATGCCATCGCCGACTAATCGGGCCATTCTCCGGAGATGGCGGTCTCTTTTAAGAAATTGAATTAAGGAAAGGAGGCAAAAATGTCCAGAAAGATGAAGCTCTTGAGCCTGGTGCTGGTGGCGATGCTCTTGATAAGTGTGGGTGGTGCCACCGTGGCCCTGGCGCAGGAGGATGAAGAGGCTGAGCCGCAGGAGGAGCAAATTGAGACTGAGGTGGTGGAGGAAGCCATGCCCACGATGGCGCCAGGGGTGTTGTTCGGCCGGGTTGCCGAAATTTTGGGCGTTAGTGAGGAAGAGCTGAAGGAAGCCTTCATCCAGGCGCGCCAGGAGATGATGGAGGAGAGATGGGAGGAGGCTTTCTACCGGTTACTGGATAAAGCGGTGGAGGAAGGGCTGCTCACCCAGGAGGAGGCTGATGAGATCAAGGACTGGTGGGAGCAAAGACCGGAGGCGCTGAACCTGGAGATGCTTAAGCGCACCTTCGGCTTTATCGCTCCGCATCTCAAGAACAGGCCAAATGGCGGAGGAAGAAAACATTCAGAATTAGGGCCGCCATGGCTGGGAGAGATGGAGCGGCCAGGGATGCCACCTTGGGTGGGAAAGCAGCGCCAACAGGGAGGGCCACCGCCTTGGGTCGGGCAGATGCAGTTACCCGGACTAGCTCGCTAAAGCGGCCTTGCCCAAGCCTTTGGGGAGCCTCTCAATGAGGCTCCCTTTTATTTTGCCCACATGCCCCGGCCCGCGGCTCTAGCCTCTTTCTCCAATTTCTCTAGGTAATCCTGGTATTTGGTATCGGGAGGGTAGGCTCTGGCCTCGGCCAGCCCCCGGCGCACTAGCTCGGCATTGACCAAGATGTCATCCACGTAGACGTAGCGCAGCAGCCGGCCGTATTTATCCGTTTCAGACACATCTCGCTCCAGGCGAACCTCTTTCCCCTCCACAAGCTCTCGGTTAGCCTGCCAGGCTTCCAGGCCATAGGCTTCCGGTACCGGGCGAATTTCCGGGGTATCAATGCCGATGTACCTCACCCGGTAATTGCCCTCAATGACGATGGTATCCCCATCGATCACCCGGATAACCTTGGCCGTCTGCGGCGGTGCGCCGCACCCGATGAGCGCTAGAAGCAGGATGATGATGGCGGAAAGCCAGATTCTACCGCGCATGGCCACGCTCTCCGGTGTAGCGCTCCCACTCACTGTAAATGCAGCCGCAGTACTGCTGGCGGTAGAGGCCGAGCGGCTTGGTCAGGTGGCGGCTGTCTGAATAGCGTTTCCTCAAATCAACATAGAGGAACTTTACGCCCGTTTCCTGGGCGATTTCATCGCCAATCTCTCTGATTAGCTCATGCTTCTGCTGGGGGCTGATGAGCAGGGTGGTGGTGAAGGCGTCGAATCCCATCTGGCGGGCGGTTTGTGCCGTTTTCCCCAGGCGCAGCCGGAAGCAGTGCTGGCAGCGCTCGGGCTCGCCTTCGTGGCCGACTACCTGGCGGAAGTAGGCTACCATATCATAACCCTGGCTCACGGTGAGGGGCAGGTTCACTTCCTGGGCTAGGAACTGCATCGCCTCCAGGCGCTGCTGGTGCTCGGTGTAGGGGTGGATATTGGGGTTGTACCACAGGGCGCTGACCTCATACCCCAGCCCTCGCCAGTAGTTGACGGTATAGGCAGCACAGTGAGCGCAGCAGCAGTGAAGCAGCACCGTTTTCATTTCTGCATAATTGTAGCAGCCACCTGCGCTTGCTGGCAAAAAGCCTGAGACTTGATACTGGCCTTCAGCGCGCATAAATGTTAGAATTAGGACAAATTTTTCTTCAAGGAGGTGGACATTGTTTTACCAAGTAGAGTATCCACAGCCGGAGCCAGGCCAGAAGCAGATTTCCGCCCTGGTGGTCTTGAACCCCGCCGAGTCCAGGCGGCTTCTGGCCAAAGCCACCGTGGCCCTGCCCGAGGTGCAGCACGCCTACAAGAACGGTATGGTCATCATCGCCCGTGGCATCACCACCGCCTTCGTCACCGAGGAGCTCTTCGGGGTCAAGGTGGAGCCCAAAGCTCACCAGACGGTGGGTCTGGTCTGCGGCGGCATCACCAACGCCAACGCTGGACCACCTCCCTGCACCTGGCACGTGATCAGGAAGGGGAAGGTGGTTGAGGGGGCTGACTCCAATGTGGAGATACTTGATTTTGGCCCTGATGATGTTTTCATCAAGGGAGCTAACGCCGTTGACCCGGAGGGCAATGTCGGCATTTTCACCTCCGGCATGAAGGGGGGGACCATCGGCATGTGCTGGCCGATCGTGACGCCGCGCGGCTCTCATCTCATCATGCCGGTGGGTCTGGAGAAGCTGGTCCCCTCGGTCATTGAGGCGGCGAAGCACTCCGGCATCTACCACTTCAAATACAGCACCGGCCTACCCGCCAAGCTCACCCCGGTGGTCACCGCCGAGGTGATCACCGAGATTCAGGCTTTCGCCATCTTAGCCGGGGTGAGAGCCTATCATCTGGGCTCGGGTGGCGTCGGTGGCTCTGAGGGGGCAGTGGTGCTGGCGCTGGAGGGTGATGAGAAGCGGGTGGAGCGCGCCTTTGAGCTGGTGAAATCAATCAAGGGGGAGCCGCCGGTGGGACGGCCAGCCCAGCCCAGGGTAAGCGCGGCTGAAGATTACAACTACGATGCTCTGGCGCAGCTAGCCACCCTGGGTGGTATTTGAAGCAGGCGCATTTCCCGCCGCACCTGGGTGATTTTGTGCTAGATAGGAAACTCTGGAGGTGGAGTATGTTTTACCATTTTCCCCAGGACTTTAAGGAATTCAGGCCGGCACCGGGGTTTCTGGTGAGGGTGGTTTCCGGCCGTGGCCTGATGCTATCCCACGTTACCTTGGAGCCCAATTCTGAGGCCCCGCTCCACAGCCACGCCGAAGAGCAGATGGGTATTATACTGGATGGGGAATTTGAGATGACCATTGGGGATGAGACCAGGCTGCTAAAGAAAGGGGATATGTATCTTGTCCCCTCCGGTACCACCCACGGGGGTGTCACCCACGCTCAGCCAGCTTTGATTCTGGATGCCTTCAGCCCGCCCCGGGAAGCTTACCGATAATTAGCTGTTACCAGAGGGTTGGCTGGGGAGGCTTTTCCTTGTGGTAGGGTAGCCCCAGGTGCTTGTAGGCTAGCTGGGTGGCCAGGCGGCCGCGGGGGGTTCGCTCCAGAAAGCCCAATTGCAATAGATAGGGCTCGTAGACGTCCATGATGGTATCGGACTCCTCACTGATGGAGGCGGCCAACGTCTCCAGCCCCACCGGGCCACCGTTGAACTTGTCGATGATGGTGTGCAGTAGCTTGTGGTCCACCTCATCCAAGCCAATGTGGTCAACCTCGAGTTTGGCCAGCGCCTCCGCAGCGACGGCATTGGTGGCCACCCCATCGGCCATCACCTGGGCGTAGTCCCTCACCCGCTTGAGCAGCCGGTTGGCCACGCGGGGGGTGCCCCGGGCGCGGCGGGCTATCTCCTTGAGTCCCCCCTCTTCCACCTCTATCTGGAGGATGCGGGCGGAGCGCTTGAGGATGGCCTCAATTGAGGCTTGGTCATAGAAGTCAAGGCGGTAGACGGCGCCAAATCGGTCGCGCAGGGGTGGGCTGAGCAAGGCAAAGCGGGTGGTGGCCCCGATCAGGGTGAAGTTGGGCAGATTTAAGCGCAGGCTTCTGGCCCCGGGCCCCTTGCCGATGATGATGTCCAGGGCAAAGTCCTCCATCGCCGGGTAGAGTATCTCCTCTATCGCCCGGCTGAGGCGGTGAATCTCATCAATGAAGAGGATATCCTGGCTGTGAAGGTTGGTCAGGATGGCGGCCAGGTCTCCAGTGCGCTCAATGGCCGGGCCGGAGGTGACCCGGATGTTAACCCCCATCTCCGCAGCGATGATATGGGCTAGCGTGGTCTTGCCCAGGCCCGGGGGGCCGTAGAGGAGGATGTGGTCCAGGGCTTCCCCCCTGCCCTTGGCGGCGGCGATGGCGATCTTCAGGTTGTCCTTTATTTTATCCTGCCCGACGAACTCATCGAGGCGGCGGGGCCGGAGGCTGGTGTCAAGGGGTATATCCTCGGCGCTGGGTTTACCTGATATGATGCGAGCTATCTAAACCACCCCCCATTTCAATCCCCGGGCTTTGCCTCCGCCTCTTCTTCAGGGGCAGATGGGCTGGACGACGTTTCTTCAGCCTCTTTCTGAGGCTCCTCTTGAGATAGGAGCTCAGCTGACGTCTCCGGCTCGCCGCTTATCCCTTCGCTGGCTTCAAGCTCGGATTTTGCTTCCTCCCCGCCAGCGGATAAGCTGGGCTCACCTTCCTCTTCCCCGGATGGTGATGCTGACACTTCCTCGGTGGCCAAGCTGGGCTCATGCTCTTTTTCCCCGGCCGGCAACTCTGGCGTCTCGTCAATGCTCCGGTAATGGGCTGGGATCAGCTTGCCGATAATCACGTTCTCCTTGAGTCCGACCAGCCGGTCTATCTTGCCGTAAACGGCAGCCTCAGTGAGCACCCGGGTGGTCTCCTGGAAGGAAGCCGAGGCCAACCAGCTATCAGTGCTGAGCGATGCCCTGGTTATGCCCAGCAGCACGGTGTGGGCGGTAGCCGGCTCGCCTCCTTCGGCGAGTACCTTGGCGTTGATCTCCTCATAGGTGAACCGGTCAACCAGCTCTTCCGGCACTAGGTCAGTGTCCCCGGCGGAATCAATGCGCACCTTGGTCAGCATCTGGTGAACGATGATCTCAATGTGCTTGTCGTTGATGTTCACGCCCTGGGAGCGGTATACCTTCTGCACCTCGTCCACCAGGTACTGCTGGACGGCCTCCCTGCCCAGAATGCGCAGCAGGTCCTGGGGGTTTACCGAGCCATCGGTGAGCTGCTGGCCAGCTTTCACCCGGTCTCCGCTCTGGACGCGGATGCTGGCGGCGGTGGGGACGATGTATTCCCGTTCCTCCCTCTCCTCATAGCTGATGAATAGCTTGCCATCCTTGATGCTTACCTCGCCGGCGATGCGGGCCACGATGGGCTGGCTTTCCGCAGGTAGCTCTGCCTTGGCCTTGGCTTTGGCCTTGGGGGTGGGGATGGCGAGCACGGTGCCGATATCCACCCATTGACCATCGTTCACCATGACCTGGCAGCCCTCGGGCAGGGCGTATTCATCACGGTACACTTCCGAGCTGGTCACCTTGATTCTTCGGCTTTCCTCATCCTGAATCACCTCGGCCACCCCGTCTATCTCCGAGATGATGGCCTGGCCCTTGGGCGCTCTGGCCTCAAAGAGCTCTTCCACCCTGGGCAGACCGCTGGTGATATCAAGACCAACCACGCCGCCGGTGTGGAAGGTGCGCAGCGTAAGCTGGGTGCCTGGCTCGCCGATGCTCTGGGCGGCGATGATGCCCACGGCAGTGTTGAGGTCAACCAGTCTCCCGCGGGCCAGATCCCGCCCATAGCACTTCTGGCAGGTACCTCGCCGGGACTGGCAGGTGAGGGGGGACCTAACGTGAACCTTGCTTATGCCCGCGGCGACGATCTCACGCACCTTCTCCTCGTTGATTTCCTGGTTCCGGTCAACGATGACCTCCCCGGTCTCGGGGTGAACCACTGGGCTTGCCGCCAGCCGGCCCAAGATGCGCTCGGTGAGCGAGGGGAGCAGCCCCTTTTCCTTGGGTTCGGTTATCCAGATGCCATCGGTGGTTCCGCAGTCCTCTTCAAAGACGATGACGTCTTGGGCGACATCGATGAGGCGCCTAGTGAGGTAGCCGCTGTCCGAGGTTCTGAGCGCGGTATCAGCCAGCCCCTTGCGGGCGCCGTGGGTGGAGATGAAGTATTCCAGGACGCTGTGCCCCTCGCGGAGGCTTGACTTGATGGGGAAGTCGATAATCTTGCCGGAGGGGTCGGTCATCAGGCCCCGCATGCCCGCCATCTGGGTGATCTGGGAGATATTACCCTTGGCGCCTGAGGTTGCCATCATGTGAATGCCACCATAGCGGTCGAGGCTGTTGGAGATGGTGTTGGTGATTTTGTCCATGGTCTCCATCCAGATGCTGACGATGCCGTTATACCTCTCATCATCGGTGATGAGGCCACGGTTGTACTGGTTCTCGATGATGGCCACCCTCTCTTCAGCCTCTTCCAGCAGCTTGGCTTTGCTTGCCGGCACCTCAATATCGTTCATGGCGATGGTGATACCGGATTTGGTGGCGTAGTGGAAGCCGAGCTGTTTGAAGTTGTCCAGCACGTTGGCGGTTTCCTCATCGCTGAGCAACCGGCAGCATTCGCTCACGATTTGCTTTAGACCTGACTTATCGATCGGCTTGTTATAGAAGCCCAGCTCTTTGGGCAGGACTTCATTGAAGATAATACGGCCAACGCTGGTTTTGATTCTCTGGCCACCCCTTTCCTGGTCTCTGACCTCAATCTCGGCTCTGAGGTCGATCTGGCCCAGCTCGTAGGCGAGCTTGGCCTCCTCAAAGCTGCCGAAGAGGGAGCCCTCGCCTTTGCTTCCCGGCCGGATGGTGGTAAGATAGTAGCAGCCGAAGACCATATCCAGGGTGGGGGCTACCGTTGGCTCACCGCTGCTCGGCAGCAGCATGTTGTGGCGGCTGAGCGCTAGCTCCCTCGCCTCTCTCACCGCGGCTTTGGAGAGGGGGACGTGCACCGCCATCTGGTCACCGTCAAAGTCAGCGTTGAAGGCGGAACAAACCAGGGCGTGAATCTGGATGGCGCTGCCATCAATGAGCACCGGCTCAAAGGCCTGGATGCTGAGCCGATGCAGGGTGGGCGCCCGGTTGAGCCATACCGGCCGCTCCTTGACCACCTCCTCCAGTATGTCATATACCTCTGGCTTGGCTCTCTCCACTAATCTCCGGGCGCTCTTGATGTTGGGGGCAAGCCCCTGGGCCACCAGTCTATGCATGACAAATGGTTTAAACAGCTCGAGAGCCATGCGTCGGGGCAGGCCACACTGGTGGAGCTTGAGCTCCGGCCCAACCACGATGACGGAGCGTCCGCTGTAGTCAACCCTCTTGCCGAGCAGGTTCTGGCGGAAGCGTCCCTGTTTGCCGCGGAGCATATCGGAGAGAGATTTTAGCTTGTGGTTGCCACTGACCGAGATGGCGCGTCCCCGCCGGCCATTGTCGATCAGGGAGTCAACCGCCTCCTGCAGCATCCGTTTCTCGTTGCGGATGATGATCTCGGGGGCGCCGATCTCAATGAGATGGCGCAGCCGGTTATTGCGGTTGATGACGCGCCGGTACAGGTCATTGAGGTCACTGGTGGCAAATCTGCCCCCATCCAGCTGCACCATGGGGCGCAGGTCTGGCGGCAGGACTGGCAGCACCGTCAGAATCATCCACTCCGGCTTATTGCCGCTGTTGCGGAAGGCCTCCACCACCCGGAGTTGTTTGCTCGCCTTTTTGCGCCGCTGGCCGGAGGAGGACTGGGTCTCCTGAAGGAGCTGGTTGCGCAGCTCATCAAGGTTGATATCCTTGATGATCTTGAGGATGGCCTCGGCGCCCATGCCAGCTTCAAAGACCTGCTCGTAATTCTGTTTGAGCTCATGGTATTGATTTTCATTGAGCAATTGCCGCACGTGGAGCTCTTTCAGCCGCTGCACCTCCGCCGAGAGCTTCTCCTCAAGCCGCGTTTTCTCTTCGATGAACTCGCGCCGCAGCTTGTTTATCTCCTCCACTGAGGCCTGCTCCTGCTCCAGCTGCACGATTTTGGCTTCCAGTGCGCTCTCCCGCTCGGCGATTTCCTTGGCGGTGTTTTCCTCAAGCTGCTTGATGGCTTCCTGGCGCGCCTCCTCGTTGATGGAGGTGATGATGTAGTGGGAGAAGTACAATACGTGCTCCAGGCTCCTCGGTGAGAGGTCAAGGAGCAGCCCCAGCCGGCTGGGGGTTCCTTTGGCAAACCAGATGTGGCTTACCGGGCAGGCCAGCTCAATGTGGCCCATGCGCTCCCGGCGCACCTTGGCCCGGGCCACCTCGACGCCGCACTTATCGCAGATGACCCCTTTGTAGCGTATCTTCTTATACTTGCCGCAGTAGCACTCAAAGTCTTTGGTGGGGCCAAAGATTCTCTCGCAGAAAAGGCCATCCCTCTCCGGTTTTAGGGTGCGATAGTTGATCGTCTCCGGCTTGGTTACCTCGCCGTAGGACCAGCTCCTGATCTGCTCCGGTGAAGCCAGGGAAATTCTTACCGCATCAAAATCATTGATCTCCAGCATTTTCTTCCGTTACCTCTCTCCACGCTGACTCTTCAATACCTTTAGGCTCTGACTCCACGGTGGGAGCTTCTTCTATCGTCTCCTCAGCCGAGGTTATCTTGGCCTCTTTTTCGTTGATCACCTCTAGGGCCAGCCCCAGGCTTTGCAGCTCCTTTACCAGAACCTTGAATGATTCGGGCACGCCGGGCTGAAGGATATCCTCGCCCTTGATGATGGCCTCGTAGGCTTTGGCCCGCCCGGTGACATCGTCTGATTTGATGGTCAGCATCTCCTGAAGGTTGTGGGCGGCACCGTAGGCTTCAAGTGCCCATACCTCCATCTCGCCAAAGCGCTGCCCGCCGAACTGGGCCTTGCCGCCCAGGGGCTGCTGGGTGATGAGGGAGTAGGGGCCGGTGGAGCGGGCGTGAACCTTATCCTCAACCAGGTGAATCAGCTTCATCATGTAGATATTGCCCACCGTCACCGGCTGGTCAAAGGGCTCACCGGTGCGCCCATCGCGGAGCACCACCTTGCCGAAGGTGGGTGGTGGGGCTTTCCCTTCCAGATTGACCTTCTCCACCACCTCCATCAGCTCTTGGAGGTTGAACTCCCGGCTGGCGATGCCCAGTTCCTCCAGCCAGAGACGCAGGCAGACCTCTCGGGCCTCGCCAGGGTAGTTATCGCTGAACACCCTCTCTCCATCGTAGCCCTGGCTGTTCACCCAGGCCTTGGCCAGCTCAAGTTCAATGCTGGTGGCATCGCCGTCCGGAGAGCGCTGCACCGCGGCCGCTTTCTGGGCTAGCCAGGCTCGGGCCAGCGCGTCCTCAATGGCCACGTCATCGGCGCCATCAAAGACTGGGGTGAGTACCTTAAATCCCAGCGTCTGGGCCGCCCAGCCCAGGTGAGTTTCCAGAACCTGCCCGATGTTCATCCGCGACGGGACACCGATGGGGTCAAGGATAATATCCACCGGGGTGCCGTCAGGCAGGAAAGGCATGTCTTCCTTGGGGGCGATGAGGGCCACCACCCCCTTATTGCCATGCCGTCCGGCCAGTTTATCCCCCACGGATATCTTCCGTTTCTGGGCGATCCACACCTGCACCCACTCATTGACCCCGGCGGGCAGGTCATCACCGCTATCCTTGCGCGAATAAACTTTCACGTTGATCACCTTGCCCCACTCCCCATGAGGCACCCGGAGTGAGGTGTCCTTCACATCCCGGGCTTTCTCGCCGAAGATGGCCCGCAGCAGTTTCTCCTCGGCGGAGAGCTCGGTCTCCCCCCTGGGGGTGATTTTGCCCACTAAGGTGTCATCAGGGCCTACTTCAGCCCCAATGCGGATGATACCGTTCTCGTCAAGCTCGCGCAGGCTCTCCTCACCCACGTTGGGGATGTCCCGGGTAATCTCCTCTGGGCCCAGCTTGGTGTCCCGGGCCTCGGTCTCATGCTTGGCGATGTGAATGGAGGTGAATTTGTCTTCCTCAACCAGACGGCTGCTGATGATAATGGCATCCTCAAAGTTATAGCCTTCCCAGCTCATGAAGGCGCAGAGGACGTTCTGCCCTAGGGCCAGTTCTCCCTGGTCGGTGGCGGAGCTATCGGCGAGAACCTGGCCCGCCTCCACCCGGTCGCCTTTATCCACCAGGGGACGCTGGCTGATGCAGGTCCCTTGATTGGTGCGGACAAACTTCATTAGCTCATACTCATCCTTATGGCCGTCATCGGTGGTGATCACGATGCGGTATCTGGCCTCCCCATGACTATCATTGACGCTGCCGATCTCGGTGACCACGCCAGCATTCTTGGCAAAGAGCACCTGCCCGCTGTATCGGGCGGCCTCCTTTTCCATGCCGGTGGCGACCAAGGGCGCCTCAGGGCGCAATAGCGGCACCGCCTGGCGCTGCATGTTTGCCCCCATCAGGGCACGGTTGGCATCATTATGCTCAAGGAAGGGAATCAGGGCGGTGGCCACGCTGACTATCTGCTTGGGTGAGACGTCCATTAAGGCGATGTTCTCTGGCGATTCAAGCATGTAGTGGTTGCCTCGCCTGGCCTCAACCTTTTCGTCAATGAATTGATTATTCTGGTCCAGGCGGGCGTTGGCCTGGGCGATGGGCAGCTCTTCCTCTTCATCGGCGGAGAGATAAACCACTTCATCCGAGACGAAGGGCACCACCTTTATCATCCTGGCCGATAGTTTGGCCAGCTTGGTGGCGATCTGAGGTGTAATCTTGGTATTAGCTTCGATTATGGTATTGCCCCGGTCATCAACCACCGCCTCCCGGACTGTCCGGCCTACCAGCTGCTCACTGGTATTGGCTAGCTCGGTTATCACCCTGCGGTAGGGTGTTTCAATGAAGCCGTACTCGTTGATTCGGCTGTAGGTGGCCAGGGAGCCGATGAGGCCGATGTTGGGCCCCTCAGGCGTCTCAATGGGGCAGATTCTCCCGTAGTGGGAGAAGTGAACGTCTCTCACGTCAAAGCCAGCCCGCTCCCGGGATAGCCCACCGGGCCCCATGGCCGAGAGGCGACGCTTATGGGTCAATTCCGCCAGCGGGTTGGTCTGATCCATAAACTGGGATAGCTGGGAGCTGCTGAAGAACTCTCTCACCGCGGCCACCACCGGGCGGATGTTGACCAGCGCGCTGGGGGTGACGGCCTCGGTGCCGATGATGCTCATCCGCTCCCTGACCGCCTGAGCTAGGCGCAGCAGGCCAACGTGAAACTGGGTCTGCACCAGCTCCCCGACGGTGCGCACCCGCCGGTTGCCCAGGTGGTCAATGTCATCGCTGCTATCGGTGCCATTGTTGATCATGATGATGTGCCTGACTATCTCAACCAGGTCCTCCTTGGTCAGGGCGCGCTCCTTCAGGTCAACGTTTAAGCCCAGGCGCTTATTGAGCTTGTAGCGGCCGACGACGCCCAGGTCGTAGCGCAGCGAATCAAAGAACAGGCCCTGGATGAGTTTCCTGGCGTTTTCAATATTGGGCAGCTCCCCGGGGCGCAATTTCTTGTAAATATCAAGCAGCGCCTCTTGCTCATCCCTCACCGATGGCTCACGCTCAATGGTGGAGCGGATGTACTGGTGCTCCGGGGAGTTATCTTCATTGGCGAACAGGCTGAGCAGCTGCTCGTCGCTGCTGTAGCCGATGGCGCGCAGCAGCGTGGTGATGGGAATCTTGCGCTTGCCATCTATCTTGGCCGAGATCACATCCCGGTTGCTGGTCTCAAATTCCAGCCAGGCCCCACGGGTGGGAATCAGCTTGGCGAAGCACAATTCGCGGCCGCTGGCGGCATCTTCCTCAACGGTGAAGTACACCCCCGGAGAGCGCAGTAGCTGGCTCACCACCACCCGTTCGGCACCGCTGGTGATGAAGGTGCCCTTGGCGGTCATCAGGGGGATGTCACCCAGAAAGAGGTCCTGCTCTTTGATTTCCCCGGTCTCTTTGATGATGAGCTGTACTCTGGCGTAGAGCGGCACGGAGTAAGTCAGGTTCCGCTCACGGCACTCGGCTTCAGAGTGGCCGGGGCGCGGTTCCCGAAACTCATAGGCGATGAAAGCAAGCTCCATCTTGCTGCTGGTGAGGGTTTTGATCGGGGATATCTCCTTGAGCAATTGCTTTAAGCCATCTTCCTGGAACCGCTGAAAAGAGTCCAGCTGGACTCTGACCAAATTGGGAACATCCAGTATCTGAGGTAATCTGGCGTAGGATTTTCTGGGGACGGGAAGGGTACGCTTGTCACTAATTGACGAAATGGAAACCATAGCTAACTCCGCTCCTCAAAAAAAGACAAAAAGTTCCTGCCTTACTAGCTACACGCAAAGATAGGTGGCTTTGCTGAAAGGAAACATATAATGGGGCGATACCATTGGAGGCATAGTCAAATTTAAATAATAGCATTATTTGGAAAGTTTGTCAAGCCCCATGGTGAAGGGAGTTTTTCACTTTGACGGAATTGATAGTTGGCCTCAATATCCTGCTATAATGATAGCGGGGTAAAGGTGGCAAAATGACCGCGGCGAGACTTATCCTGGCCATTGTCAGCACGTCGGCGGTGGAGGCTGCGCTCTACGTCATCTGGCGCTGGGTGCTGCCGGAGTGGGGGATTGAGCTCCCCCTGGCGGTGCTCATTGGTGTGATGGTGGCCTGGGCGGTCTTTGCCGTGGTTGATTTCTGGCTGGTCAGCCGTATTTTGAAGAAGCAGGTGGTGGTTGGGCTGTCCACCATGATCGGCAGCCGGGGCAAGGTGATAAATCCTCTGGCCCCGGAGGGTCAGGTTATCATCAGGGGCGAGCTCTGGGGGGCAGAGGCCATTGATGGCAGTATAGATAGGGGGGAGGAGGTCATGGTGGTGGGGCAGGATGGGCTTAAATTGCTGGTGCGCCGGGCGGAGAAACCCAGGCGCTTGGGAACTGCTTAAGCCTACACGTTAAACAGGAAGGTGATGACATCGCCGTCCTGGACGATGTAGTCCTTCCCCTCCAGCCGCAGCAGTCCCTTTTTGCGGGCCTCGGCCAGGCTGCCACACTCAACCAGGTCATCATAGCTGATCACCTCAGCGCGGATAAACCCTCTTTCCATGTCCGAGTGGATTTTGCCCGCAGCTTTGAGGGCGCTGGTGCCGAGAGGGATGGACCAGGCTTTGACTTCGTTGGAGGCGGTGGTGAAAAAGGATATCAGCCCCAGTAACTGGTAGGACTTTCTGATGACCCGATCAAGCCCAGATTCCTTGAGTCCAAAATCGGCGCGGAATTGCTCCGCCTCGCTGTCCTCCAGCTGCGCCAGCTCCATCTCCAGCTTGGCGCACAGGGTGATAACCTGGCATTTTTCTCTGGCGTGGCGGGAGTTCAGCTCAGTCTCCAGAGAGGCTGCCTCGGCCAGCTCGCCTTCGCCGATATTGACCAGGATTAATAGCGGCTTGGCGCTGAGGAACTGGTAGTTGGCCGCTATTTTCGCCTCAGCCGGGGTTAGCTTCATTTCCCGCAGGGGGGTGTCCTTTTCCAAAGCCGCCTTGAGCTTGTTTAAAATCTCCTGTTCCTGAAGGAAAGCCTGGCGCTCTGGTGCTTTAGCCCCTTTTAAGGAAGTCTCAATTTTCTCCAGTCTGTGCTCAATGATGGCTAGATCGGAGAAGACGAGCTCCAGATTCATGGTGGCGATGTCCCGTTCCACGTCAAGGTTGCCCTCAGGGTGGGGGATGCTCTCGTCAGGGAAGGCCCGAACCACGTTGATCAGGGCATCGGCATTACTGAGCAGGTTTAGTAGCTCCCCGCCGATCCCCCTCTCCCTGGCCAGCCCCTTCACCGAGGCGGCGATATCAGTGTACCTCACCTCGGCCTGAACCACCCGCTTGGGCTGGAGCATATCGGCCAGTGTCTTTAAACGTGGCTCGGGAACCTTGGCGATGCCAATATGTGGCGCCGAACTTCGGGTGTCAGCTTCACCCTTGGTTAGGGCGTTGAAGATGGTGGTCTTGCCGCTTTGCGCCAGACCAATGATACCGATGTCAATGCTCATCCCCCGGCCTCTTCCCTTGGGGAGGTGGGATTATTGAGGGCTCGACCTTTTGATCACCTCTCTGGCTTTCTTCAGGGCGAGGTCTCTCTCCTTGACAGGCAACTTCTCATTGGCGGCTAGCTCGAGCAAGGCGAGCAGGGCCTCATGGGTGGAGATGTTGCCCAGCTGCTCGATGGCTCTGGTGCGCAAATCCACAGGGAGCGTCATGTCAGCGGCGATGGCCGCCAGCTTCTTCATCTCATCCGTTTTTTCTGACATTGTGGCACCTCTTCTTCCCGTGCCCTTAAGCCGGGTAGGGCTGGGCTTGATATTCTAGTCTACTCTCTGTGCGATTATTCCGCAATGGGCCTAGTTTGTCAACCTTGGCCCCAGACTAAAAATGCGATATCGGGTGTGGTAGAATGGGAAGAAATCAAGGAGGTAGGCTTTGCTCTACGTGCTCCACGGTGAGGACGATTTCTCCCTTCACCAGGCGCTTGAGGAGATAAAAAGGAGCATCGGCGATGCCACGGCGCTGGCCACCAACACCACGGTGCTCGATGGGCATCAGGTGACCGTGAGCGAGCTAGGGGCGGTCTGCGCCGCCATGCCCTTTCTCGGAGAAAGACGCCTGGTCATCATCAATGGGCTGCTGGAGCGCTTTGAGCCCAAGGCCAAGCCTAGCCGGAGGAAGAAGGCTGACGGCGCCGCCCGGCAGGATGAGTATAAGCTGCTGGGGGAATATCTGCTCCAGGTTCCGGAGAGCACGGTGCTGGTGCTGGTGGATGGCAAAATAAAAGGGAGTAACCCACTTCTACGCCAGCTTTCCCCCCGGGCCAAGGTGATGTCTTTTCCCCTGCTTAGAGATATTAGGCTGCGCCAGTGGATAGAGAAGCGAGTGGCGGAGAAAGGTGGCAGCATCTCCCCCCAAGCGGTGGAGCTATTGGCCAGGTATGTGGGGGGCAATCTGTGGATTATGGCTGGGGAAATTGATAAGCTAGTGCTCTTCGCCTCCGGCCGCCGCATTGAAGAGGATGACGTCAGGCGGGTGGTGAGCTATGCTCAAGAAGCCAGCGTCTTTGCCATGGTTGACGCCATCCTTGAATTCAGGGCTGGGGCTGCCGAGCAGCTACTCCAGCAGTTACTCCAGCAGGGAGCAGCCCCGGCCTATCTTCTGGTCATGCTGGCGCGGCAGGTGCGGCTGATAGTTCGGCTGAAAGAGCTCGGCCGCCAGCGAAGACCTCAAGAGGAGATTCAGGATAAGCTGGAGGTGGCCTCGGAGTTCGTCATGCGCAAGGCGCGGGAGCAGGCGACTAGATACTCTCTGGCGCGGCTCAAAGAGGTATATCACCGGCTTTTGCAAGCAGATGTCTGGATCAAGACCGGAAAATATGAGGCCGAGCTTGCCCTCAATATTCTCATCGCGGAGCTGTGCCAGCCCCGCAAGCTGGCGGTTTGATATGACCGGAGCAAATATGAAGCCCGTGGTTCTGGCCATAGACCTGGGTGGCACCAAGATAATCTCCGCCCTTATCTTGAGTGATGGTGAGATTATGGCCGAAGAACGCCATCTTACCCTAGCCGAGGAAGGGCAAGCCTCGGTAACCAAGCGGCTATTTTCGGCGATAGACCATCTGCTTGAGCTAAAAGATATGGAGCCATCTGAGCTTGGCGGCATCAGCATTGCCGCCGCGGGCGGCATAGATATAAGCCGGGGCCTGGTGACCTCATCTCCGCATCTTCCCGGCTGGCACAATGTGCCCCTGAGGGATATGGTGAGGGAGAGATACCGGGTCAGCGCTTTTCTGCTCAATGATGCCAGTGCCGCCGCTCTGGGGGAGCATCGCTTCGGCGCTGGAAGGGGGATAGAGAACCTTATCCTGCTCACCATAGGCACCGGCATCGGCGGCGGCATTATCATTGAGGGCAGGCTGTATCAGGGCCCAGCCGGCAGCGCCGGGGAGATTGGGCATATGACCATCGACGTAAATGGACCAAGATGCACCTGTGGCAACGTCGGCTGTCTGGAAAGGCTGGTCTCCGGCCCGGTGATGGCTGAGGAGGCGAGGAGGCGCCTGGCTCGGGGGGAGAAGTCTGCCATGCTTGAGATGGTGGCGGGCAGAATAGAGGAAGTTACTGCCGAAGAGATTGGGGTTGCCGCCCGCAGCGGAGACTCACTAGCGCAGGATATCATCACCAAGGCCGCGACCTATCTCGGAGTGGGCCTGGTGAATCTGGTCAATATCTTCAATCCGCAGATGATCATCATTGGTGGTGGGGTGGGCAAGCTCGGCGAGCTATTGCTTGGCCCGGCCCGGCGCATAGTGCAGGAGAGAGCTTTCCAGGTCTCGGCTGAAATGGTGCGCATCGTGCCCGCCGAGCTTGGTGATGCGGCGGGAGTGCTGGGCGCGGCCGCATTCGCCTTTGCGCAGCTAAACCGGCGGATTTGCTGATTACTCCCTCCTTCGCCCTTCGTTGACAGCCGCTATGGCTTAAGCCTAAAATCAAATAATCAAGTCGCCCAAAGTCTAAAACACGGAGAGTGACCAGTGACCAGTGATGAAGTGAGAAAAGCTTATCTAGATTTCTTTGCCGAAAAGGGGCACGATATTGTGCCCAGCTCTTCCCTTATCCCCCATGGTGACCCCACCTTGCTCTTCACCAGCGCTGGAATGGTGCAGTTTAAGGATTACTACCTGGGGATAGCTGTGCCCCCCAACCCGCGCCTGGCCTCATGCCAGAAGTGCTTCCGCACCACTGACATTGAGTCAGTGGGTGATGCCAGCCATCTCACCTTCTTTGAGATGCTGGGTAACTTCAGCATCGGCGACTATTTCAAGAAGGAGGCGATCAGCTGGGCCTGGGAGTTCGTCACCCAGCGCCTGAAGCTGGAGCCGGAGCGCCTGTGGGCGACCATCTACCTTGATGACGATGAGTCTTTCCAGTACTGGCTGGAGACCGGCGTCCCCGAGGAGAGGATACTGAGGTTTGGCGAGGAGGACAACTTTTGGGGGCCGGCTGGGGATTCGGGGCCCTGCGGGCCGTGCAGCGAGATTCATTACGATTTTGGGGAGGAGGTTGGCTGTGGCAAGCCCACCTGCCGGCCCAATTGTGGTTGCGCCCGTTTTTCCGAGATCTGGAATCTGGTCTTCACCCAGTATGACCAGGATAAAGAGGGAAAGCGCACCCCGCTACCCAAGCCGAATATCGATACCGGCATGGGGCTGGAGAGAACGGTGGCCGCGGTAACCGGCAAAACCTCGGTCTATGACACTGAGCTCTTCATCCCGCTCCTGGATTGCGTGGCCAAATTGGCCGGAAAGAAATATGGCGCGGATAATGAAGCGGATGTCGCCATGCGGGTGGTGGCTGAGCATGGCCGTGGCATCACCTTCCTCATCGGGGATGGCGTCATCCCAAGCAATGAGGGGCGGGGCTATGTCTTGCGCCGGCTATTGCGCCGGGCAGCCCTCTTTGGCCGGCGGCTGGGGCTGGATAAGCCATTTTTAGCCGAAATGGCCAAGACAACGATTGAGCATATGGGCCACGTTTATCCAGAGATAGTCCAGCGGCGGGATTTCATCACCAAGTTGATTGAGCTTGAGGAAGCCAGGTTCAGCGGCACGCTCAGCGCTGGCCTGGAACTACTGGATGACATACTGGCGGAACTAGCAAGCCGAGGGGAAAAGGAGATCTCCGGTAAGCAGGCGTTCAAGCTCTACGATACCTACGGCTTTCCCGTTGAGCTGACCAAGGAGATCGCCCGCGGGCGCGGCTTCTCGGTGGATCTAGCTGGCTTTGAGGAGGAGATGGAGAAACAGCGGGAGAGGGCCAGAAAAGCAGAACTATTCGCCATGGATAAGAAAGCGGCCTTAGAGCTCACCTCGCTTAAGCGCTCCTATGAGAGTACCCCCTTCGTCGGCTACCAGGAGCTCAAGCACCGCTCGGTGATCATTGACCTCTTGGTTGATGGTGGCGCCGTGGAAACGGTAAGTCAGGGGCAGTCAGCCAGCCTGATTTTGGAGACCACCCCGTTCTACGGTGAGATGGGCGGGCAGGTGGGTGACACCGGCCAGATACGCGGCGCTTCTGGGAAGTTTCTGGTCACCAATACCATCCGGATTCCGCCGGATATCATCGTTCATCAGGGCAAGGTCGCCGAGGGCAGTTTGGCCGTGGGGGATGAGGTTGAGGCTGAGGTGGATGGAGCGCGGCGTCTTGACATCGCCCGCAATCATACCGCCACCCATCTCCTTCAGCATGCGCTGCGCCAGGTTCTGGGGGAGCACGTTCAGCAGCGCGGTTCGCTGGTGGCGCCAGATGCCTTCCGCTTTGACTTCTCGCATCTCACCGCCATGCTGAAAGAGGAGATAGCCGAGGTGCAGCGCATCGTCAACGAGAGGATTCGTCAGAACCTGCCGGTGTATGATGAGGAACTCCCCTATAAAAAGGCGCTGGAGGAGGGGGCTATCGCCCTCTTTGACGAGAAGTATGGCGATGTGGTACGGGTCTTGAAGATTGGCCGGCCGCCCATCAGCATTGAACTCTGCGGTGGCACCCACGTCGGCTCCACCGGGGAGATAGGCTTCTTCCAGATTGTCGGTGAGAGCAGCATCGGCGCTGGGCTGCGCCGCATTGAAGCGGTTACCGGCCGGGGGGCGGAGGAGTTCGTCGGCCGCCGCTTTGCTAGTCTGGAGAACATCGCCCACTCCCTGCATGCCCTGCCCGATGAAGCCGAGGCTAAGCTAGCTAGTGTGGTCAGCGAGCTTGATACAGAGCGCCGCCAGAGGCTGGCGCTGGAGAGGGAGCTGGCTAAACTGAGAATGCAGTCCCTGCTTGGTCAGGCTGAGGAGATAAACGGGATAAAGGTGCTCATCGCCAAAGTCCCCTCATCCCGGCTGGAGATTTTACGGGAGATGGCCGACTTTATCCGCGATAAGCTTGGGAGCGTGGTGGTAGTGCTGGGCACGGTCTGGGAGGGTAGGCCGCTTTTTCTGGCGGCGGTGACCCCGGACCTGGTGGAGCGGGGCTACAATGCCGGGGAGATAGTGCGCCAGGTGGCCAAGGTGGCCGGTGGTGGCGGGGGCGGAAAGCCGAATCTGGCTCAGGCAGGGGGGAAGGATAAGAATAAGCTGGATGAAGCTCTCCACCTGGCCAGGAGCCTGATTTGATGCTGCTGACCGTTAAGATTTGGCCAGATTTTCTCCCAAGGATAAGGTTGATATAATGCGCAGCTTGGGGCTTGACATCGGGGATAGGCGGATTGGGGTGGCGCTCAGTGACCCTCAGGGCATACTGGCCAGCCCCCTCACCATAATCGAGCGCCAGGATGAGCTGGCTGATATCGCCGCCATCGTCAATATCGCCAATCAGAACCAGGTGGGGCGTATCATCGTTGGACTCCCCCTCTCCATGGACGGCAGCTTCAGCGAGCAGACGGAGAAGGTAAGGGACTTCATCCAGAAGCTGAGCGAGCACACCGATATCCCCGTAGAATTTAGGGACGAGCGCTTGTCCACCCTGGCGGCGCAGCGCCTGATGCGACCACTGAGAAAGACCGGCAAGAAGCTCAGGCACGATGACGCCGCGGCCGCGGCACTTATCTTGCAGAGCTATCTGGACGAATCACAATAATTACCGCTTACGGCCTGGCGGCCTTATCTCATTTGGCTTATTTAGGGCGACTCTTTCCCTTTGAGGCCGAAATAATCAAGGGAGCGGTTGACAAAAGCGCCTTTCCCATATATAATTGCTTTAACAAAGTAATATTTAGAGGCACCATGGCACCTTTTGATAATTATTATAATGTGATCGAAGCCAGCCGCCGTCTCAAGGTTCATCCGGAGACAGTCAAACGCCTGTGCCGCCAGGGGGACCTACCAGCGGCCAAGATTCACAATACCTGGCTCATCAGGGGGGATGTTCTGGATAATTTCGCCGGGACCTATATCCCCAGGCGTGGCGCCAGGAGGAAATTGATAAAATAAAATATTTAAGGGGAACCGGGGTATCACTCTCTAGCGAAGAGGCTGGACGGGCTGATGGAACGGGGTAGTGTATTCCGCATACTGGCGGCGGTCATTCTCCTTAACTTGCTGCTGGTAGCCATATTGGGCACACCAGCGCTGGCGGCGCCAATACTCAATATTTCACCGGCTTCAGGCGCGGTGGGCACCACGGTTACCGTGGTGGGGGAAAATTTTGATTCTTATAAGGGTGATGAAATCTTTATCTTCTTTGATAATGAGGAGATCGCGGCTAGCCCAGTAACCGTTCCGGAAACGGGCACTTTCAGCCTCGCCTTCAATATCCCGGCCGCTGCCGAACCGGGCAAGCACGTCATTCGGGCGAGGAGCGGGCTTGGCTCCACGCTGGCGCTGAGTTCATTTACGGTGCTGGAGGCTGAAATCAGCCTGAACACCAAGGCCGGGGTAGTCGGCACCAAGTTGGTCATCGCTGGCCAGGGTTTTTATGCGAATAGAGTGGTGACTTTTTACTATAACAATCGCATGTTGGGCACGAAAACGGCCACCGCTACCGGTGAGTTCAGCTACAGCTTCACCGTTCCCGATAGCCCGGCCGGGGTGCACCAGATTGTGGCCAAGAATGCCGAGGGCGATCGGGCCGGGGCTGAGTTTGAGGTGGTCCCTGCCATCGTCCTCAGCCCAACTTCAGGAGCCGCTGGCGAGATGCTGAGCGTCAGTGGCCGGGGTTTCAGCGCCAAGAGTGATATCGCCATCTACTTCAGGTACAATGAGGTGGCTTATGCCCGGAGCGATGAGGTGGGCAATTTTGGGGGGGCCCTCTTCAATGTGCCCGCCATGCCACCTGACATCTATGAGGTGGTTGCGGAGGATGAGGATGGCAATATGGCTAAAGCTAACTTCGCCATCATCGCCGGTGCGCGTTTGGACAAGACCATGGCCAGCGTGGGCACTGAGCTCACCATCAGCGGCACCGGGTTTCTGGCCGGGGGCACCATAACCATAAAGTATGATGAGGTGCTCATCGCCGCCATCAGGGCTGATGCTAATGGGGCTTTCCGGGCCATCTTCCGGGTCCCTCCCAGCCGGCATGGCAACCACGTTATCGCGGTGAGTGACGGCATCAGCACTAGACAACTTGCCTTTGCCGTTGAGTCAGAGGCGCCGCCTGCACCCAGGTTGCTTGTACCCACTGACGCCAGCGAGGCGAGGGCGGAAGCTCGCTTTGACTGGGAGGATGTGGCTGACCCCAGCCCGCCGGTAACTTACCATTTTCAAATTGCCTCGGATGAGGATTTCACCACCATCGTGCTGGAGAGGAAGGAGCTGGCAAGCTCGGAATACACCCTGAGCCGGGAGGAGAGGCTCCAGGCCTCCTCCTACTATTGGCGGGTGCGGGCGATAGATGGCGCTTTGAACGAAGGTGAGTGGTCAGCGCCCGGCGCGTTTTACGTGGCGGCGCCACCAGCCCCGACCCTGCTTGTGCCTGAAGTGGGCAGCAAGGCGGATGCGGCGGTGTACTTTGACTGGGAGGATGTCAGCAGCCTCAGCCCACCGGTAACCTATCACCTCCAGGTTGCCTCGGACCGCGGCTTCACGGATATGGTGCTGGAGAAGAAGGGGCTGACTGACTCAGAATACGCGCTGAGCAAGGAGGAGAAACTGGCCGCGGTCAAGAAGGAATTCCCCTACTACTGGCGGGTAAGGGCGATAGATGACGCTTTGAATGAGGGTGAGTGGTCAGCGCCCGGCTCGTTTTACGTTGGTTTCACCCTTCCCAGCTGGGCGATATACACTTTGATCGGGTTTGGCGCCATCATCATCGGTTTTCTCGCCTTTCTCTTGGGGAGAAGAACCGCGTACTACGAAACGTAGCTCCAGCCGGCGCGTTGGATAAAACTAGAGGGGAGAAGGTATGAGATATACGAGATTTTTTAGAATACTGGGCCTAGTGATTATACTGTCCTTGCTGGTGATAGCCATACCGGCCACGCCGGTCCAGGCGGCAAGGACGGTTACGGTAACGCCGTCCCAAGGGAGCATCGGGTCTGAAATCACCATCGCTGGCGAGGGCTTCAGCGCAAGCACCACCACCACTGACAAATATGTCAATATTTACTTCTCCAGTGATGAGGCCAGCGTGGGCCAGTACATTAATGTTCAGGTCAAGACCTATAAGACGTTGAAGTTTGGCGTCTGGGTCGATTACCAGGGGAATCTCGATATCAAGAAGTCCTTCACCGTTCCCGCTCAGATGAATGATGGTAGCGTGGACGCGGATGTGGTGGCGGGCAATACCTATTATGTGTATGTCACCCGTGAATATACTGACCCCAACTCCCCGGCCACCATCATCGGGGCAGTGGCTCAGTTCACCGTGGTTGGCGGTGAGATCACGCTTGACCCTACGGAGGGCCCCGTGGCCACCGAGGTGGAGATCACCGGCGCCGATTTTAGCCGTGAGGAGGACATCACCGTTAAATATGATGGCGCTATCCTGGAGATAAACGATGGCGATAGCCAGACCGACGCCGATGGCGGCTTTATCTCCTATGTTCTCATCCCCGAGAGCTTTGCCGGGACACATACTTTGACCGTCACCGTGGCGAGCAGTGAGGTTACCGCTGAATTCACCGTTGAGCCGGAGATAATCCTCAGCCCAACCTCAGGAGAAGCTGGCACCGAGGTAACCGTGAGCGGGACTGGTTTTGGCCGCAGAAAGGACGTGGTGGTTTACTTCAATAATGTGGGCGTGGCCACGGTGACCGCGAGCTCAAAGGGTAGCTTTGAGGCCACATTTAATGTGCCTGAGCTGGAAGCGGATATCTACAATGTTGAGGCCGAGGACGAGGATGGCAACCTGGATGCGGCCAAATTCACCGTAACCATGCCTCCGCCTCCACCCTCGCCTCCGCCATCTCCAACTCCAAATCAGCCTCCGCCACCGACCACCGCGATCAACATCAGCTCCACCAGCGGCAGCATTGGCGCCGACATCGTCATCACCGGGGCCGGGTTTGAGGCTGGGGGTACCATCACCGTCAAGTATGACGGGGAGGAGGTGGCCACGGTGGATGCGGACAGCAATGGCATTTTCCTGGCGGTGTTTAAGGTCCCCACCAGCAAACATGGAGACCACACCATAACCATTAGCGATGGCACCAACACGGAGGAGCTCACCTTTACCGTGGAGTCAGAGGCACCACCCACGCCGGCGCCGCTAGCGCCGGAAATGGGGGTGAACGTAAAACCACCGATATCCTTTGACTGGGAGGACGTAGCTGACCCCAGCCCTCCGGTGACCTATACGCTCCAGATCGCCACCAGCGCTAGCTTCTCTGCTGATTCCCTGGTGCTGGAGAAGACGGGGCTGAGCCAATCAGAGTACACCCTCACCGAGAAGGAGGCGATGGAGATAATCGGGCAGGAAGCCCCCTATTACTGGCGGGTGAGGGCGGTGGACGGCGCCTCCAACGAGGGGGAATGGACTGGCGCCGGCGAGTTCTACATTACCCGGCCCTTCAGCTTCCCCGACTGGGCGCTCTATACCTTGCTCGGGGTCGGGGGGCTAGTGCTCTTTGCCATCGGCTACTGGATGGGCAGAAGAACCGCGTATTATTACTAGAGGATTTAACCCCATCTCTCTTTATCCCCCTTCCCCTTATCAAGGGGAGGGGGATATGATTTTATAAGGGAGGCTTCACCTTAGCTTTTTTCAAGTGCTCGCCGGCCTTCCCTTTGCCCCGCGGGGAGTATACTGATTTGCCGCCTCCACGGTCAGTGCCAGGCTCATTAAGAAATCATCATGCCCCTGGGCTGGGTCAACGTAGAAGTTCATCGTCTGATTGGGCCGGTACTGACTCTTCGCCCTCTCCATCTCAAACCAGAACTCCTGCTGTTCGGCGGAGCCATCGGCCTGATACATTTTCAGCCTGCCCGAGTTAATGGCGGCAAGGAGATTAAAACCCAGCTCTGACTTTGAGTGCTGGGTGAAGGTGAAGGGAGATACTCTGGCACCCAGAGCTTGTCTCAGGAAAGAGCTCACCGGCTCGCCAACCCCGGTAGCATCAACCACTATCTTGCGGCAGCGCCACACGTTTTTCAGGATATCCACTAGCTGAGGATAAAGCTCAACATGGCTTCTTCCAGTCCACCAGTAGTGCTCCACCACCTTGATGCTTGGTTGCTTGACAACTTCATCGTAGTGAAAGAAATCCAGCTCAGCGATGGTGACCACGGTGGAGTCCTGGCGTGGTTTCAGGGCGCGCAAGCGAGCGTCTTCGGCATCTTCCGCTTCCCCAGCTATGTCAATGCCGGCGACGTAAACCCGGCCGCGCTCAGGCTGGTGTTTTCTCGGGTGCTTCCCACAGAGTTGAGCCCTCTGCTGAGGGCTCAAATAACCGCCACCACCGTGGATGGGCAGGAGCCGATACTGGGTGAGGAAAAGGGGGTGGTTTTCGCCCAGGCGTTCTCTCTCCGCCTCAACATAGGCGAGATAATCAGGGTTGTACTTGGCGATCTCCTGCCAGTCATACCGGAAGTGGCGTTTGATGCCGTCCTTTCTCTCTAGCTCCAGATTCGCCTGCTTTATCTCTTCTAGCAGGGTGGAGTCATCCCAGGTGGTGCCATAATGAACGGTGGTGACGTTGGTGGTGGCGCCCATGGGCTTGAACTCCTTGTTGTATTTCTCTTTGCTCACGTCCTGGGACTCATCCACCTCGAGGAGAATGTGGGCGGTATTGCCCACCACGTTGGCTGATTCCTCGGCGGAGAGGAAGATGGCCCGGGCATTGCCCAGGCGGATGATGTAGCCAAGCTCAGCGGTCCAGATGCCGCCAAAGCCGGCATCGTTCAATCTATCTTTGAGGCGCGTCATGGAGATAACCGCCTGCGGCTTGAAGGTAGGGGAGCATTTGACTAGGTTCTGCGTCTCCGCCATGTAGAGGGTGAGCAGCAAAAGCTCAAGCTGGGCGGAGAGCTCATTTTTACCTCCCTGCCGGGCCATTTCCACGGAGAAGGTAAGCCCCCGCCTGCCGAAGACGCTATCCAGAATGGCCCGGGCCACCTCCCGCTGGTAGGGGCGCAGCCGGCGCCAAGCGAGGCCCCCTTCCGGCGGCCTATTTTTGGCTTGCGGCGATGCCAATCCCGAGAGGGAGGGCGACGTCTCTGAGGACATTGCCTATCGCCTCCTTGAGTCCCTTCCTCTGCTCTTTGCTGATTTTGTATCTGGTGCGGATAAGCCTCTCCAGGGCGTTGGTTGCCTCCACGATGAGCTTGATGTTCTTCGGGTCATCTCCCAGGATGGATTTTATCTTCACCCGAAGTAGGGCAATCTCATCATCAATGCCATCCACGCCAGAGGCCAGCTCAAAGTCGAGCCGCTCGGCTTCATCAAGAACCTTTTCGTAGAAGCCACGCTTTCTATTTCTAGTGCTTGGTTTGCCCTTTGGCACCTCGGCTTTTCTGCCTGATCTGGCTGGCATGTGGTCTCTCTCCTTTGCACAGGCTCTTGGCGGCCGCTAGTACAATGGTGTGGGCGGCCAAGTCCCAGCGCTGCTTTTCCATGGCTAGTTTCAGTAGCCTCATAGCTTCCCCCAATAGTCAGCTGTAACTGAGGAAAATATTAGCATATATGTTCTATAAAAAGCGAGCGGATTTTGTCATCATTTTTCCTCGGGTCATTATGCTATAATAGCCATAAAGAGTGGGCACGAAGGGCGAACATGGGCGTTGCTAAAGAGCTTTACCAGCTGCAGGAAGTTGACCTTGAAATTGAGGCTGAAGAGCGAGCCCTAAACGGAATGCTGAGCCAGCTGGGGGATGATAGCCTGCTGACTCAGGCTAGGAACAAGCTTGCCGCCGCCGAGCGGCAGCTGGAGGAGCTGAAGCGCCATCAGCATGAGGTGGAATGGGAGATAGATGACCTGGTGAGCAAGATCACGGCGCTGGAGGAGGAGCTTTACAGCGGCCGGATAAAGAACCCCAAGGAGCTATCCAGCCTTCAGCATGAGGTGGAGATACTGAAGGGCAAGCGTGGCCAGCTGGAGAATGAGGCGCTGGAGGTCATGGAGCAGGTTGAGACGGCCGGAGCCAGCATCGCCAGCGGCCGCCGCGAGCTTGAGGCGCAGGAGGCGGAGTGGCAGCGCCGGCAGCAGCAGCTATCCGCGGAGATAGAATCGCTTAAGGGCAAATTAGCCAACCTCAAGCAGAAGCGGGAGCGGTGTCTGGCTGGGATTAGCCCCCAGGTGGTGGAGGTCTACGAGAGGCTGAGGAAACATAAGGGGCAGGCTGTGGTCAAGGTGGAACGGGGGATATGCCGCGGCTGCCGTATATCACTGCCCTTCGGCGAGCTGCAGCAGGCAAGAAGCGGTAACCTGGTGCAATGCAGCAGCTGCGGGCGCATCCTGTTCCTTCCCTAAAAGGATAAGTAGTGGCCAAAAAAGCGATAATATTTACTGACGGCGCGGCACGCGGCAATCCCGGCCCAGCGGCGATAGGCGTCATCATCAAGGACGGGGAGGGAAGGCTCATCTCTCGCCTTTCCCGGCGCATCGGCACCACCACCAATAACCAGGCGGAATACCAAGCGATTATTGCCGCCCTGGAGGAGGCGGTCAAACTGGGGGCGACGCACGTTGAATTGAATTCAGACTCAGAGCTGGTGGTGAGGCAGCTCAGTGGCCGCTACCGGGTGAGGAAAGCGGCGCTAAAACCTCTGTATCAGCGGGTGAAGGAGCTGGAGGGTTTGCTTCAAGGATTCAGAGTCACTCATATCCCACGCGAGCAAAATACCGAGGCGGATAGGCTGACCAACGCCGCCCTTGACCGAGTTGACTATTGACACCCCCGATACTAGACTATAAGTGGGTCAAGTAAACCGGGTGACCGCCCTGAGAGATCAGGGAGGAAAGTCCGAGCTCCACCGGGCAGGATGCTGGGTAACGCCCAGGAGGGGTGACCCTACGGAAAGTGCCACAGAAACATACCGCCTCGCCTCAGGCGAGGTAAGGGTGAAATGGTGGGGTAAGAGCCCACCAGCGGCTGGGTGACCAGTCGGCTGGGCAAACCCCATCCGGAGCAAGGCCAAATAGAGGGACGAAGGGACGCCCGGCCCGTTCCCTGGGTTGGCCGCTTGACCCTGATGGTAACATCAGGGCTAGATAGATGGTCACCGCTCCGCTTTAAGCGGAGTACAGAACTCGGCTTACAGGTTTACTTGACCCAAATTTTATTAGCGGGGAAAAACCCCGGGGTGGTTTGAGCCTCCCGGGGCATGACTGGAGTAACGGGTAGCCCGGCAAGGAGAATAAGGCCGATGTCAAAAGCAATGAGATATGTACTGCTAGGCTTGATATTGGTGGCCATCCTGGCGTTCTCTTTTGGCACTGGCTACAATCTGGGCCGAACTCCATCAACTTCGGGAGATGGCCTTGAGGTCATCGGGCAGGCCTGGAATATCATCTTCGACGAGTATGTGGATAGGGACAAGCTTGATGCCAGCGCCCTGACCCAAGGTGCCATCGAGGGTATGCTTGAGGCGCTGGATGACCCTTATAGCTCCTACCTGGATGCGGAAACCCGCCAGCTGGGCATGGGCACTCTGGAGGGAGAGATTGAGGGCATCGGCGCCCATATTGCCATTAGAGATGAGAAGCTGACCATCATCGCGCCCATTGCTGATTCACCGGCGGATAGGGCCGGTATCAGGGCTGGTGATGTCGTTCTGGAGATAGACGGCAAATCAACCGCGGAGATGAGCCTGGCTGAGGCGGTGCTCAACATTCGCGGCCCCAAGGGGACTCCCGTCAGGCTGCTTGTTCAGCACCAGGGTGAAAGTGAGCCAGAGGAGATTGAGATAATCAGAGCCAGAATTGAGCTGCCCAGCGTTCACTTCAAGATGAGGGGGGATATCGCTCACATTTATATCGCCTACTTCTCCGGGCGCACCAGTGAAGAGTTGCTGCCAATGCTGGAGAGCTTGAGTGAGAAGGGAGCAAGGGGCATCATCCTTGACCTGCGCAGCAATCCGGGAGGTTTACTTGACGAGGTGATTGATGTCATCTCTTACTTTCTGCCTGAAGGGGTGGCGGTCAATGTAGTGGACAACCAGGGAAGGCGCACCGCCTTTGAGGTCGAACCTGCTGAGATAACCATTGACCTGCCCATGGTGGTGCTGGTTGATGATTTCAGTGCCAGCGGCAGTGAGGTGCTGGCGGGAGCGCTGCAGGATTACGGGCGGGCGGTTATTGCCGGCCGCCAGACTTTTGGTAAAGGCAGCGTTAATGTTCTCCGCCAGCTTAAAGATGGCTCCGGGCTGTATATCACCACCGCTCGCTGGCTCACGCCGCGCGGGCATGTTATCGAGGGTGAGGGCATAACCCCGGACTATGAGCTTGAGCTGGAAGGGGAGGAGGCTATCCAGTGGGCGGTGGATTACCTCAGGAGCCAGGGATAAAATATAGGCAAGAGTTTTATAAAAGGCGGGGGCTCTCAAAAATTTTTATTTTGGGGATAAGAAATTTTGGTGGATAATTTGGATTTTGAAGTTTTGGAGAGGAAGTCACTCAATATCCCTCTTAGGAGGTGCGAGAATATGGGGAATAACCAGATAGAGGTAAACCAGACCAAGCTCTCCGTAATTCAGGGTGACATTACCCAGCAGGCTACTGATGCCATAGTCAATGCTGCCAACTCCAGTTTGATGGGTGGTGGCGGGGGGG
>Ga0209426_1000324_pt1 | contig 58315 bp, 56 predicted proteins | sample Deesub1362B_J571_FD_187697 | JGI IMG/M metagenome (GOLD analysis project Ga0209426, IMG submission 187697) | Deep oceanic, basalt-hosted subsurface ecosystem from Juan de Fuca Ridge flank, Pacific Ocean, CORK Borehole 1362B_J2.571 (SPAdes)... ... | reverse complement strand
GGGGGGGCCGTAGGCGGGGCAGGCGGGGCAGGGGCATGACGGTTATAGGAATCTCAGGAGAGCTTGGAGAGGGCTTCCTCGATGCGGTTCAGCCCCTCCTCTATCTCCTCCATGGACACCGCAAAGGAGAGCCTGATGTGATTCGGGGAGCCGAAGGGCTCTCCGGGCACCACGGCCACGCGTGCCTCCTCCAGGAGGTAGTCCGCCAGTTGCGTCGCACTCTGGATGGGGGTCTTTCCTGCCTTGCGCCCGAAAAAGGCATCGACCCGGGGAAAGAGGTAGAAGGCCCCTCCAGGATCGTAGCAGCGAATCCCCTCCATCTCGTTGAGGCGATAGACCATGAACCGCCTTCTCCGATCGAACTCCCGCACCATCTGGCGGACACAATCCTGAGGGCCGGTCAGGGCCTCCACGGCCGCCTTCTGGGAGACCGCCGTGGGATTGGAGGTGCTCTGACTCTGGATCTTGGCCATGGCCTGGATGAGAGGCTGGGGGCCAACAGCCCAACCGATCCGCCAGCCGGTCATGGCATAGGTCTTGGAGACCCCGTTTACGATGAGGGTCCGCTCCTGTAGGCCCGGCCAGGCATAGGCGATGGAGGTGATCCGGATGTCATTGTAGACGATCTTGTCGTAGATCTCGTCCGCGATGACCAGGAGGTCCGCCTCCCGCACCACCCGCGCGATCTCCTCCAGCTCCTGCCTCAGGTAGACGCTCCCCGTGGGGTTGCAGGGGCTGTTCAGGATGAGGGCCCGGGTCCTGGGGGTGATGGCCTCTTGGATCTGCTGCGGATTGATCTTGAAGCCTTCGTCCTCGTCGGTGGAGAGGAAGACGGGGCTGGCCCCCGCAAGGGCCAGAATGTCCGGATAGGAGACCCAATAGGGTGAAGGGACCAGGACCTCGTCTCCGGGCTGGAAGAGGGCCAAGGCCGCGTTGAACAAGGCCTGTTTGGCCCCGCAGCAGATGATGACCTGGGAGGGCTCGTAGCTCAATCCCTGATCCGCCTGAAGCCGGTGACAGACGGCCGTCTTGAGCTCGTCCAGACCGCCCACCGGCGTATACTTGGTGTAGCCCTCCATGACGGCCCGGACGGCTGCATCCTTGATGTGTTGAGGAGTGTCGAAGTCCGGCTCCCCGGCCCCGAAGCCTATCACGTCGATCCCTTGGGAGCGCATCTCCTTGGCCTTGGCGGAGATGGCCAGGGTGGCCGAGGGGCGAATAGCCTGGATGCGTTCCGCCAATCTCACGAACCACCTCCTGCGAGTCGCTCTCGGAGTTTTTCGGCCACGAAGTCGGGCACAAGGCCCTCCACCGTCCCCCCGAACATGGCGGCTTCCTTGATGATGCTGGAGCTGACGTAGAACCAGCGAAAGCCCGTCATGAGGAAGATGGTGTCGATCTCCCGGTTGAGGCGCCGGTTCATCAGGGCCATCTGGAACTCGTACTCGAAGTCGGACATGGCCCTGAGGCCTCGGATGAGGACGTTGATCCCTCTCTTTTGGGCGTATTCCACAAGAAGCCCGTCGAAGGCATCCACGGTCAGCCGAGGCTCGTCCCCCACGGCCTTACGGATCATATCCATCCGCTCCTCCAGAGTGAAGAGCGGACGTTTGGCCGGGTTCTTGGCCACCGCCACTACCAGCCGATCGAACAACTCCAGTCCACGGCGGATGATATCCAGGTGACCGTTGGTGACTGGATCGAAGGAGCCAGCATAGACCGCCGAGTTGCCTCGTTTCCTGCCGTCCGTCACGATTCGGATCCTCCCTTCTCCTCTTTTGATAATCCCTGCACAAACATCCCTGGAGGACGGCCGCCGATCAACAACGGCCGACCCGTGATCCCGGAAGTATCAATCCTCCTGCGCCTCCACTGCAAAGATGCTCAACGCCGTCCCCCCGTAGACCCTGCCATCCACCATGACGAGCGGGTCCCGCCTCTTGGGGAGCTCCTCCTGAACCCCGTGTTCCACCACCAGGCGTCCCCCCGGACGAAGCCACCCTCCTCGGGCCACCGCCTCCAGACACCGCCGCGCCCATCCCCTCCCGTAGGGTGGATCGGCGAATATCACATGGAACCCCCCGGCCGTGGCCGACCCCCCTGCCAGAAAACGCCACACATCGCGCTGAACCAGTCGGGCCCGCTGTTCGAATCCACAGGCGCGAAGGTTGCTTCTCAAGGCCTCCAGGGCCCGAAGGTCCTGCTCCACGAACCAGACCTCCTCCGCCCCGCGGCTCAGGGACTCGATGCCGAGCCCTCCGCATCCGGCGAAGAGGTCCAGCACCCGACACCCCTCCCACTGCCAGGCCAGGATGTTGAACAGGGCCTCCTTGACTCGGTCGGCAGTGGGCCTCACCCTCCTGCCCCGTGGAGCCTTCAGCCGACGTCCCTTGGCCGACCCCGAGATGACCCTCATGGCCTCACTGACTCAGGGCCTCCAGGACCCGGCTGGCCGTACCTCGAGCCCGAAAGGCCTCCATGAACTCCTTGGCCGTCTCATAGGCCTCTTGGGCGATGGCGTCGCGGTTCTCCTGCGGGATGGAATCGATGCGGTCCTTAAAGGGCTTGGTGGCGAATTTGATGTCCTTGCCCTGCTCGTGGGCCCAGCTCCGCATGGCCTCCATGAGGTCCCTGGGGAGACCTCGATGCGCGATGTTCTGCCACTGGGTCCCCACATTCCCCTTGCGGATACCGTAATCGGCGAACCGCCCCACCAAGTGCAGGGGTGTGCCCGTGATGCCGTGCTGTGCGATGGCAACCCCGTAACGCCGCACGGCCTCGTAGATCTGGCCAGTGCGCTCAAGGTCGATGTGGATCTCCTCCCCCTCCAGATAGTTGCCGTGCTTGGAGCCGTTGTTGATGGCCAGCAGATCCGGATGGATCCCCTTCTCCCTGAGGCCCTCTATAAAGGCCACGGCCTCCTCCACGGTGGTCAGCTCGGCCTCCATGCCTGCGGATTTGATCTCCCCCACCTCCACCTCCAATCCGTAGCCTTCCTCCTGGATGGGCCCGGCCAGCTCCGCCGTGATCCGAATATTGTCGGGGAGCTCGTTGAAGGAGGCATCGATGGCAAAGGAGGTATAGCCCGCCTCCATCTCGGCACGGATCAGGCGGCGGGCGGCCTCCAGGGCCTCGTCAGAGGTATCCTTGACGGTGATATGGTCTCCATGGATGAAGAAGGGCCGGTCGAAGCCCATCTCCCCGGCGTACCCCACCACGGTCCGGAAAAAGGTGTCGGGGTCCTGTCCCGTATATCCCCCGTCCACGTCCCCCTCGGACTTGGCCAACTCGAAACCGACCACGGCGTCGAGCTCGCGGGCCGCACGGAGGATCCCCGGGATCACATGGCGGATCCGGATATTGCAGGCCATGACGATGACCGGCTGGGCCGAAAGGACCCGGAAGATGTCCCGGGAGCTCAAAAGGCACAAGGGGCTGTCCTCCCCCAGCCGTTCCACCACCCGCTCCGGCCTTCTGGCCAAGACCTTGCGCACATCGATCTTCATCCTCCTCCCCCCTCTTCTCAGGGCAGCCCGGCACAGACCGCCTCTGTCTCGTCTGTCTCGTCTATCTCGTCGTTTCGTCTGTCTCGTCTGTTTCGTCTGTCTCGTCTGTTTCGTCTGTCTCGTCTATCTCGTCTGTCTCGTCTATCTCGTCTGTCTCGTCTATCTCGTCGTTTCGTCTGTCTCGTCGTTTCGTCTGTCTCGTCTGTTTCGTCTATTTCGTCTATCTCGTCTGTATCGTCTGTATCGTCGTTTCGTCTGCCTCCCAAAAGGGGGGCGACTGAAGTCGCCCCTCCCCGAATAAAGGCATTGATCTTCGCATCCGGGTAAGCGTTTTCATCCCTCAAGGGTGTCCCGCTCCAGCGAGACATGGGCAGCTACGATACAAAGGGGCCCTCCTCCTTTTGCATGGCCTTCCAGGCCGCAAAGTTCTCTTGGATCACCGAATAATGCTCATGGGTATCGATATCCAGGGCGGCCCCTCCGTAGCGGGTCTCCACTGTGCCAAAGCGGGTCTTGAGAAGATTGGAGATGCTCTCCTCCAGGCTCTTCTTGGGGAGAAAACGGGCCGGGATTCGATGGAGGCCCGCACCCCGGATCCGGAAGAGGAGCGCGGAGAGATGCAACAGGAGGTATCGTCCGGCCATGACGAGGGTCCCTTCCTCGGTGCGGAAGATCTCCCACAGGAGCCGGATGATGTTCCCCCACTCCCGCTGCAGGCGGTAGTCGTACATCTTCTGGATGTAACCCCGGTTGACGATGCGTAGCGGTTTGACCATATGAAGGTTGTTCTGACGGAAACTCCCCTCCCGGACGTGGAAGTACATGAGCCGGATCCCTTTGCGGTGCTTCTGGGGGTAGTACCGAGAAAGGACCCGCTCGGATGTCAGTCCCACCACGTAGTCGAACTGGTCCATACGGCAGGCAGAGATAAACTCCTCGATCTCTTCCGGGATGACCAGGGGAATGTCGCTGGGTACGACCAGGACCGCGGTATCCGGAGAGGCGGTCTCAGGCGACACCCCCCTCTCCTCCAGGATCCCAACGAAGGTGCTCCAGACGTTCTCGTAGAGGTTCTCCCGCTGTTCGAAGACCCGCACTGGACGCCGCCCCTGAAAGGGGATCCCGGGCCGCGAAAGTCCTTCCTCTAGGGCCTCTTTGGGACCTACCAGGTAGAGCCCTCCCACCCGAGGACACGCCTCCAGGGCAGCCAGCACATGTGTGAACACCGGTGCCCCATCCAGCGGGAGGAGGGCCTTGTTGACCCCACAGACGAGCCGGGCACGGCCCCGGTCGCCCGCCGTCACGATGACCGCATAGGATTCCCCCCCGGTCTCCCCCATGGGATGCCTTCCTCCAAGGACCTCGGCCCTCCTCATCTCAGATGATGTTGGATCAGATACTCGGCGATCTGCACGGCATTGAGGGCCGCCCCCTTGCGCAGATTGTCGGCCACCACCCAGAGGTTGATCCCATTGTCCACGGAGGGGTCCTCGCGGATCCTCCCCACCCAGGTCTCATCCCCCCCAGCAGCCAGTATGGGCATTGGATACCGGAGCTGATGAGGGGCGTCCTCCACGCGCACGCCCGGGGCCCTGGAGAGGAGATCCCGGACCTCCTCGGCGGAGATCCTCCGCTCGGTCTCGATGTTGATGGCCTCCGAATGCCCCCGGAAGACGGGGACGCGCACCGTGGTGGCCGTCACCCGGATGGTGTCATCCTCCATGATCTTTCGGGTCTCGTTGATCATCTTCATCTCTTCCTTGGTGTAACCATTCTCCAGGAAGACATCGATGTGGGGCAAGCAGTTGAAGGCGATGGGATGAGGATAGACCCGGGGCTTCTGGGTCTTGGAATCGCACCACGCGCGGACCTGCTCCTCCAGTTCCAATACGGCCTTCATCCCCGTGCCGGAGACGGCTTGGTAGGTGGAGACCACCACCCTCCGAATTCTGGCCACATCGTGAATGGGCTTGAGGACCACCACCATCTGGATGGTGGAGCAGTTGGGATTGGCGATGATCCCCTTCCGGGTGTAACCCGCGATGGCGTGGGGATTGACCTCGGGGACCACCAGGGGCACCTGGGGGTCCATGCGAAAGGCGCTGGTATTGTCCACGACCACACATCCCGCCGCGGCCGCCGCAGGGGCCAGTCTCCGGCTGACAGTGGCCCCCGCTGAGAAGAGGCCGATCTCCACCCCCCGAAAGCTCCCCTCTGTGGCCACCTCCACGGGGATCTCCTCCCCCCGGAAGGTCACCCGTTTTCCCACGGAACGCTCCGAGGCCAGAGGGACGAGCCGTCCCACCGGGAACTCCCTCTCCTCCAGGATGCGGATCATCTCGGTCCCCACGGCGCCTGTGGCGCCCAAGACGGCCACGGTGTACGTCCTTCCGCTCACGCTCTCCCTCCTTCCCTCGATGTTGCCCCCATCCGGCCGTGCCTGCTGTCCCCCAGCCTTCTCCAGGCCTCGACGCAGGGAAAAAGGGGGCCTGAATCCAGCCCTCCTACAGTCCCCCTCCGTCTGGAGAGGGATCCTGTCAGGGCCCTTGAAGGCCTTTGGTCTCCTCCTTCCACAGGGGGGCCGCTTTCCCACGCCCGAGCAGCAGCCCCACAGGTCCGGACAACACGTAGGTAACCGCCATGGCGAAGAGTGTGACAGGGGGGTGGAGGAGGATCACCACAAGCAAGAGGACCGAGGCCACCAATGTCTGAAAGGGTCTCCTCCGGACGAGGGCCGTGTCCTTGAAACTCCTGTAAGGAATATTGCTCACCATGAGGAAAGACAGGACATAGAGAGTGCCCAGCACCGCGACCCCGGGAGGCTCCGCCTGCCAGCCGACCTCCCCCCAAAGGAGGACCATGGCGGCTATGAGTCCCGCTGCGGCGGGAATGGGGAGCCCTTGGAATCGGTCCATCCGACCTTTGGAGGCCTGCACGTTGAACCTGGCGAGTCGGAGGGCCCCGCAGGCGGTATAGAGGAAGGCCGCAAGCCATCCAAGCCTTCCGGAGTGACCCAATGCCCAGGAAAACGCCAAGGCGGCCGGGGCCACTCCAAAGGCCACCAGATCGGCCAAGGAGTCGTACTCCAAGCCGAAGGCGCTGGAGGTCCGAGTCGCCCGCGCCACACGGCCGTCCAGGCCGTCGAAGAGGAAGGAGGCCACAACCGCCAACGCCGCCCTGTGGAAGTCCTGATGCAGCACGGCCACCAAGGCGTAGAACCCGCAAAAGAGACTGGCCGTGGTGAGCAGATTGGGCAAGAGGTAGACCCCACGCCTCGGCTGCCGGCTTCGATGGCCTCGTCTTCTCTCTCGTTTCATCCTTTCCTCGCTCCTTCCCCTCAGGGAGGGAGGCCCCCTCCGCCCTCCCGAGCCCCTCCATCAGGATCTATCCGGCGGCCTCTCTCCAGGCTTCTCCTTCAACAAGAAGTAGCCGATTACGGTCTCCCCCGCCCATACGCGCTGTCCCTCCCGGACGTCGGGATCGAAGCCGGGCGGGAAATAGCAATCCACCCTGGAGCCGAATCGAATCATTCCAAAGGGTTCCCCCATGGACAGGACGGTCCCCTCCTTCACCCAACTGACGATGCGTCGGGCAAGGATGCCCGCCACCTGCACGCAGGTCACCCTCCTGCCGTCCTCCATGGCGAGACCCATCACCAGCCGCTCGTTCCCCTCGGACGCCTCGGCCCTATGGGCGGGCCGGAAACGTCCCGGATAATGCCTCAGCTCCACCACCCGTCCCCGAACCGGGGAGCGGTTGACATGCACATTGAAGACGGACATGAAGATGCTGATCTTCAATCCCCCGTTCTCCCCCTCTCTGCGGACCTCCACGACCCGTCCGTCGGCCGGAGCAAGGGCCAAACGGTCATCCTGAAGGGGACGACGGGGAGGATTCCGGAAGAAGAGGGCCACGGCCGCTGCCAGCAGGAGACCCAACCAACCAACCCAGGACCAACCCAAAACGAACCCCGCCACGGAGACGAGCACGGGCGGGGCGATGAAGGGATAACCTTCCTTGAGGATCCATCCTCTGCGGACCAAGACCTACCTCCACCCCGGAAACGGCAGGCCCCGCAACATCCCCCCCTTGAGGCCACGTCGACCCATGCGCTTCATCATCTTCCGCATCTGGGCATAGTTCTTCAGGAGACGGTTGACGTCCTGGACAGTGGTCCCGCTGCCGCGAGCAATGCGCAGGCGCCGACTCCCGTTGATGATGGTGTGGTTCCGCCTCTCCTCCCGGGTCATGGAGTTGATGATGGCCTCGACCTTCTTGAGCTCGCGATCGCTCTGTCGAGGATCGATCCCTCTTGCCACCTTGCCCATCCCCGGGATCATGTTGAGGAGGTCTTCCAGCGGCCCCATCTTTCTCAGTTGGCGGATCTGCTCGAGGAAGTCCTCCAGGGTGAAGGCGTCCTTGCGGAGCTTCCGCTCCAGCTCTCGGGCCTGCTCCTCGTCATATGCGGCTTGGGCCTTCTCGATGAGGGTGAGCACGTCCCCCATCCCCAGGATCCTGGAGGCCATGCGGTCGGGATGGAAGACCTCCAGGGCATCGAGTTTCTCGCCCACCCCCACGAAGACGATGGGCCTCCCGGTGACGGCCCGTATGGAGAGGGCCGCCCCGCCCCGGGCGTCTCCGTCCAGCTTGGTCAGGATGACCCCGGTGATCTCCAACCGACGATGGAAGCTCTCGGCCACTTGGACCGCGTCCTGGCCCGTCATGGCATCGGCCACCAAGAGGATCTCCCCAGGGGCCGTCGATGCCTTAATGCGGACCAGCTCCTCCATGAGCTCCTCATCGATGTGGAGACGACCCGCCGTATCCATAAGGAGGGTATCGAGCCCCTCGGCCCGCGCCCACTCCTTGGATCGAATGCAGATCTTCACCGGGTCCTCGCCGTTCTGGGGTCGAAAGACCGGCATTCCCAGCCATTCCCCCAGCTGGATCAGCTGTTCCACGGCCGCAGGACGGTATACGTCCGCAGGGACCAGCCCAGGCCTGCGCCCCTGCTCGGAGAGCCACCGGGCCAGCTTTCCGGCCGTGGTGGTCTTGCCAGACCCCTGAAGTCCCACCAGCATGACGGCCGCGGGGAGCCCCTTGAGGTTGAGCCGTTGTGGGGAGGACCCCATGAGCCGGATCAATTCCTCGTGGACGATCTTGATGAACTGCTGACCGGGGCTGAGGCTCTGGAGGACCTCCTGCCCCAGGGCCTTCTCCCGGACGGCCCCGACGAAGTCCTTGACCACCCGGAAGTGCACGTCGGCCTCCAAGAGGGCCATCCGCACCTCTCGGAGGGCCTCCTGGATGTTCTCCTCATTGAGGATCCCGTGGCCACGGAGCCGCTTGAAGATCCCCTGAAACTTCTCGGAAAGAGACTCAAACATGAAATCGTTCCGCCCGGTTCGAATTTTCCATTAGATTAAGGCATCTTATGGGATCCCTTTGCGGGTGTCAAGTGATCGTTCCCGCAGGAAGACCCGGGAGATTCTCCAACAGCCTCCCCGAGACCTCCTCTCACGCATGAGGTCTCAGCGGATCCTGGGCTGTGCCCGGCTCGTCCTGCAGGGCCCGGATCTTTCGGCAGCAGGAACACTTATAGGTGTGATCCAGTCCGAAACGGGAGATGAGGTTCTGGTCTTGCCGGAAGGCCTCCATGGGTAGGTCACGCACGATGCGTCCCTCCCGCATGACGACCACGCGGGAGCATAGCTGGTAGAGGATGGGGAGGTCGTGGCTGATGATGATGGTGGTGCCCGAGTGGCGCCGGAGGAGGCTCACGATCCTCTCGGCGCTCTCGGGGTCCAAGTGAGCGGTCGGCTCGTCGAGGACGAGGATCTCGGGTCCCATGGCCAAAATGCTCGCGATGGCCACCCGCTTCTTCTCCCCCATGCTCATGTGATGAGTCGGTCGATCCGCGCAGGGGGTCATCTCCACGGCTTCCAGGGCATCGGAGACCCGGGCGTCGATCTGTGCCTTCTCCAGGCCCAGATGCCTGGGCCCGAAGGCCACGTCCTCCCGGGCCGTGGGGCAGAAAAGCTGATCCGAGGGGTCCTGAAAGACCAACCCCACTCTCCGACGAATCTCCATGAGGGTCTTGGGGGCCACCTCTACACCGCAGATGCGCACCCTCCCCTTCCCGAGCAGGACACCGCAGATCCCTTTGGCCAACGTGGACTTCCCCGCCCCGTTTTCGCCCACCACGGCCACCCTCTCTCCCCGCTTCACGGTGAGATCCACCCCGCGAAGCGCCAGGGTGCCGTCAGGATACTGGTAGGAGTAGCCCTTCACCTCCACCGCGGGGGGCTCATCCTCGGGGTCTCGCCGCCCCCCACGATCCCAAGAGGATGAGATATGGAGGACCGCAGGAGGCTCCTCCCTTGGGGGAAGGACGGGAAGAGTCTCCTCCGTGTGGTCGTGATCCCCCGGGTCCTCCCCATCACAGCAGGTGCATCGGAAACGGAAATCCAACCCGTGCTCTCTCAGAAAGGCCCTCTGAGAGACCAGCTCCTCCATGGTGTAGTCGTGATGCACCCTGCCCCTCTGGAGGACGACGGCCCTCCGGCAAAGCCCGTATAGGAAGGGAAGATCGTGGCTCACCACAACGAGGGTGCACTCCAGACCCATCAGGACCTCCCGCAGGGCCCTCTCGTTGCGGGGATCGAGGTTGCTTGTGGGTTCATCCAGAATGAGGATCTCCGGATCCATGGCCAAGGCCGTGGCCAAGGCGGCCCGTTTGCGCTGACCGTAGCTCAGGTGGTGAGGGGGTTTCTCCTCGCAGCCTCGAAGCCCCACCACCTCCAAGGCCCAAGCCACACGCTCTTTCACTCTCCGGGATGAGAGACCCTGGTGGAGGGGGCCGAACGCCACATCGTCGAACACGGTGGGACAGAAGAGCTGGTCGTCGGGGTCTTGAAAGACCATCCCGATCCGCCTTCGCACACCCGGCAGGATCTCGGGGGAAAGGGGCCTTCCCTCGAAGAGGACCTCGCCCCGGGTGGGACGGAGGATGCCGTTGAGGTGCTTGATCAGGGTTGTCTTCCCGGCACCGTTCTGCCCCACCAAGGCCACCGTGTCTCCCCGGTGGATGCAAAGGTCCACCCCCTCAAGGGCCCCTCTACCATCGGGGTAGACGTAGTCCACACCCCGCATCTCGAACAACGGCATATGGGCTGAAATTCCGGTCGAGGTCATCCGCCCAGAATCCTTTCCAGGGTGGACCACGGGATCCACCGATCCAGCACTAGGAGGGCCACACCGGCCGCCCCCCAGATCCCCCCCATCCAGAGGTCCCTGGAGCGAAGGGCCGGGGCCTCCAATGTCCGGATCCTCCCATCGAACCCCCGGGCCAGCATGGCCTCGTGCACCCGCTCCGTCCTCTCGAAGCTCCGCACCAGGAGGATGCCCACGAAATTGCCGATGTCCCGAAGGGTCTCCATGCTGGTCCGCCTTCGAAATCCCCGGGCCCGCATGGCCAGGGCCATCCGCTGCATCTCGGACCGAAAGACGAATAGATAGCGGTAACAGAGGAAGATCATCTGCACGAACTGGGGGGGGAGGCGAAGTCCCTCAAGTGCCCGTACAGTGGAGGGGAAAGGATTTGTCCCCAAGAGGGGCAGGGTCATGGTTACTATGGCCGAGGCCTTGAGAAAGGCCAGGGAGGCCACTTCCAGCCCCCGAAGGTTGAAAAGGAGACCCTCCAACCCCCGGATCCGATAGAGCACGTCTCCCGGCAGCGGCCTCGCCGTCAGGGGCAGTATCACAAAGAACATGCCCAGGAACCCCCCCAGAAGCAGCCACCGTCGGATCACGAACCCCCAGGGGATCCGGGCCATCCGGACAGTGGCCAGGGAGAGGACCAAGGCCGTCAGTGCCCAAAAGGTGCTGCCCAGGGCTCCCACGCAGAAGCTGAAAAGCAACAGACAGACCACCTTTACTCTGGGGTCCCACCCATGGATGGCGGAGGTCCCCGACGAAAACCGATCCACCTCCACAGGGGTCCCGTAAAGGTCGTCCTCGTGGTGCATCCTCGCCCTGGAGAGACGTCTTCTCAGACGGAGGCCACCCCAAAGGAGGAGAGCCGCCACCAGAAAACCCAAGGTCCCCAGGCCGACATCCAGGGGAGCGAGGGTGCGCACGACCAAGGTCTTCTCCATGGAACCTCCCTTTTCCCGCCTCCCCACGGCTCGTCCATGGGGGAGAACCCACCACCCTCCACTTCAGGGCAGCAGCTCGGGTTTGACCTTCCCGAGAAACGAGACCACAAAGGCCGTAATCAGGGCCTCGATCCCTATGACGGGAAGGTGCGCCAGAAGGGCCACTCGAGCCACTCCGTAAAAGTCCTCGCCGCTTGTCATGAGCAGCAGGGCGAGGAAGACGGCGGCCAGGGTGGTCCCCAAGGCCCCGGCCATGAAGCCAGCCGCCATATGACCGCCCCAATCGCGGCCCCGGAGCCCCCGGTAAATCCACCCGGCGACCAGGGCGGGGAGACCCATCATCAGGGAGTTGGCCCCCAGTGCAGTGATGCCCCCGTAACCGAAAAGGAGCGTCTGCAGGATCAAGCCCAAGGTTATGGAAGGGAAGGCGGCCGACCCCAGCAGGGCGCCCACCAGGCCGATCAGGAGGAGATGGACGCTGGTGGGACCCAGGGGGATATGGACCAATGAGGCCACGAAGAAGGCCGAGGTCACCACGGCCACCTTGGGCATCTCCTCGGTCCGCATCCGCCTCATGCAGAGGCCCGTCACCGCAGCGGCAGCCACATACGCGGCCACCGAGACCTCGGGTCTAAGTACACCGTCGGAGATATGCATGCTTCACCGCGCCTCTCCAGCATGTGGTAGAAAACCGCGACCGCGCCCCGCTCAACTTCTCATCGGCCCTTCTTTCTGCTCGCGGCCCAAGCAGCTACACCCAAAAGACCCAGAATATATCCGATGCCCCCGAAGATCTCCCTAAAAGTAGGTCCCTGCTGCCGCAGCGCCGCCAACTCCCTCTGCAGGGGCTCGAGCTTGCGATCCAGCACCTCCTCCAAGAGGCCTCGAAACTCCGGCCCAAGGGCCGGTGCCCCTCCAGCCTCCCTATGGGATGCGGCAGGAGGTTCAGACGGTGTGGTCTGCTGGGAGGAAGGCCCGTGGGGAGCCGCTTCCCCCAGTTCCTGGGCCTTGAGGGTCCAGACGGTCCTATGCCCCATTCCGGCCTCAAGGACGATCTTGAGGTCAGTGGGGGGAGGAGCCGGGAAGCTGAACCTTCCCTCCTCATCGGTCTTCCCCTCCAGCAGCTTGACCCCAGCGGCATTGTAGACCAACACTCTGCCCCCTTTGACGGGCCGCCCCCCCGGGAAGCGGCTCTCGGTGTGGACCTTACCTCCCTCCACCCAGGCAAAGAGATTGACCCGATGGGCGTAGGCCGCATCCCTTCCCCCTTGCCCGAGGAGGAAGGCCACGAGAAAAAACCCGCCCAGGACCACCTTATGGAGCAACCCTCTGCACCCATCCTCCATGGCCCCCTCCTGTGGCAGTCCCCATACTTCTGGGACGTTCATGGGACCCTCTTCCAGGGCTCGAACCTGACCCAGATCACAGCGCCGATCTCCACTTCCTTTTGCTCACCCTTATAAGATATCGTCCTGTCGTCAGCATTCAATGCCGCGAACCCCCACCATCCAGGCCAGGGTGCAGCGTAGGTGAAGACCCCGTTGGCGTCGGCCTTGATTGTCTGGGTGATCATATAGTCCGTGGGGGCCTTGAACTTCCTGTCCTGGTTGTAGTGCTCCACCTCCACCTCGGCGAAGGGAACGGGCTTCCCGTTGAGGAGGACGATTCCCTGGAAGACGTTTCCCGCATAGAGTCCATAGGGTTTGGACAGGGGGACGATCTCTGTCTTGAGGCCCACGGGGCGGTCCCAACCGTCGTCCATGCCGAAGGCCGTGACCACGGTCTTGGTGTAGTGGATGATGTATATGTCCTCGGCCGGCTCCCAGTAGGGCTTTGGCTCCATGTAGAACATGTAGACCCCAGGCCGCTTGATCCTGTAGTCGCACTCCCAGGCTGTATGACCCATCACCTTTGTCTGCTTCAGGTGGCTGAGGAGGTCCTCCTTCCTTCCATTGGCCATCACGCCGAAGGCCTGGGGCTTCTTGAGCTCCATGCCTATCATCTCGAAGGGATGGGAAAAGGAGAGTCTCAGGCTTACGGTCCGACGCTCCCCCTGCATGACCATGTTATCCGAAGGAATCACCATCCCGAAATGTGCGAAGACCCGTGTTGTAAGAAAGATCACCAACAACATGGCGCCAGCGAAACATGCACTTCTCTTCATAACCAACCTCCCTTGGATAAAAGCATCTGCTTGAGGCTAAGCCCTCCCTAGAACATCACCTGCATTCTCACTCCGCCGATCACAGCGGAGTCCTCTGTTTTGTCGCCACCTGGGTATCTGACCCACTGGAGGTCCGGTGTCAAGTAGAGATGCTCCGGCACAATGGAGATGCTGTAGTAGGTCTCCAGATGATGCTCGTTGCAACGGATATCCGGATCGCCCGCAAGACGGCTGAAACGCCTATACTCCCCGCTCAAATAGGCAATGCCGTAGGCCAATCCAAAGTGGTCGTCCCCGCGACCCCATAGCTCACCGCCCAACGCCCCCCCAACACTCCAGCCCCAATCAAACTCGTACATATCCTCATCCTGATACCCAGCCCTGGCAAAGATGGTCAGCCAGGAGGCCACCTGCTGGTCAAAACTCAAGCCCACACCCCAACCATGATCATCCCCTTCCAAACCCAAAAGCCGATCGTCCCATCTGGTGTGATCCCCTCCATTGACCCAACCGTAGAACCGATAGTTGCCATTGAGCTCACCAAAGGAAGGATGAAATCCCACCTCCCCCATCCCAAAGCTGCGGTCAAAGATATCCTCCCAGTCCCCGTCCGCCTCCTGCCATCCAAGGGTTATGGAAAACCACTCCACAGGACTACCCGTAACCCGCACCCCCAGGCCGTTTTCCGGAAATTCAACCATGGGGTTGTTCACGAAAGCCGGGGCCAGAAACTGGGTGGTCTCATCATTGGCCACCTCGTTGGCATCCAAATAGCTGGTCAGGTCCACCTTCCCAAACGTCACCCTCAGGCGCTCATCGAAGAACTCGTGCTCATACCACGCCTCGGTGAGCTCAAGGGAGGCTCCATTGTCGCCAGCATCAGCGTTCACACCGAAGACGGAGCCAAGCCCCTCGAACTCATCGCCCAAACCATCCCCCGCACCAGCCTCAATGTGAAAGAAGACCTCCCCATGCTCACCAATTGGAGCCGCGATCTCCAAATCCGCAGACAGACTGCCGTCCAGGGTGTCTTCATCCAACCCCCAAGTCCCCTGGCCGACCAGGGTAACCCCCCCTGCAATGGAGACGTTCCGAACGGCCTTCTCCACCAATCCCTTGAGGGCATCCGCCTCTTTGATCGCCTCCCCATGCTCGGCTAAGGCCCTCTTCTGTTGTTCAATCTCCCTCTCTTGAGCCTGGATCCGCCTCCTCTGCTCAGAGATCACCTCCTCCTGATGAACCACCCGTTCCTCCAACCTCTCAACACGCTCCTTGAGGAGCTCTAACTCCCTCAACAAAGCCTCCATCCGAGAATCATCACCAGCCCAGGCTGACATGCCAAGGGGGAGACCCACGGCGAGGCCCACACCCAAGGTACATCTCAATAACCATCTACGACATCGATCCGGCCATCTTGCCCTCTGACACATGGTTCAAACACCTCCTCTCGCTCTAGACCACCTCTGAGGAACCTGAGCCTTCCCCCCAAAAAAAAAGCCGGACCTTCTTGGTCCGGCCTTCGTGGCCTGAATTCCGACGTCAGCTCAACCTTTCGAGGACAAAGAGGGCACCCTCCGGGATGCCGTTTTCGCCCTCTTTATTAACAAACCGGCGGCCGCTCGTCAACCCCCTTCCGGAGAGATCCGCCGGCAGAGTAGTTGCCCGAGGCTTTCATCGTGGATTAAAAAGGGGTAAGATCCTTGCGATTCCATGCGGAGAGATGCAGTCCATGAAACGATCCCTGATCCGCAGGTTCCGCAAGATCGTCGGCCCCGAACGATGCCTTCATTCCCCGGAGGACCTCTACGCCTATTCCCACGATTGCTATGCCCGAGGAAATCCAGAGCTCGTCCTCCTCCCCCGCACCCGCGAGGAGGTCTCCTCCATCCTCAAGTTGGCTCACAAGGAAGGCATCCCGGTCACCCCTCGGGGAGCCGCCACCAGTCTCAGCGGGATGACGACCCCTGTGCGGGGGGGAATCGTCTTGGCCATGAACCAGATGAACCGCATCCTGGAGGTGAGCACCGAGGACCGGCTGGCCGTGGTGGAGCCGGGAGTGGTGACCCTCCGGCTGCATCAAACCGTGGAGTCGGTGGGGCTCTTCTATCCGCCGGACCCTGCCTCATATAGCATCTCCTTTATCGGAGGCAATGTGGCCACAAACGCCGGAGGTCCCCGCTGCCTCAAGTACGGCGTAACTCGAGACTACCTCCTCGGCCTGGAGGTGGTCTTGGCCGACGGGGAGGTCCTCCGTACAGGGAGCCGGGCAGTCAAGGACGTCACGGGCTACGACCTGACGCGCCTTATGTGCGGGTCCGAGGGGACGTTGGGGGTGATCACACAGGTGACCGTCCGACTCATCCCCAAACCCGAGACCAAGCGGACCATCCTGACCACCTACCGTACCCTGGAAGAGGCCAGCGAGATGGTCTCCCGCATCATCGGGGCGGGGATCCTCCCCACGACCCTGGAGTTCATGGATCAGGCCTATCTGCGCACTGTGGAGGAGATCATGCACCTCGGGCTACCCACCGAGGCAGCGGCCATGCTCCTCATCGAGGTGGACGGCTTCGAGGAGACCGTGGAGAGGCAGGCCAGAATCGTCGAGGACTTTTGCAGGAGGTTTCACGTCCTGGATGTGGCCGTGGGGCGCGACCCGGAGGAGAGCGACCGGCTGTGGATCGGCCGCCGCATAGGGACCGTGGGGTTGATGCGATCCTCCAAGTTCATGATCAGCCACGATGCCACGGTCCCCACGAGCCAGATCCCGAGGCTAGTCACCGAGACCCATCGACTGGCCGCAGAGTACGGGATCAAACTGGTCATCCTGGGGCATGCGGGAGACGGTAACATGCACCCCATCTTCCTCCTGGACCCCGACAATGAGGAGGAGATGGCCCGGTTCCATCGGTTGTCCCGAGAGATGTTCCGCATCACCGTGGAGTGTGGGGGGACGCTCTCCGGGGAACATGGGATCGGCTTGGAGAAGCGGCCCTTCTTGAACCTTCAGGTAGACGCTGTGGGGATGCGCACCATGCGGGCCATCAAGAAGGCCTTGGATCCCAAGGGGATCCTCAACCCCGGAAAGTTCCTGGATGAGGAGCCGACATCACCCGGCCGCTGAGATTCCAAGGGGGCCTCCTGTGCAAGACCCCGGCGCTCATGGTCCTTTCATTCAGTAGTCCTGGCTGAGACGGAGGTTCCATGTTCCCCAAAGAAGAGGTGCTGCGCGAGGCGAACAGATGTTCCAGTTGCGGGTTCTGCCTTTCGGTCTGCCCGGTCTACCAAGCTGTGGGAATCGAGACCTTGGGCTCCCGAGGCCGCATGGACGTGATTCGAGGGCTACTCCATGGAGAGCTGGCGCTGAGCAGCAGGATGGAGGAGGTCCTGTCCTCCTGCCTCCTCTGCATGGCCTGCCAGTTCTCCTGTCCCCCGGGTGTGACCGCCCAGAAGGTGATCCTTGAGGCCCGGCATAGGGCCGTCAGTCAAAAGGGCCTCCCCCTGCTCAAACGTCTGGCCTTCCGCAGGCTCCTGCCCGACAGGAAGGCCCTATCCAAGGCGCTCCGGGCAGCCTCGGCCCTGCAGCGAAGGAGATCGAATCCCTCCCATCTCGAGGAACTTCGGCCACTTCCCTCCTTGCTCGGGGCCCTAAGCGGGGGCAGGGCCCTGCCACCTATTGCCCAGCGTGCCCTGAGTCAACGCATTCCGGCACGGATCCCGCCCTCGGAGAAGGCGCAACGCCGCGGGTCCGTGGCCATCTTTTCGGGATGCTATCTGGAGTTCGTGGATACCCCCGTGGCCGAGGCCGCTGTGGGCGTCCTTACCTCCCTGGGCTATGAGGTCCTACTTCCTCGGGACCAGGTCTGCTGCGGGGCCCCGGTCCTCTACTCGGGGGATCTGGAAGGGGCCCTGCCCCTGGCCAAGCTCAATGCCAAGGCATTCGCCCGTCATGGGGTGGATACTGTTCTCACCCTATGCGCCACCTGCGGCTCCGCACTGAAGGAGGGGTATGGGATCCTCCTTCCACACCTGGAGGGACGGGAACTGGAGGAGGTGGAAGCACTTCGGGGATCTGTGGAGGATCTCGGCCGGTTTCTTGCCTCCACGGAGCTTTGGCAAGGGCAACCGAGGAGGACGGAACTCAAGGTCACGTATCATGACCCCTGCCACCACGTCAGGGGAATGGGGATTCAGTCGGAACCTCGCAGCCTCATCCAGGGGCTGCCCGGAGTGGAACTGGTGGAGATGACCGAGCCCGCGCGCTGCTGCGGAGGAGGGGGGACCTTCAGCCTCACCCATCCCCGCATCTCCTTGGAGATCGGCCGATGGAAGATCGAGGACATCCGGGCGACCGGCGCCTCGGCGGTGGTGACCTCCTGCCCGGGCTGCATCCTTCAGATCCGCGAGGTGGCCCTGAGGGAGGGGCTCCAGGTGGAGGTCCTGCACCTGGCCCAACTCCTGGAACGGTCTTTGATTCGTCCGTTTCGTTGATTTCGTCGATATCGTCTATCTCGTCTGTCCCGTCTATTTCGTCGTTTCGTCGTTTCGTCTATCTCGTCGTTTCGTCTGGCTCGTCGCGGAGGTTCGCAATGCTCACCCATGATCATCGCTCCTTGGCCGTGAGGATGCTCTCCCATCTGGCAGAGCCCATCACCTTGGTGGTCCGCATCCCGCAGGAAGGCCACGAGGTGGGAGAGAGGCTTTGGAGACTGGCCCAGGAGTTGGAGGGGTGCTCTTCCCGTATCCTGGTGGATAGGGAGGTATGCGACGGGGAACGTCCCCACATGGAGGTCCTAAGCGGGAATCGCAGGGGGGTCTACTACTCCGCCCTTCCTCTCGGAACTGAGTGGAGGTCCTTCCTCTCCACCCTGCAATGCGCCTCCGTTGGGGAGCCCCCCTCCGAGGCCGTCCTCCCATTGAACCGACCCATGCGGCTGGAGGTCTACACCGCCCCCCTCTGTCCCCACTGCGCGCGGACCGTGGAGATGGTCCACCGGGTGGCCCTCGCCCACACCCATGTCCAGGGATGGACCGTGGATGCCACCCTCTTTCCCGCAGAGGCCGAAGAGCTGGGGATCCGAAGCACCCCCACCCTGGTGGTCGACGGCGTCCCTCGATGGGTGGGACGCCTTTCCAAAGGAGACCTCAAGGAGATCCTGGGGGAGGCTGCGGCCGGGGAAGGGTGGGAGGCGACACTGCGCTCCCTCCTCGCGGCCGGAGCCCTTCATGAGGCGCTGAAGGTAGTGGAGCGCCATCCGGAAGCCCTCACGGCCCTGCCATCCATGCTGGGGGCCCGGGAGTTCTCCCTCAGATTGGGCGCGCTCCGCTTGTTGGAGGAGGTGACGCACCCCCCCGGATCCGTCCTGTCGGAGGTGATTCCCTCCATCTGCGCTCTGCTCAAAGACCCCTCACCCTCCATCCGCGGAGATGTAGCCTACGCCCTCGGCCTTTTGAGGGACCCCGCCGCGCGTGAACCCCTGCATCAAGCCCTTCGGGATCCGCATCCGGACGTGCAGGAGGCCGTCCGCGATGCCCTGGAGGCCCTGGGGCATCCGCCGGACGCCTGAATTCCAGCGGTGGGACCTCCATGGAAATCCCCGGGGTTGATTGACAAGTCAATCCGAATTGCCTAAAATACCAGCGTTTTCGATCTTTGGGAAACGGGGAACCGGATCCATGGAACTCCGGTGGAAGAGGCCTTTCCGGACAGACAGAGGGGGCTTTTCTTTTTTCTCCGCAGCGGGCCATGGCGACCTTCGACACTCGTGGCAGACGACACTTACCCAGCGAGCCCGTAGACACCACCTGGGACGATGAGGGCGTCCTGCCCGAGCACCTGGGACCGGACACCCAATACCTCTTCGACCGAATGACCCGGGCCACCCTGGGGGCGGTGGATGCCCGTGACGGTGACCGCATCTTGGATCTGGGATGCGGGAGAGGACATGATTTGGCTTCCCTCAGGGACCGCAGCCAGCAACTGTTCGGCTGCGATGGATCCTTGATCATGGCCCACAAGGCGCGCCAGACCTTCTTGCAGGAGGGGCTCATCCCCCGGCTTGTCTGTGCATCCGCGGAAAACCTCCCCTTTCGGCACGGGAGTTTCCGGACGATCTATTGCAAAGGCGCCCTGGATCACTTCTACGACCCCCGAAGGGCCCTACAGGAGGCAGTCAGGGTCCTGACAGCAGGGGGACGCCTCGTGATCTCCGTGGCCAATTTCGGGAGCCTGGGCTGCCGGCTGGGGAAGCTCTACAACCGGATCCATAAGGCGCTCCGAGGACGCGAATTACCCAAACCCCACTTTTGGGAGATCCCGGACGACCATGTAGTGAAATTCGATCGGCGTGTGCTGCACCAGATGCTGCCCCAAGGCTTGACGCTCCGAGGGGAAAGGGGGATCTCCCTGCTGTGGGGAGTCCCCCACTGGGGAGAAGGGCTCCGTGTTCTTCCCCGTCCCTTTTCCAGAGGGATCCTGCGCGGCTTGGACCACTTGGCCGGGGTCCTCCCCTCCTTGGCCGACGTGCTGGTAGTGGAGGCGGTCAAACCCCCTCCCGGAGGCACCTCGGCCTCGGCGGACTCAACGGGAACTTCCTCCCATACCACACGCCACTCCATCGGAGAGGGACGAATGAAGAACTACTCCCGACTGCAGGGGTTCCTTTTGTGCTTGGGAACGGTGATCGCCGCCGTCCTCTTCCTCATCGGGGTGATCTCCAAGAGTTATTGGGCGCTCGCCATCCCCGTGGCCATCGGCTTTCTATGGCTTCTCGGACTGGGTTTTTGGATCGGATGGACCCTCCTTACCATACGGGTGGATCCCAACCAAGAATAAAGGGCCTTTGGGGGAGAGGGACCAGGGCATGCACATCTGCCTCCTCTGCTATCGCGGCAACCCCTACTGCGGCGGGCAGGGGATCTACCTCTATCACCTGAGCCGGGCCCTTTCCCGGATCGGCCATCGGGTCACCCTCATTGTGGGCCCCCCGTATCCTGAGAATACCCCGTGGGCACGGGAAGTGCGGATCCCCAACCATCAGTTCTGGGGAAAACGCTCCCGCTTCCTTCCCTCGGGAGATCCCCTCTCCATCCTTCAGCCCCTGAACTTCTTTGAGTTCGCATCCAGCCGGCTGGGCTATTTCCCCGAAATCCTCGCCTTCAGCCTGAGGGCTGTGCGGGTCTTCCGAGACCTGCATCGACGGGACCCCTTCGATGTGGTCCATGACGTGGAGACCCTCGGTTACGGGCTCCTCCTGATCCGAAAGGGCGGCCTACCCACGGTCTCCACCGTCCACCATCCCCTTCACCATGACCTTGCCGCCCATCTGCGCCAGTCGCGCTCCTGGGTGGAGCGTTACTACAACGTGGTCTTCTTCCCGCTCCTCATGCAGGGTTTTGTGGCCAGACGGGTCGATGGGATGATCACCTCCTCCAAAGTGGGGAGGGAGGAACTGGTGCGAGGCTTCCGGGTGCCGCCCGGGAGGATACATCTCGTCACCACTGGGATCGATCTGGAGACCTTCTCCCCGGACCCCAAGGTGATCCGCTCCAGAGGGGAGATCCTCTTTGTGGGCAACGCCCAGGATCCCCGCAAGGGGATCCGGTACCTGCTGGAGGCCCTCCGGGAGCTTCCCGCCCACTTTCGGCTCAAGGTGGTGGACGAGGGAGAGCCCCGCAAGACTTACGCGCCCGGTCTGGTGCGGGCCATGGGGTTGGGAGCTCGGGTCACCTTCACCGGGAAGGTGCCGCTCAATGAGCTCGTTCAATGGTACCGCGAGGCGGCTGTATTGGTGATGCCCTCGCTCTTCGAGGGGTTCGGTCTGCCCGCCGCGGAGGCCATGGCCTGCGAGACGCCGGTCATCGTCACCCGGGCAGGCTCCCTTCCTGAGGTGGTGGGGGAGGACGAAGAAGGGGGGCGGATCGTCCAGCCCGGCAATCCCAAGGCCTTGGCTCAGGCCATCCGGTGCATATGCGAGAATCCGGAGTTGGCCAGAAATCTGGGTGTCCGGGGCCGGCGCCGCGCCCTCAGGCTCTTCAGTTGGGAGGCTACGGCCAAGGGCACGGCCGAGGTCTATGAGAGGGTCTTGGAAGAGGCCCGCCACGGGGCCCGACTCCGCGCAGCCTCATGATGAGGAGTCGGCCCGCGGCCGCCCGAGCGCTGGGGCCCACCCCACCGGCGCCCGGGATGAAGGCCCCGAGCCCACCTCATGGTTCGGAGGCTCGAGACGTGAAACAGAGGCTTCCCCAGCGATTGAGGATCTGTCTGCTGAGCTATCGGGGCAATCCTTTCTGCGGGGGCCAGGGGATCTACATCCAATATCTGGCACGGGAGTTGGTCCGCCTCGGCCACGAGGTCCACGTCCTGGTGGGGCCCCCCTACCCCGCGGAGTTGGACGGTGCCCGGGTCCACCGTGTGCCCAACCGGATCTACTTCGGCTCTTCCACGGCCCAGATCCTCTCTCGAACCCCCCTTAGCACCCTCTTGTCCCCATTGGAGCTCTATGAGTTCGCCTCTTCGCGATTCGGCGTCTTTCCCGAGATCCGCGCCTTCAGCTTTCGGGCCTACAGCCGGCTCCATGAGATCCTGCGCAGGGGTTCCTTCCACATCCTCCACGACAATCAGTGTCTGGGATACGGATTTCTCCTCATCAAGCGCTTCGGGATCCCCGTCATCTCCACCATTCACCACCCACTGAGTATCGACCGGAGCACTTGGTTCGAGGGCCCTTCCACCCTGAAGCAGAAGGTCAAGATGGTCCTCTACTACCCCCTCCTCATGCAGAGGATCGTGGCCAAACGCATGGACGCCATCGTTACCGTCTCTCAAAACGCCGCAGGCGAGATCCACAGGGCCTTCGGGGTGCCCCTCCATCGAATCCGCGTGGTCTACAACGGGCTTGACACGGAGATCTTCCGCCCACTTCCCGGGGTCCCCAAAGACCCTCATCGTATCATCTTCGTGGGCAATGTGGCGGACCGTAAGAAGGGGATACTTTACCTGCTGGAGGCCCTTTCCCTCATGCCTCCGGAAGTCCGACTCCTGATAGTGGATGGGGGAACCCCCGCCAGGGTCGCCACCCAAGAGGTCATCCGACGCTTCGGCATCCAAGATCGGGTCCAGATCACGGGCAAGATCGACCGGGAGACCCTGGTGAGACTATATTCCTCCTCCCGATTGGCGGTGGTCCCCTCCCTCTATGAGGGATTCGGCTTTCCCGCGGCCGAGGCCATGGCCTGCGAACTGCCCGTGGTGGCCACCAAGGCAGGCGCCCTTCCCGAAGTGGTGGGCCCTGACGGGGAGGCGGGCCTGCTGGTGCCCCCCCGTGACCCGCGGGCCTTGGCCCGGGCTGTGGAGACCCTTCTTCGGGATCCCCTCCGTTGCCGCCAGATGGGCCGGAGGGCCAGGAGGCGCGTCCTGGAGCGGTTTCGATGGGACAGGGCCGCCAAGGAGATGGTGGAGGTCTACAGGGAGGTCCTTTGTGCTCACAGTGGACTTCAAGACCTTTGAACTTCAAGCCGGCGAGTGGGTCCTGGACGCGGGCTGCGGGGAGGGACGCCACACCTTCGCCCTATGCAGAGAGGGTTGCCGGGTCTTCGCCCTGGATATGGACCATACCTCCCTCAGAAAGACCCAATATGTCCTCAGGGAGATGACCAGACAGGGGGAGCACCAGGGACCCGTCCTGATCCTGAGAGGAGACACCCTCCGGCTGCCGTTTCGGGATGGGGCCTTCGACAAGGTCATCTGCGCGGAGGTCTTGGAACATATCCCCCGGGACGGAGAGACGGTGCGGGAACTGGTGCGCGTCCTGCGGCCGGGGGGTGAGATGGCCGTCACTGTCCCCACCTCCTTTACGGAGCGGGTCTATGGACGGCTTTCCTGGAGGTATTTCCGGACCCCTGGAGGTCATATCCGGATCTATGGGGCCAAGGAGGTCTGCAACCTCCTAACCGGAGCGGGCCTGCGGATCTATCGCATCGGATACGCCCACGCCTTCCACAGCCTCTACTGGGTCCTGCGATGCCTGTGCGGACTGGACAGGGAGGACGCCTCTCTGCCCCGCCTCTATCACCGATTCCTCCATCGCGTGGTCTTGGACCCCAGGCTGAAGCGCTGGGAGCACACCTGCAACTATTTCTTTCCCAAGAGCATGGTGATCTACACCCAGAAGCCCGCAGCAGGGAGGACACGTTTCGCCTTGGGCCATGCTGCGGTCGTCCAAGACGGGGGCCAGTGCCGGCTTTAGCTTCAGGGCCGGGACATCCCCAGGGCCTTGTATAGGGACTCCATATCCAGGCCTTCCTCCAAGAGCTCTTCGAAACGCTCGATCTTCTTCTGCTGGTGGAATCGGGTCTTTCCGAAGAAGCCCTCAATGCGCTCAATGGCCGACATGGTGTCCTCTTTGGTCAGGATGATTGCCACTCCCCGCTCTTGAGCCCGGCCCATGATGAGAGGGCTCGGGCGGATATTGCCCGTCAAGATGAGGCACCGGGTAGAGGTCTCCAGCGCGGCCAATTGAATCTCGGGTCGGTCCCCTCCTGTGATCACGGCCTTGTTGGGCCTCCTTCGGAAGTAACGAAGGGCGCTCTCCACTCCCATGGCCCCTATAGCCAGATGTTCCACCAGCTCCTCGAGGGATTCCTCCCCGCAGAGGAGCTCGCCCCCTACTCCCTCGCAGATCTCCCGGACACTGGCCGACAAGAGGAGGCGTTCCTGTGGGAGGACCGCCAACACGGGCACACCCTGACGTTCCACAAACCCCTTGACCCGCTGCAGGACGAAGTCCATCCTGCGCGGAGGCACGCTGTTGATCACACTGCCCACGAGGGCCTCGCCCAACCTGGCGCGTGCCGCGATCAGGTCGTCCACAACCTGGAGCTCGCTCGAGAAGGGGACCACCACCAGGGCCCTGGCACCCAGCATCTGGGCTACGTGAGGAGGGGCCAGTTGGACGATCCATCCCTCCCTGAGACTGCCTCCCCCCTCCAGGACCACCACATCTTTCCCACGGGAGACCACTTGATAAGACCGCATTACCTCCTGCCGCAAGTCCTGGCGGGCCCCGGCCAGGACCTCTTGGACCCTCCGGTCCGACAACAGCACGGGGGCCATGGCCTCCAGGGGATCGGTCAGGCCGAATGTGGAGCGGATGAAGAGGACGTCCTCATCCACCGCCCCCTCCTCCACGAGGCGTGCCGCGGTGCTGAGGGGTTTCATATAGCCCACGCGGAGGCCGTCCTTCTGGAACCTGCGCAGGAGCCCCACACAGAGGGCGCTCTTGCCAGAAAAGGTCTGGGTCGAGGTCACATATAATGCCTTGCTCATCCCTGCCTCCCGAAGACGCGGGTCCTTGGGGCGAGGATCAGGGGGCGAGGACCAACCTCATGTCTATGGCGCTGACCCCTTTCCCTTCCTCAAAGACCAGCAAGGGGTTGATATCCAATTCCACCACCTCCGGGAACTCCGTCACCAGTTGCGAGACCCGAAGGAGGACTTCCTCCACCGCCCCCAGGTCCGCATGGGCCTGGCCACGGACCCCCCGAAGGAGCCCGAAGGAGCGGATCTCCTCCATCATCTCTCGCGCCTCCTCGCGCGAGAAGGGGGCAATGCGGAAGGCCACGTCCTGAAGGACCTCCACGTAGATCCCCCCCAAGCCGAACATGACCATGGGGCCGAACTGGGGGTCCCTGTGCATCCCCACGATGACCTCCCGGCCCCCCACGGCCTGTTTCTGGACCAGGCAGCCCCATATCTCCGCATCGGGCATGTAGCGCATGGCCCGATAGGTGAGCAGATCAAAGGCATCCCGCACATCCTGGGCGCTGGCGATATTCAACCTCACGCCCCCGATATCGGTCTTGTGGAGGATATCCGGAGAGGCGATCTTCATCACCACGGGGTAGCCGATGGATTCGGCGAATCCCACGGCCTCCTCCGCGCTGCGGCACATCCTGGAGGCCGGAACCGGGATCCCGCAGGCCTCCAGGATCTCCCTGGCCTCCGCATCCCCCATCTGGAGCCGGCCTTCCCTCTTGATCCGGTCGAATGCCTTCCGGATCCTCGCTCTGTCCAATGGGAAGGTCTCGAACCGTGGAAGAGGCCGCTCCATCCACCTTCGTTGTTCCACCATGGCACGCAGGGCGGCCACGGCCTGCTCCGGGACCAGGTAGTTCGGCACCGAGTGGGCCGTCAAGATCCGCACCCCTTGGCGGATGTGGGCCTCCCCCATGAAACAGGCCAGGATGGGGATCTCGGAACGATCCGCCACACGTCCCACAGCCTCGGCTGTCTCCACCACCTGGGTCATAAACTGGGGGGTGAGGATCACCAGGATGGCCCCCACATTGGGGTCTTGTACAACATGCTCCAGGGCACGCTGGTAGCGATCCGCCCTGGCATCCCCTAGCACATCCACCGGGTTCATAACGCTCGCCGCGGGCGGAAGGTCCTTGCGCAACCCCTCGATGGTCCGCTCCGAGAGGGCGGCCAAGCGAAGTCCTTCCCGTTCCACCGCATCGCTGGCCATGATTCCCGGACCACCCGCATTGGTGATGATGGCCACGCTGTCGTTGGGGGGAAGGGGCTGCCGGGCCAGGGCCACGGCCAGATCGAACAGCTCCGCTACAGAGCGGGCTCGGAGGATGCCTGCCTGCTTGAAGGCCGCTTCATAGGCCCGCTCGCTCCCCGCGAGTGTCCCGGTGTGACTGCTCACGGCCTTGGATCCGGCCTCGGTGGTCCCTGACTTGATGGCGATGATGGGCTTGACCTTGGTCATCCTCCGGGCCGTCTCGATGAACCGTCCCCCGTCCACCACCCCCTCCAGATAGGCCATGATCACCTTGGACTCGGGGTCCTCCATCCAGGCATCCAGGAAGTCTATCTCGTTGAGGTCCGCCTTGTTTCCCAGGCTGACGAAGCGGGAGAATCCCACATCCCGAGCAAGGGCGATGTCGAGGACCGATGTGCAGAGGGCACCGGACTGGGACATAAAGGCGATGTGTCCGCCTCGGGGCATCCCAACGGCGAAGGATGCGTTAAGGGGGATCCGGGTGTCGATGAGGCCGAGACAATTGGGCCCCAGAATACGCATCCCATACCGGGAGGCGATCTCGGTCATGTGTCGCTCGGCCGCAAGCCCCTCATGGCCGGTCTCCCGAAACCCCGCGGTGATGACGATAACCGCGCCCACTCCCTTCCGCCCGCACTGCTCCAGGACCTCCACCACCCGAGGGGCGGGGATGACCACTACGGCCACATCGATCTCCCCCTCCACGCTCTCCACATCCGGGTAACATTTCCTTCCCAATATCTCCCGGGAGGAGGGGTTGATGGGATAGACCTCCCCCGGAAAGCCGCTTTTGAGAATATTGGACAGGACGGCGAAACCCATCTTGCCCGGGCTCCGCGAGGCCCCGATGACGGCCACGGATCGGGGAGAAAAAAGGGGCTGCATGGAGCCGCGCTCCTTGAGATCGTGTAGGTTCTTCCGCATCATGCCTCGATCTTCCTTCCCTCTTCCGAAGCCACGCCCAGCCGAAGCCCTCGGACTTCCCACCCCGGGGGTCCTCAAGGCTCATGGAGGTCCCGGTTCAAGCGTCCACGCCAGCCATGGGCCGGAAATTCCGGGGTCACCTTGCAGAGCTTACATCCCCCTGGAAAAGAGGGCCTGCGCGATCAACCCAGCAATGGGAGGGAAAATGAAGGTGCTCGCCAGACGCACGGCCGTCATCTTCCATCCGATGATCCCCACCTCCATGGGGAGTCGACTGACGGCCCAAAGGGACCATCCAGTCAGGAAGGCCACCACGGTCCCCACACTGGCCCCCGACCGAAGGAGCCCAGCGACGATGGGGAGGCTGACGAAGGGGCCGCCAGGGGTGAGTCCTCCGGCTAGAGAGCCCACCAGGATCCCCCGGAGGCCCGACTCCTGCCCCACCCACCGGGAGATGACCTCCTGTGGAACGAGCACCTGTATCATGCCTGCGACCACGAAGGCCGCAACGAGAAGGGGCAGAATCTGCGCCATCATTCCGGCGGCCGCCCGCAGCCCCAGAAGATGCTCTCCGCCGCCCCGGCTGTAGCCCACAAGGAGAAGTCCGGCCGCCAACGCCCCCATAATAAGGCTGGGAAGCCACATGGAACCCGCCCTCCTGCTCGCTCTGTTCTTCAAGAGACCCTCTGCGCAGCGCCCCCTGCCGCCATCACCTTCCGCGGGGGCGAGGTCCTTCATCTTACTCTCTTTTCCCCCTCTGGGGCAATGGCGTCGATCTCGTCTATTTCGTCTATCTCGTCGGTTTCGTCGATCTCGTCTATCTGGTCCGTTTCGTCTATTTCGTCCGTTTCGTCTATTTCGTCTGTCTCGTTGATCTCGTCTATTTCGTCGTTTCGTCGGTTTCATTTGGACCAAGAACCTGGAATCACGCCTGTGCGTGACACCCTAGAGGCCATGAAAATACCAAGAACTCCACGGCTGGCTCAGGAGGTGCCCTGAACGAAATTGAAGGGGTAGGGGCGACTTTAGTCGCCTCCTTCTGGTCCGGGAGGCTAAAGCCTCCCTTGCCCAACCAAACGGACTAACGAACCTAACGCTCTAAACCATCTAAACGATCCAAACGAAACAAACCAGAGGCCATTTTCAGCCGCAGACCTCAAATGAACCTCTGAGGAACTGCATGAATAAACAGGATGCAACATCTTTATTTTACTTTAGAAATACTTCCGGGAAGTCCTCCCCAGAAGACCCTCGGGCCCCGGTGAAGACGAGGCCGAGCCTCCGGGCCTCCTCCCTGTAGGAGCCCTTTTCCAGACGGATCTCCCCGGCAGGCACAACCACAATGGCCGAGGCCCCCTTCACCGGGCATTTGTGCTCGCATTGGCCGCAGCCATTGCATCGGCTCTCGGTAACGAACGGCCGAGGCATCCCCCCCACCTGTCGGAAGGTGATGGCGTCGTAGGGACAGATCTCGTCGCATACGAGGCAGGCCTTGTCCTGCTCCCATACTAAGCAACGCTCTCGCCGGAGTATGGCCGTCCCCATCTTGGCGTGGATTCTCTCCAGCGGCTCCAGGGGGCGTATGGCCCCCGTGGGGCAGACCAGACCGCAGCGGTTGCAGTATTGCTCACACGGGGCCGCCCGAAGATCCGCACGGGGTGTCCAGAGCCCCTCCCATCCTCCCTGAAGGAGGGCGGGCCTCAGGGTTCCGGTCACACAGGCCTCCACGCACAGACCGCATCGGAGGCAGCGGTTCAAAAAGAGGGGCTCTGGCAAGGCCCCGGGAGGTCGGATCAACCCCTCCTTCCCCCCGGAGCTCCGGGCATCGACCCGGGCCGTAAGGCCAAGAAGGAGACCAGCGGCCGAGGCCGCAAACAGCCCTCGCCGGGAGAGTTTTCGGCCTCCAAGGGGCGATGAGGCATTCCCAAAGCCGGGAAGGAACCCTATGGCTCCTTGAGGGCAGGCCTCGGCGCATCTGCGACATACGAGGCATCGCCGGGAGTCCGTCCCCTTCGGTTCGGGCCCCAAGGCACCCATTGGGCACGAAGGGAGACAGGCGCCGCAGTCCGTGCACCCCTCCTCGACCCTCCGCCGAATCGGGGCCCACCGCCCCATGATCCCGAGAAGCGCCCCCAGCGGGCAAGCGTAGCGACACCACGGACGCCTTCTCCAGAGCGCGGAGGCCGCAAGCACCCCCACCAGGAGCAGAGAGGCCCCGGAGAGACCATAACCCACAGCCCGGTCCGCCGACGAGAGGATCCATCCGCGGTACGCCAAGATATGGTCCAGAGGCCCAATATGATCCAGACTCCAGAGGCCGACCCACCGGATCAATGGAGCCACCAAGGTGGCGGTGGCCCGCAAAAGGATGATGAGGGGATCCGTCCACCCCAAGAGGGAGAGTCCCGCTGCTGCTGCTGCCAACGAGAGGACGAGGACCAGGTAGGGGAAATTACCTCCGACCCCCGCATCCCCTCCGGTCTCCCTCTCTTTGGGTATTTTCCCCCCCAGCCCGAAGAAGACGTCCTGCAGGGTCCCCAGGGGACATACATATCCGCAATAGGCCCGGCCCATGAAGAGACCACTGACAGCCACCACCAAGGCCGGCCAGAATATCCAGAACGGACCCGCGGCTGCCAGGATTGTGCCGAGGGCAACCAAGGGGTCCGCCCGAAGATAGAGGTCAGGGGGAACGACCCCCAGGAGATGGCCGGGGATGGCGATGAAAAGGGCGAAAAAGAGCCCCAATGAGACCAATTGCACGGTCCGCCTGAGGGTCACACCCTTCGCTCCACCACGGTGATGCGTTGCTGTTGGAGATGGCCCAAGCCGGCGTCGGCGGCCGCCCGAAGATGTCGGACCTGCCCGGGACGGATCATCCGGCCGTACCAAGGACCCAACCCCACAGCCACGGCGTCCACGGCCACAGGGTCTTCGCCAGCCACCACCCGGCCCCAATGTTCCACACGACCCGGACCTCCGGGACCCGCTGTTACGAGCGCATAGGTCGCATCCAGGATGGTCAACCGTGGCCGCAACACAGTGGCCAGATCCGCAATGGCTTGATGGAGATCCAGGTCCCGATGAAACACAGCGCGATCCCAGACAAGCCCCATGAGGTTCTTGAGGCCCAGGCTGACCCCTGTGGCGGAATGGGACTTGGCCGTGGGCAGATTGATGATACAGTCGGCCCTCAGAACGACCTTGGCGAGCTGGGTCGTTCGCAGGGACCGGCCCGAGGGCACCTGGACCTCGAGGTAGTGACTGGACCTCACGGGTGCCCACAGATGGACCCTCGTGAGGCCCTTCAGGGCTCGGGCCAATCCGCTTCGCTCGAAACACAGCGTGGGGTCCCGCAGGGGATGATCCACCACCAAGACCTCGCGGGCCCCGGCCTCAAGACAGAGCTCTGCTGCGGCCCGGACCGCCAGGGGATGGGTGGTGCTGCCCCACTGAGGGGGGTTGGGAAAGGAGACGTTGGGCTTCAAGACGACCCTGTGGCCCTTTCTCACAAAGCGCCCCATCCCGCCCAGGGCACTCACGGCCTCACGGACCGCGGAATCCGGCCTTCCCTCTACCACCACCACCCTGGAGGCGGTGCTGGCAGAGGCCACTGCCCCGCGCAACGGAAACAGGAAAGCGCCCGCCGCGCTCAGCAGAGCGCTCAAACACTCCCTTCTGGAACTGAGGGCAAGATGGGCACCCCTCTTAACACCCTTCAACCCCATTGGGGGCACCTCACGGACGGAAGACCGGGCGTCCCGGAGAGGCGGGCTCCACAGGCGCGATCTCCACGGGGATCATCCCCAGGAGACGGTCCTCGAAGACCCCAGGGGGAGGAGGCTCCTGCCGGGCACCGAACCGAAAATTCAGGGAAAACTCCGCATCCGCAGCCCGATGCCCGCCCCGGTCCTCGAGGCTGAGTCTCACCCGGATCCAGCCGGGAACCAGGTCTTTCATCTCGGCTCCAAAATCCATGGTGTTCATGAAGAGGTACCCTGAGAGCAACCCTCCTGCCTCGGGTTCCACCGCCAAGCGGATCGGCGTGGTGGTCCGGGAGGGCATCTCGATCCATATATGGATGAACTGTATGTCTCCGTCGGGGTCTCGTGCCTTAAGGTAGAGCCGCCATGTGTCACCGGGAGCGACAACGGGAGAGGCGAAAGTCGCCTCCCATTGGGGGGGATGTGGCCCGTATGCAGCCTCAAGCTCCTGTGGGGTGCGCTCGTCCAGCACCGCACACCCCGTCCCTCCCATCAGGGCCAGCGTTACGATCCAAATCCCCAACCGCCTCCTGGGGCCCAATCCTCTCCTCCTGCCGCTCCCCTCCATTACATCGCCTCCTTTCCCGCCTGGGCGGGTATTTAGTCCATTTCGTCATCTCGTCTTTTTGGCACTGTCTGTGCTCCTCTCTCTCCAAACTCCACCCCCCTCGCCCCCAGCCTTTGGCCGAGCGCCTTGAGCCCACTCTGCTTCAGGATGCCACCCCAAGGAACAGGAGTAAAGAACCTCCTCCGGTCTTCAGCCTCCTCTTCTAGGGCGGGTCATGAGCGCGCGCGGCGATGGGCGCTCTCTAAATCCATCCTAGCACAAATCCAAGATCCCGGGCTCTAGCCCATTGCCAGGCGGGCCCCTCGTCCTTAGAATCTTTTTGAGGGAGATGGAGGTGAGCCCTGGTGCCCGGATCCCACCGGAATTTGGTGATGATCACGCTGGATTGCGTGCGGCCCGACCATTTGGGCTGCTACGGGTACGGCGGGGTGGAGACCACCAACCTGGACGCCCTGGCGGCCGAGGGTGTACTCTTCGAACAGGCCGTCACCCATGCCCCCAACACCTGGGTGGCCCACGCGTGCCTCTTTACGGGGCTGCTCCCCCCCGCTCACGGGCTTCGAGCACCGGACCATCGACTCCGGCCCCAGGTCATCACCCTGGCCCAATGGCTCTCCCTCCATGGTTACTCCACCGCGGGTTTTCCCGGAAACAGCCTCTTGAGCCGGGCCCAGGGATTCGATCGAGGATTCCAGACCTTCGACGAACCCACCGGCGGAACATGCCGGGAAGGAGAGGTCCTCTGGCGGAACGAGTGGAAGGAGGTCCTTCGACGGGTACGAGAGTGGCTCTCCGAGGTGAAAGAGCCCTTTTTCCTGTGGGTCCATTACATCGACACCCACCACCTTCCCCGCCTTCACCTCCCCCCCTATTACCGGGACCGGTTCGCACCTCGATGGCAATACTATGACGGGAAGATCTCCTACGCCGACCATATCTGCGTGGGGGAGCTGTTGGATCTGCTTGAAGAAGCGGGGGTCCTGATGAGGACCTTGCTTTTGATCTTTTCGGATCACGGAGAGGAACTCCATCCCGACGGACGACCCCTCCACGATGGAGGGCTTGGGGAGGATGTCATCCGGATCCCCTTGATACTCTGGGGAGGAGGAGAAGGAGTTCCGGCGTCCGTCCGTATCCGATCTCAAGCGCGCCTCGTGGATCTCTTTCCTACGGTGTGCGACCTGCTGTCCCTTCCCCATGTGGAGGGTCTCCAGGGACGCAGCCTGGCCCCGCTCTGGGAGGGCCACTCCTCTCCCATGCAGGATGTTGAGGCCTACCTGGAGAATTGGCCCAAAGGGTATATGGGTCTCCGGACCCCTGAATGGAAAGTGATCCTGAAGGGAGACCCCCGCATGAAGGACCCCTCCCAGGCCATTGTGACGGGACTCTATCACCTGCCCTCGGACCCACGGGAAGAGGTCGACCTCGCTGCGAACCATCCCGCTGTGGCGGCACAGATGAGGAGGATATGCTTGGAGAAGGCACGTGGAGCCCCCCCCGCCCTTCTCTCCCAGGAAGAGAGGCGAAGGATCGAGGAGGTGCTCGAGGCCCTGGGCTATCTTTGATCCATTATCTCGTCTGTCTCGTCTATCTCGTCTATTTCGTCTATTTCGTCTATTTCGTCTGTCTCGTCTGTTTCGTCTGTTTCGTCTATCTCGTCGTTTCGTTGGGAGCGTTGGGCGACTGAAGTCGCCCCTACCCGATAAAGAAAGGCATTGATCCTCGCAGCTGGGCAATCATTTTCATCCACCAAGGGCGTCACGCCCAGGCGTGACATGGGAAGTTAGTTAGTTCTAGGTTCTTGGTTCAAATGAAACCGACGAAACGACGAAATGGACGAGATCAACGAGACAGACGAAATGGACGAAACGGACCAGATAGACGAGACCGCCTCTAGGCTCGTCCGCCTTGGCGGGGCACCTCGGAAAATCTCGAATGTTCGCCCCAGGAACACCCTCCTGACCAGCAAATACGGAGCTAAGCGAATAAGCGTTTTTCTTCATATCCCCTCTTGACACGGGCCCGCGGATGGACTATTCTTAAACAAATTTTGGTTTTATCAAACTCCTTATGAGGCTCATGAACGCCCCTGGGATCCTTCAGGGGCGTTTGATTTGCCCTTTGGAATGGGGCGGAGCGGCCCCTTTTTCCTTATAGGGCGGATCCGGGTTTGATTACGGTTGGGAGGTATGCACCATGATCTGTCAAACCATCAAAGAGGGCTATGATTGCATCTTCATGAAGAAGAGCGGCTGCTCCTATAATGGGGGGCACTGTCATCCCATCGTGGAGAAGTGCGAGGGCTGCCAGCGGGTGATGGAGTTCCCCACGGGCAGGTACTGCATCTCCTTTACCGAACCTCGCCTCAAGTGGGCCAAGGGGATCTGCCCCTTGGCGACACATGTGGAGCGGGAGTACAGGGTGACCGCCAGAAAGATCAACCCCCTGAAGGCCTCCAAACGTAGCATGAGCAACCGGGGCTGATCCCCCGCCCCCAGGGCGATCCTTCGTCCCGGGGGCCTCTTCTCCCCTCCAGAACCGGGCCTCCGCAATCCTCTCCCTCCTGGAATGGAGACCCAACAGATGAGCCTGCCTGCCTCCAGGTGCTTGGCTTTGGTTTCTCCTTTTGTTATGTTTATTTTTGCATATATTATTTGCGGCTCACGGCGTACGGTATACAGCGTTGTCTTGGAGCAGAACCCAGATATTTGCTCGACATCTTCGTGACTCCAGGGTGCCCCGCATGGGCGGGGCATGAGAGTTGATCTCCGGGAACGAGTGCCGGCCTCCTCGAAGGCCAGCGAGTCCTTCTGCCTCTGTGAGGCTGCAACAAGATGGACTTCCTCCTTGATGCGTTTTTTCTAGCCGTCGACCGGATCCTCTCCTTGGACCCTGAGGTCCTCAGGACCGTCTGGACTTCCCTGCGGGTATCCTTGACCGCCGTCTGCCTCGCCACCCTAAGCGGCATTCCTCTGGGGTTCCTCCTCGCCACCCGTTCCTTTCCCGGCCATGGGGCCTGTTGCGTGCTCTTCCACACCCTCATGGCCCTCCCCACAGTGGTGGTAGGGCTGTTGGTCTACGGGTTGTTCTCGAGGCAGGGTCCCCTGGGTTGTCTCGGTCTCCTTTACACCCCGTGGGCCATGATCCTGGCCCAGTGGATCCTATCCTTTCCCATCCTGGTCTCATTGAGTCTGTCGGCGATCCAGGCACTGGACCCCCGGGTCCAACCGACCGCCCTCACTTTGGGGGCCACCCCCATCCAGGCCACATGGGCCCTCCTGCGCGAGGCCCGCTACGGCCTGGGTGCCGCCGTGGCCGCAGGGTTCGCCAGGGTGATCACCGAAGTGGGGGCGGCCATGATGGTGGGGGGAAACATTCGGGGGTACACGCGCACCCTCACCACGGCCATCGCCTTGGAGACGGCCAAGGGTGAGTTCTCCTTGAGTCTGGCCTTGGGCATGATCCTCCTCGCCCTGGCCTTCGGAATCAACGGCCTGCTTCATCATCTTCGCTCCAGGGGGATGGGATGATGGCCTCCACGCTCTTCCATATCCAGGGCCTGCGGCACCGTTATGGAGGGCATTTCGTGTTAGAGATCCCCCGACTCGCCCTGGAGGAGGGCAAAATCTACGCCCTGCTCGGACCCAATGGATCGGGCAAGAGCACCCTATTGGCCATCTTGAACCGGCTCCTGCGCCCCACCCAGGGGGAGGTCTGGTATGGAGGGCAGCGAATCTGGCCCGATGGCGAGGATCTGCTCGCAGTCCGTCGGTCCATGACACTGGTCCTCCAACGGGCCTATCTCTTCCAGGGAACAGTGGCCTTCAACGTGGCCTACGGCCTCAAGGTACGAGGCCTCGACCGCGGGGAGATCCGACAGAGGGTCCAGTGGGCCTTGAGAGAAGTGGGGCTGTCGGAGCTGGCCCTCCGGTCGGTGAGGGAGCTCTCCGGCGGGGAGGCGCAGCGGGTGGCCCTGGCCAGAGCCTTGGCCGTCCGACCTCGAACCCTTCTGCTAGATGAAGCCACAGCCAACGTGGATGAAGAGACCGTAAGGCTCTTCGAGGAGGTGGTTCGGAGGATCAACAAAAGGGAAGGGGTCTCCGTGATCCTGGCCACACACGACCGCCTCCAAGCGGAACGACTCGCCCACGGGGTCCTGGTCCTCTCTGGGGGGAGACCTCGATGGGAGCGTCGCCCCTAAGGCCTTTGCCGGGATCCCCCGAAGAAAAAGATAGGGAGAGAAACCATGATCAATCACATCCTTCGGACCTTTATCCTGACTCTCTGGATGGGTAGTGCCGTTTGGGGCCCGGCATGGGGTGCGGAACGCCTTAAGATGGCCACAACCACGAGCACCGAGAACTCGGGGCTCTTGGATGTACTGCTCCCCCCGTTTGAGGCGCGATGGGGCATACGGGTGGACGTCCTGTCGGTGGGGACGGGCAAGGCCCTGGAGACGGCTCGACGCGGGGACGTGGATCTCGTCCTCGTCCACGCCCCAGCCATGGAAGAGGCCTTTGTCCGGGAGGGCTTCGGGGTCAACCGGAGACGCGTGATGCACAACCGTTTTCTCTTGGTAGGCCCTCCTTCCAATCCCGCGGGCATCCCTCAGGATGCCACCGTGGTGGAGGCCCTGAGGCGCATCGCCGCCACGCGGTCTCCTTTCCTCTCCCGCGGAGACCGATCCGGGACTCACACCAAGGAGCAGGGCCTTTGGAAGGAGGCCGGCATCCATCCTCGAGGAGAGTGGTACAAGGAGGTCGGCCAGGGGATGGGGGCCGTGCTGAACATGGCAAGCGAGCTGCAGGCCTATACCCTCACCGACAGCGGCACCTTCGCCAGCCTCGCACCCAAGCTCGCCCTCAAGGATATGGGCGTTCAAGGGCCCCAGTTGGACAACCCCTACAGCGTCATCGCCGTCAACCCCGCCCGTCATCCTCATGTCCGCTATGTGGAGGCCATGACCTTCATCGGTTTCCTGACTTCACCCGAGGGTCAGAGGATCATCCGGGACTTCCAGCCCACCGGGACCCCTCTCTTCTGGCCCGATGCCGTCCCTTCTCCTTGAGGGAGGGCAAAGAGCCTCCGTTGTTCCTGGCAACCCCGGAGCCCCCCTCCCCTCCCCTCACACCTTGACCCCCGGAAAGGAGACAGGCTAGGATGGGGAGCGATTCTCGTGGAAGGGCCGAGCCGGCAAGGTTCAGGAGGCCCAGGGATGTCCATGGATCCCAGAGACGTTTCCGAGGGATCTCCTTCCCCTTGGGAGGAGCTGGAGGGACTTATCGGGTATCGCTTCCGGAACCGTCAGCTCCTCGAGACCGCCTTGACCCACACATCCTTCGTCAACGAACATCCGGCTGAGGGTCTCTCCAGCAACGAACGGCTGGAGTTTTTGGGGGATGCGGTCCTCGATTTGGTCATCAGTCACCTGTTGATGGAAGCCCATCCCGGGAAGTCCGAGGGTGTCCTCTCCCGATGGCGGGCCGCTGTGGTCAACGAGAAGGCCCTGGCCCGCAAGGCGAGAGACCTCACTCTGGGCCGTTTCCTAAGGCTGGGGCGGGGGGAGGAGCGGAGCCGCGGCAACGAGAAGGATTCTCTGTTGGCCGATGCCTACGAGGCCCTGCTGGCCGCGGTCTATTTGGACGGAGGATTCGAGGAGGCCTTTCGGGTGATCCGCCAGCAGTTTCTCAAAGAGCTCGAACATCCCGAGCGGGCCGTGCCGGAGGAAGACTTCAAGACCCGCCTCCAGGAATACACCCAGTCCGTCCTGAAAGTAACCCCCCGCTACCGTCTGGTGTCCCAGGAAGGGCCCGATCATGACAAGCTCTTCTACGTGGAGGTGGATGTGGGAGAGGGTCTTCGGGCCGAAGGGAGCGGGAGGAGCAAGAAAGAAGCGGAACAACGTGCTGCGAAGGCCATGCTTCGACGCCTGGAAACCGATCCAAGGTCTCCCAAGGGGGCTCGGAGAGAGGGATGGAAGAGGAATGAAGGGGCGTGAGGAATCCACGCTGCAGAAGGAAGGAGCTCAAGATCCCGCGCACAATGGGGCAGTACGGGAAAGAGCGAACGGAGAGGAGCCCTTCCGGTCAGGATACGTGGGGATCCTCGGAAGGCCCAATGTAGGCAAATCCACCCTCATGAACCAGTTGCTCCGCTACAAGCTGGCCATTACCTCACCCAAGCCCCAGACCACGCGGACCCGGATCCTGGGCATCAAGACGCTTCCAGGAGCCCAGATGATCTTCGTGGACACACCGGGGATCCACCAGGCCAAGGGCCCCTTCAATGAGTACATGGTGAAGGAGGCCCTTCGCTCAATCAAGGACGTGGATCTGGCCCTCTTGCTGGTGGAGGCCGACGGCTCCAGCAAAAAGGACGACCGATACATCGTGGAAGGACTCCAGCAGACTCGAATCCCCGTCCTTCTCGTCATCAACAAGATCGACCTGGTCAAGAAACCCTCTCTCCTGCTCCTTATGGACGAATACCGGAGATGGTTCCCCTTCGAGGCCCTCATCCCCATCAGCGCCCTGACGGGTGACGGGTTGGAGATCCTGGAGGAGGAAATCCTCAAGCGTCTCCCCCCGGGGCCCCAGTACTTCCCGGATGACCAGATTACGGATATAACGGAGCGTTTCTTGGCCTCGGAGGTGATCCGGGAGAAGGTCTACCACCTCTGTGGGGAGGAGATCCCCTATTCGGTGGCAGTGGTGGTGGAGGAGTATCAAGAGAGGACTCCCCCGAGGCCCGTCTATATCCGCGCCACCCTCTACGTGGAGAGGGAATCCCAAAAGGGGATCGTCATAGGGGCGGGGGGCCGGATGCTCAAGCGTATCGGAAAACTGGCTCGAGAAGACCTGGAGGCTCGGATCGGCCGCTCGGTCTATTTGGAGCTGTGGGTCAAGGTGGAGAAGGACTGGTCCAAGGACCGGAAGAGATTCCGTAGGTTGGGGTACAGATGAGGCCCCCGCCCTCTACGGAGTTGGAGGGAGCATGAAGCCCGTGGTCGCCATTGTGGGTCGACCCAACGTGGGCAAATCGACCCTCTTCAACCGGATCGTCAGAGAGCGGCGAGCCCTGGTGGCCGATGTGCCGGGGGTGACACGGGACAGGCTCTATCAGGAGGTGGAGTGGAACGGAAGGGTCTTCCTCTTGGTCGATACCGGGGGATTCGAGCCCACCTGCCAGGAGGGTCTCCTGAGCCTCATGCGCGAACAGACGGAGCTGGCCATTGAGGAGGCCGACATCATCATCTTTGTGCTCGATGTCCGTGACGGCCTGACCCCTTCTGATCGGGACGCGGCCGAACTGCTCAGAAGGACCTCCAAACCGGTCCACTACGTGGTCAACAAGGTGGACGGCCCTCGATGGGACGCCCAGGCCATGGAGTTCTACGAGCTTGGGGCGGATCGTCTCCACCTCATCTCCGCCAAACACGGCCGCGGGGTGACGGAGCTGCTCGAGGCGGTCACAGAACGCCTGCCACTGGCGTCCCCCAAGGAGGAGCCCGGGCCCGAGGAGGTGATCCGGGTGGCCGTGGTGGGGAGGCCCAATGTAGGGAAATCCTCTCTGGTGAACCGCCTCTGCGGGACCGCCCGTTCCTTGGTCAGCCCGGAGCCCGGCACCACCCACGACGCGGTCGACACCGAGATTCGATGGCACGGGCGCCGTTTCCTGCTCATCGACACCGCGGGGATCCGGAAAAAGGCCCGCACCCGAATCCCCCTGGAGAAGTACTGCGTCATCAAGGCCCTGCGGAGCATCGACCGCGCCCATGTGGCGCTCCTTCTGGTGGATGCCACCGAGGGAGCAACGGATCAGGACGCCAAGATCGGCAGTTACATCGTGGAGAGGGGCCGAGGCTGCATCGTGCTGGCCAACAAGTGGGACCTCGTGCCCAAGGATTCCCGAACCCATGACGATTTCGTATCCGACCTCAAGGAAGGGCTTCGGCACTTGGAGTTCGCGCCGGTGATGACGGTCTCAGCCCTCACCGGTCAACGCCTGGGACGCATCCTGGGCCAAGTGATGGAGGTCTACCGATCCTGGACCCAAAGGATCCCAACTTCCCGTCTCAACCCCCCATTCCGCCGGTGGGTGGAGGAACATCCTCCGCCCCTTTACAAAGGGCGCAGAATCAAGTTTTATTACTGTACTCAAGCGGAGATTGCACCCCCCACCTTTGTAGCCTTCACCAACTGCCCGGAGGGGGTCCAGCAAAGCTATATCCGTTATCTGGTCCGCAGGACGCGGGAGGAGTTCGGCTTCGAAGGAGCCCCCATCCGATTCCAGCTCAGGGAGAGGGCTCAGAATGAGATCCGGGCATCCAGATCCCGCGCCCAAGGCCGTGCCTAGGGCTACCAATGGACGAGGCACGAGGCAGGGACTGTCCATGTTGGAAGCGGTGAGGGTATCCAAGAGCTTCGGCGGCCTTCAGGCCGTCCACGAGTGCTCCCTGCGAGTGGAAAGGGGGACGATCACGGGCCTCATAGGGCCCAACGGTGCTGGAAAGACGACCCTGTTCAACCTGATTACGGGGTTCCATCACCCGGACCGGGGGGAAATCCGTCTCGAGGGAGAGCGTATCGACGGGCTCCCCCCACACCAGGTCTTTCAAAAGGGCCTTTTTCGGACCTTCCAGATCACGCGGGAATTCTCCCGCATGACCGTGCTCGAGAACCTCATGTTGATCCCCCCTTATCAATGCGGGGAAAAGGTCTGGAATACGTGGATTCGACCCTTCCGGATCCGCGGTCAGGAGAGGGAAATCAAGGAAAGGGCCCTGGAGGTCCTGGAATTCGTGGAGCTCATCGACCTGAAGGACGAGTATGCGGGAGCCCTCTCTGGGGGGCAAAAAAAGCTCCTGGAGCTGGCCAAAAGCCTCATGGCCCGTCCCAAAATCGTCCTCCTGGACGAACCGGGTGCCGGCGTCAATCCCACCCTCATGCAGAAGTTGACGGAGCGCATCCGCGACCTCTGCGAGAAACAGGGGCTCACCTTCTTCATCATCGAGCACGACATGGACCTGGTCATGAACCTCTGCAACCCCATCATCGTCATGAACGAGGGAAAGAAGCTCATGGAGGGGCCTCCAGAGGCGGTCAAGTCTGACAGACGGGTTCTGGAGGCCTATCTGGGAGGTGTCTCCACATGAGCATCCTTTGCGCGGAGGGTGTCACGGCCGGCTATACCGAGGTGGACATCCTCAACGAGGTCCACCTGCGTGTGGAACCCGAGGAGATCGTCTCCATCATCGGCCCCAACGGTGCAGGCAAATCCACTCTCCTGAAGGCCATCTTCGGCCTCTTGAAGCCCAGGAAGGGGAGGATCCTCCTTGAGGAGGAGGAGATCACCGGCCTGTCTCCGGATCGGATCGTGAGGAAAGGCCTCAGCTATGTGCCCCAAGTCCACAACGTCTTTCCCTCCCTTACGGTCCAGGAGAACCTGGAGATGGGGGCCTTCATCCGGACCGACGACTACTCCTCGAGGATGGAGGAGATCTTTCAATTGTTCCCCCTCCTTAAGGAGAGGAGAAAACAGAAGGTGGGGCAGCTCTCCGGAGGGCAACGCCAGATGGTCGCCATGGGCCGTGCCCTTATGCTGGATCCGCGGGTATTGCTCTTGGACGAGCCATCGGCCGGACTGGCCCCCCTCCTCGTTTCCCTCATCTTCGAGAAGATCCAGGAGATCAACGCCACGGGGGTGGCCGTGGTGATCGTGGAACAGAACGCCCGGGAGGCACTGAAACTTTCGCACCGCGGCTATATCCTGGCCATGGGGAGAAACGTGATGGACGATGAGGCCCAGGCCCTGCTGGACAATGAGGAGATAGGCCGCCTCTTCTTAGGGGGCTGAATATGGTGGAGCTGTTCATCTACGGTATTGTTCTGGGAGGCATTATCGCCTTGGGAGCCGTGGGTTTGACCCTGGTCTATGGAATCCTGCGATTCGCCAACTTCGCCCACGGCGATCTCATGTCCGCAGGGGCCTACATCTCCCTTTTCCTGATGAGTGTCCTCTTCTCCGGGATGGGCATCCCGGATTCCAACTTCGCACCCCTGTCCATTGGCTGGCGCATGGTCCTCGCCTTTCCCCTCTCTATGCTGGCCGTGGGGGGAGTGGCCATCGCCATGGACCGCATCCTCTACCGAAAGCTCCGGCACAAGAACAGCCCAGCGGTGATGCTGGCCATGTCCGCGCTGGGTGCCTCTTTCATCATCCGGATGATCATCCTGATCCTCTGGGGAGCCGACTACCGATTCTATCGCCCCGGCGTCCTCCGACCAGCCCTCTCCCTTCCGCTGGGGGTGAAGATCCGACCCGACCAACTGCTCATCCTCTCGGTGGTGACGGTTCTGGTGATCCTCCTCCACCTCTTCCTCCAGAAGACCAAGATGGGGAAGGCCATGAGGGCCACGGCCGACAACATGGAGCTGGCCCGGGTCTCGGGGATCGATACCGAACGCATCATCCTCTGGACCTGGGGGATCGGCGGGGCCCTGGCCGCGGCCGGAGGGATCCTCTATGGGATCGATGTCCAGGTCCATCCCGGAATGGGGTGGAACTTCCTCCTTCCGCTGTTCGCCGCCGCCATCTTGGGTACCATCGGCAATGTCTACGGGGCCCTGGTGGGGGGCTTCGTGATCGGAGTGGCCCAACAGGTCTCCACGGCCTTCCTCATGCCCACTTACAAACCGGCCGTGGCCTTTCTCATCATGATCGGGATCCTGCTGATCCGACCCCAGGGGATCTTCGGAGGAAAGTAACCATGGACCTAGGTGGGATTTCGGCCTATCTGGTCTCCTTCGCCATCATGGCAGGGATCTTCGCAGTCTTCTGTTTGGGTCTCAACATCCAATGGGGATATACGGGTTTGTTCAATATCGGGATCGCGGGGTTCTTCTGCGTGGGCGCCTACGTCTCCGCCTTGATCACAACGCCCAAACCCACAGGTCCCTATGCCCATTACGTGCAACAGGCCTTCGGCCTGAACCTCCCCTTCCTCTTCGGCCTGCTGGGGGCCGCCCTCGTCTGCGGACTCGTGGCCTTCTTCATCGGGATCCCCACCCTCCGACTGAAGGAGGACTATCTGGCCATCGCCACCATCGGGATAGCCGAGACCTTCCGGTTGGTATTCAACAACGAACACTGGCTTGCCAACGGCCCCAGGGGGCTTATGGGCCTGCCTCAGCCACTGCAGGGTCTCGTCGACCCCCGTCACTACAACTACATCTATCTCCTGGTGGTCCTTGCCGTGGTGCTGGGGATCTATCTCTTGATCGAAAGGGCCATCCGTTCCCCCTGGGGGCGGGTCCTGAGGGCCATCCGGGAGGACGAAATCTCCGCCTCCATGTGCGGGAAGAACGTCTCCCATTTCAAGATGCAGTCGCTGGTCTTCGGGTCCATGGTCATAGGGATGGGCGGCGCCCTCTACGCTCATTACACCAAGGCCATCTCGCCCGATGTCTTCTCCCCCCTCTACGGCACCTTTCTGATCTGGGTGATGCTCATGGCCGGAGGCAGCGGCAACAACCGGGGGGCCGTGGTGGGGGCCTACCTGGTCTGGGGGATCTGGATCGGGACCAAGTTCCTGACCGACTTCCTCCTCCCCTACACCCTCAAGGCCCGAGCGCCCTACATTCGATTCCTCCTCATCGGAATCCTGCTGGAGATCATCTTGATCTACAGGCCCCAAGGGCTGGTGGGAGAGGAAAAGAGGGTCTCCAGATGGATCGACTGAGTGCGCGGGCAAACAGGAGGGATCTCCCGTAAGGATAAAGGGGGCGCTCTCGGCGCCCCCAATCCATCAGCGGCCTCATCCTCTTTGGCTTGGGCTATTCCTTGGGAACGTCGTACTCCATCCGGACCGTCACGATCTTCCCCTTGGAGTACTTCCATACCTCGATGGGGGTGATCACGTCACCGTGTTCATCGAAGTCCACGGAGCCAGCCGCTCCCTCGTAATTGATGTCTTTGCCCTTCTTCAACAGCTCAAAGGCCTTCTTGAACTCTCCCGGTTTGATCACCTCTCCCGGAGGGTTGGCCACAAACCGAAGCTGATCTCGGATGTTTGCGGGCTTCAAGGGAAGCCCCTTCATCTTGGCCACGTAGGAGGCCAGACCGATGACGGCCATGGCGTCATAGGCATTGGTAATGAAGGGCAGAGGCGGGAGTTTCCCGAACTCCGCCTTGTAGTCCGCGCTGAAGATGACATAGGGCTCACCTCCGGCTGTTCCAGGGGCTGTCCCCATGTTCCCCTCCAGGGGCTCGGCTCCGATGGCCTTGACGATGTCCTCGGACTTGGTCCCATCGCAGAAAAGGAAGGTCTTGAACTTGAAGAATTCAATGGCCTCCTTCAGATAGATCTGGGCGTGCTGGGGGTAGCTGAAGGCACAGAGGACATCGGGCTTGCCCCCCAAGGCCTTCTTGAGCTCGGCGGTGTAGGATTCGGCCGCCTTTTCATCATGGGGGACCATGGCCAGGACCTTCCCGCCCCGTTTCTCAAAAGAACGCTTGAATTGCTCGGCGAGTCCCTGTCCATAGGGGTTATTGACGTAGAGCACGGAGGCCGTCTTGAAGAGCCCCGCCGCCAACTTGCCGGAGACTACCCCCTGGAGGGCGTCCGAGGGACAGGTGCGGAACAGGAAGTCCTTCCCTTTGTCCGCTGGGAGGAACGTGATAAGGGGCGAGGTGGAGGCGGGCGAGATCATAATCACGTTGTTGGGGCAGGTGACCGACTCGGCCACGGGGACCGTGACCCCGCTGGCCAAGGCCCCGATAATAGCCACTACTTTGTTGATCTCCACCAATTTCTTGGCCGCATTGGTGGCCGGGATGGCCGAGGTCTCGCTGTCCTCGTGGACGAGCTTCACGGCAAATCCGGCCTCGCCCAGCTGTTTTGCGGCCAAAATTACCCCGTTCTGGATATTGGGACCAAACTCCTTAAGCGGCCCCGTGTGAGCCAGAAGGGTCCCCACGACGATCTCCTGAGCCTGGGCCAAGGGGCCCATGACCATGGAAAGGACCAACAACCCCGTCAAAACGGCGATCTTCTTCATGGCGGTCTCCTCCCTTATGGTGGAAGCAATGAACCCGTGATCCATGGACTCTCTTTTCCTCTCACCCCCTTCCTCTCCCCCGCCCGACGGGAAAAACCCTCCTCTCTGGCAGGGAACGCTCATACAAAACTCCTCGCCCCTCAACCGGCATTTCGCCCCTGCGCAAGGAGAGCACCTTGCCCATGAGGGGCTCCGAAACCCAAATTCACAACACCTTCGTATCCTGTCCGTTGGGTATGGAGCCGTCCGAGATTTCCGCGCCCGCCGTCGCCGGAGAGTCTACAGGTGTGAGAACTTCAGAAAGAGAGAGCCTGCCCGCGCATATCCGCTGGAGCCCGTCACATCCCCTTATGCCTTTCCATTCTATTTTGTCCTTTCCTTACCGACCTTTCCCCCCCTTGTCAAGGGCTTCGGGTTCCGGACTCCTTACGGCTCCCCGGATTCTTTGGGATTTCATGCTTCAGGAAGCATAGGCGATCCTCAGCCCGACCCGTCCCAGCCAGTGGACAGGGGGGACCACCTATTGACAAGACAGGAGCCACCATGCTACAAAAACCCCTTGTCGGTTGCGGCGGGAGCGTGGTTCGTTTCAGGCCGGTGGAGTTCAAGGCATGGCAGGGGGACCTGGTATCTCCGTTCGCCTCTAAGGCGTTCCAAGGGGTAAGGGCTGAGGCTCCGAGTCGTTGTCACTCAAGACCATGTCCTGAGATCTTCTGTCTGTCAAAACGTCAAGGAGGTGTCAAGATGAAGGCAAGCCGTTGGTTTTCGCTCGTGCTCGCGTTCGGACTGCTTTTCTTGACCGCGGGGGCCATGGCCGCCGACGAATGGGGAGAAATCGTAATTCCGCCCGACAAACCCATCAAGATCGGCCTTGGAGCCATGCTGTCTGGGGCCTACGCTACGTTGGGGATCGACATCAAAAACGGGGCTGAGATGGCCGTAATGGAGAAAGGGGAGATCCTGGGACACAAGCTGGTGTTCCAGGCCGAAGATGACGGATGTGAAGGTGCTCCCTCGGTGGCCATCGCCGAGAAGTTCTGCAATGATCCCCTTGTGGTGGGAGTGGTCGGGTACATGTGCAGCGGCGGTTCCATCCCGGCCTCGGATGTTCACAATAAGTACAAGGTGGTCATGATATCTCCCTCCTCCACCAGCCTGGAGCTGACGGCTCGAGGAATACCCGTCTTCTTCCGAACCTGCTGGAACGACAAGATCCAGGGGAAGGCCGCCGCTGAGTTCGCCCTCAAGCGCAAGTGGACCAAAGTGGCGGTCCTCCACGATAAGAGTGCCTATGGTCAGGGGCTGGCCGACGAGTTCAAGCGCAATATACTCGCGGGCGGCGGAGAGGTGGTGGCCTATGAGGGGCTCACCCGGGGGGACAAGGACTTCACCCCTATTTTGACCAAGATCAAGCCCAAGGCGCCCCAGTTGATCTACTTCGGGGGGATGGCCGCCGAGGGCTCCCTCCTGGTGCGACAGATGCGGCGGATGGGCATCAAGGCCAAATTCATGAGCGACGACGGCTGTTACACGGAGAAGGACTTCATTCAGGCCGCTGGAAAGGCCGCCAAAGGGGCCTTTGTGACCTACGCCAAACTGCCTCTCGGGGGCAAGTACGAACAGTGGCTCAAGAAGTTCGAGGCCAAGTACGGGCCGAGACAGACCTTCTCCCCCCAGGCCTACGATGCGGCCAACATCCTCATGGCCGCGGTGGAGAAGGTGGCTCAGAAGAAACCCGATGGATCTCTCATCATCGGCAAAAAGGCGCTTCGCGACGCGGTGGCCGCCATTCGGTATGAGGGTGTCACTGGCACCATCACCTTCGACGAATACGGGGATCGGACTGGCTCCATCGTCGTGGTGAACAAGGTGGTCTGCGAAGCAGGCAAGTGTTCCTTCAAGGAACTGCCCCGTTGATGGGAATTCAGTCGGGGTAGATCCAATACCTGAAGGGGAGCGGAGAGCCTCGGTGCGGGGACCTCCCTCCCCTTCATCTGTTGCCGGAGAAGCCCAACACCTATGATCCCCAGCTTTGAGATCCTCATCGACCAGCTCATCAACGGGCTTACCATCGGCGGCATCTACGCCCTCATCGCCCTGGGCTACACCCTGGTCTACGGCATCCTCTTTATGATCAATTTCGCCCATGGTGAGATCTACATGTTCGGCTCATTCGCCGGCTTTTTCGTGCTGGTGCAACTGACCCGCTCGGGTTTTGCCCAGCAGCACGTCTACCTGTCCATACTGGCCGCCTTTGTAGGGGCCATCCTGGTCTCCTCCACCTTGGGGGTCCTCCTCGAGCGCATCGCCTACCGTCCCCTGAGGAAGGCCCCACGGCTGGCCGCCCTGATCAGCGCCATCGGGGCCTCCATCTTCCTGCAGAACGTCATGATGCTCATTGTGAAGGCCCGGATGCAGGTCTACCCGGACATCTTCCCGGAAGACTGGATCGAGATCGGCTCTGTCTCCATCTCCACCTTCCAGATCTTCATCATCCTGGGGTCCGTGCTTATGATGGCGGGCCTCTATTTCTTCATCAAGCGGACCAAGACGGGAAAGGCAATGAGGGCCGTGGCCGAGGACAAGGACACCGCTGCGCTGATGGGGATCAACGTGGACCGGATCATCGTGACCACCTTCGCGGTGGGCTCCGCCCTGGCCGCCGTGGCCGGGGTCATGGTGGGTATGTACTACACCCAGATCAACCACATGATGGGCTTCATTCCCGGAATCAAGGCCTTCACGGCCGCTGTTCTGGGGGGGATCGGAAATGTGGTGGGGGCCATGGTGGGGGGCTACGCTCTGGGGTTATTCGAGGCCTACGGGGTCTTCATCCTCCCGGCCCAGTACAAAGACGTCATCGCCTTCAGCCTCCTGGTCCTGATCCTGATCTTCCGTCCGAGAGGCATCCTCGGCGAGGTGGTCTCCGAGAGGGCGTAACCTATGGAATCGCAGGCTCTTCCATCCACCCTACGACCCCTCCGAGGCATCCCCCCTTGGCTCCGGATAGGGATACTTCTGGTCTTTTTGGCGGCACTTCCACCCTTCATCGGCAACTACTGGACCCATGTGCTGGCCTACATCGGCATCTACGTCATGCTGGGGATCGGGCTCAATGTGGTGGTCGGCTTTGCGGGGCTGTTGGATCTAGGGTATGTGGCCTTCTACGCCATCGGTGCCTATACCTACGCCCTTCTGGCCTCGCCCAAGTTCGGAATCCATATCCCCTTTTGGGCCATGCTGCCCGTCTGCGTGGCGCTGGCCGCCTTGGGAGGGACCCTGCTGGGGATTCCCGTCCTGCGGATGAGGGGGGACTACCTGGCCATAGTGACCCTGGGCTTCGGGGAGATCATCCGCATTGTCATGAACAATCTGGACTCCATCACCAACGGGCCCAAGGGGATCCTCAGGATCGACCCCGCCGCCATCGGGGGCTTCAAGTTCACCACACCGACCCACTACTACTATCTGATCCTGGTAGGGTGCATCCTGTCGGCCTTCGTGGCCGACCGGCTCAACAACTCCCGCATAGGGAGGGCCTGGATCGCCATGCGCGAGGATCAAGACGCAGCCGCCCTAATGGGGATTCACATCCTCAGATACAAGCTTCTGGCCTTCACCATCGGGGCATCCTTCGCGGGCATCGGAGGGATCATCTTCGCCGCACGGCAGGGCTCCATCTTCCCCGACGACTTCTCCCTGATGGTCTCCATCAATGTGCTGTGTCTGATCATCATCGGAGGAATGGGGAGCATCCCCGGAGTCATCCTGGGGGCCGTCGTCCTCATCGGCATCCCCGAGGTGCTTCGGGCCGTGGCCATCTACAGGATGCTCGCTTTCGGGGCCCTGCTGATCATCATGATGATCTTCCGCCCGTCGGGGTTCATCCCCTCTGCCCGACGAAGGCTGGAACTGAAGGAGGAGACCTGAACCTTCCATGGCCGAGCTCCTGAAGATCTCAAGGCTCACCAAGCGATTCGGAGGCTTGGTGGCCCTCAACCAGGTGGACCTGACCCTGGAGGAGGGGATGATCGCCGGCCTCATTGGGCCCAACGGCGCCGGAAAGACCACCCTTTTCAACGTGGTCACCGGCGTGTACCGCCCTGAGGAGGGTTCGATCCGCTTCTTAGGACAGGAGATCGCCGGGAGAAAGCCCCATGAGATCACGGCCTTGGGCATTGCCAGGACGTTCCAGAACATCCGCCTCTTCGCCAACATGACGGCCCTGGAAAATGTCTTGGTCGGGCATCACTGCCGCATGAAGGCGGGGCTATGGGGGGCCCTAAGCCGCAACCGCCGCACCCTCCGCGAGGAGGCCGCCGCACACCAGAGGGCCCTGGAGCTGCTCCGGTACGTGGGGCTGGAGGGCAAGGAGGACACCCTCTCCAAGAACCTCCCATACGGGGATCAGCGACGGCTGGAGATCGCACGGGCCCTGGCCTCGGAACCCAAGCTGCTCCTCTTGGACGAACCCACCGCCGGGATGAATCCCCAGGAGACCCTCACTCTGACCCGATTCGTGGACCGGATCCGACGGGAACTGGGGCTCACCCTCCTGCTCATCGAGCACGATATGCGGGTCGTCATGGGGATCTCCGATCGGGTGACGGTGCTCGACTATGGAATGAAGATCGCCGAGGGCTCTCCGGAGGAGGTCCAGAAGGACCCCAAGGTCATCGAGGCCTACCTCGGCCGGAGATCAGAACTGCTGCACAGGAGGCGGAGGACCGCCACCAGAGAGAGACCCCATGGAACTCCTCAAGGTTGAGGACATCCATACCTATTACGGCAGCATCCATGCCCTGCAGGGGATCTCCCTGAGGGTGATGGAGGGCGAAATCGTCACCCTCATTGGCAGCAACGGAGCGGGCAAGACTACCACCCTCAACACCATCAGCGGAATCCTCAAGCCCCGAAAAGGGGCCGTCTATTTCCAAGGAGAACGCATCGATCCTCTACGGCCCCATCAGATCGTGGCCAAGGGGGTCTGCCAATCCCCCGAGGGAAGAAAGATCTTCACCCGGCTGACGGTCCAGGAGAACCTGGAGATGGGGGCCTTTATCCGGACGGACAGCGAGGGAATCCGTCAGGACCTGGATCGCGTCTATCAGCTCTTTCCCCGACTTCGGGAACGTCGCAGGCAGGTGGCGGGCACCCTCAGCGGAGGGGAACAGCAGATGCTGGCCATCGGACGTGCCCTCATGAGCCGCCCCAAGCTCCTGTTGCTGGACGAGCCCTCCATGGGATTGGCTCCCGTGTTGGTCGAGACAATCTTCGACATCATCTCGGACATCAATCGTCAGGGCAACCCCATCCTGTTGGTGGAGCAAAATGCCCTGATGGCCTTCCTCATCGCCCACCGGGGATATGTCATCCAATCCGGCCGGATAGTCCTGGAGGACTCGGTGGAGAACCTTCAGGAGAACGAAATGGTCCGAAAGCTCTACCTGGGCGAGGAGATCGAGACCTGACGCCAGCAGATCAGGGCCTCCATCGAGGCGATGTAATTATGAACCCGCGGATAAGGCACTCGGACGTGAGGAGATCTCTCCTCTTTCTGCTCTTTCTCTCTATCCTCCCCGCAGATCCCTTCCACGCCCACGCCACTGAGCAGGGAGACGAAATCCGCATCTATCCCCCGGACTCTCCTCTGCCGGTAGGAGTGGCAACCCTACTTTCAGGCCTCAAGGCCTCGTTGGGCAGGGAGATTCTGGAGGGAGCCCGGGCCTTTCTCCGGGACCGTCCCCTGGTACAAGGACGCCTCCTCTCACTGATCCCCCAGGACGATAGGTGCGACCGACAGCAAAGCCTTCGGGCCGCCGAGGCCCTCTGCGGCCTTCGTCCCCCACCGGTGGCCGTGGTGGGATATCTGTGCTCTGCGGGAGCCATGGAGGCCCTGAAGGTTCATCGCCGATGCCGTCTCCCCATGATCAATGTGAGCGGCGGCGATCCCCGCCTGACCGAGGAGGGATCCCCTTGGGTCCTGAGGATCTGGATCTCCCGAGCCCGCCAGGCAGACCTAGTTGCCCATTGGGTGCGGCGGCGCCGCTGGCGCAGGATCCTCCTCGTCCACGAATCGGATGAACTCTCCCGGTGGAGGCTGGAGGCCTTCCAGAAGGCCTTCCCCAGTGGATCCTCCAAGGACCGCCTCCAGGTCTCCACTCTGGAGGCCTTTAAGGAAACCCCCGAGGCTTATTTCCGCAAGAAGCGCCCTCCTCAATGCCTTTACTACATAGGAGAAGGCCGAAGAATCTCTGAACTCTGGAAGGCCGTGCCCAAGCGCCTCCTCAATGTCCCTTGGGTCTTGGACATGAGGGCCGCCTCCCACGTGGTCCACAAGGGACCGACTCCCAGAAGGCTCTTCAGTGCTCGACTCCATCTTCCGACCGGGGATCCGGAGACCCCCCAATTCCGCTTCTTCCGCGGCCGATTCGGAGAGCCTGGGGTCTATACTTTGGCCGCCTACGATGCCCTTCTGGTCCTGGCCGACGCCTTGAGCCGTGCAGCCAAGGAGACCCCATCAGGCCTGGAGGTGGACCCCGCCTCCCTCATGAAAGCCCTCAAGGAGACCCGCCTTGAAGGGCTTACCGGGCCTCTGGCCTTCGATGAGAAGGGGGACCGACGAAACGTTGAGGGGAGTGTGATGCGGTGGAAGTCGGGGCAATGGGTCCCCCACTGGCAGGGGCGGATCCCCTGAGCCCTGCCCGGACGTAGAACCCTTGCGCGTCCTCCTCAAGATTTGGTATAAAGCCACATCAACGAACCGATCGGGTATGTTAGGATGGAGACCAAGATTCTGGTCGTAGACGATGAGGCACACATCCGGGAGACTCTTCGAAAGATCATCCAAAGGATGGGCCTCCAATGCGAGACGGCCACCGATGGCATCGATGCCCTATCCAAGCTCCAGGATGGGGCCTACGACATCGTCATAAGCGACATCCGAATGCCCCGAATGGACGGCATGCAGCTCCTCAAGGAGATCTCCGCAAATTACAAAGGGGTGGATGTCCTCATCATGACCGCTTATCATGAAGATTACAGCTATACCGATGTCATCGAGTCCGGGGCCACGGACTTCATAGCCAAGCCCTTCAAGAGAGACGAGCTTCAGGCCAAGATCAAACGGATCCTCTACGAACGGAACCTCAGGGCCGAGCTTATGTACCTATCCATCCGAGACAGCCTTACCGGGCTTTACAATCGAAGGTATTTCTACCAGAAGCTCCAAGAGGAGGTGGAGAGGGCCAAACGGCAGAGACATCCCCTGTCTCTTATCATCCTGGATATCGACCACTTCAAGCAGTACAACGACACCCACGGCCATCTGGAGGGGGATCAAGTCTTGGCCTCCCTGGGCCAGATTCTCCTCACCTCCATCCGACAGAACGTGGACACCGCTTACCGCTATGGAGGAGATGAATTCGCGGTGCTGCTCATCGAGGCCGATCTGGGGCAGGCCAGTCAAGTGGCGGAGCGGGTACGCACTTCCTTCGAGGCCAAAGGGATCGACGGCTGCACCCTGAGTCTGGGAGTCACCCAGATGAAATCTCAGGACGAAAGCGAGGACCTCATCCGCAGGGCGGACCAGGGTATGTACCAGGCGAAACGAGCCGGAGGCAACCGGGTCCAAGAGCGACCGTAAAACTCCTTACCGGCCCCCACCACTTCCATGAATCGTGAAGAGGAACCATGCGGTACGAGGGGATCATCATCCGGCCACCCAGCGAGGCTGCAAGCCTGATCCTTCAGGTCACCCACGGGTGTTCCCACAATCGATGTACCTTTTGTCCGACCTACAAAGGGAGGCGTTTCGCGATCCGGCCCCTGGAGGAGATCCGAAGGGATGTGGAGGAGGCGTCCCAGGCCCTGGGGGACAAGGTGCGGCGTATCTTCCTCTGCGACGGGGATGCCCTCGTAGTTCCTCCGCGCAAGCTCCTCCCGGTTATGGACCTCCTCAATGAGACCTTCCCCGCCTTAGAGCGCATCGGCCTCTATGCCAACGCCAAGAGCATCCTCCTCAGGACCCCTCAAGAACTGGAACAACTGAGGCAACGCAAGTTGGGAATCGTCTACCTTGGAGTGGAAAGCGGCGACGACGAGGTCCTCCTTCGGGTCCGAAAAGGAGTGGACAGCGAACGTATGCTTCAGGCGGGCCGCCGCATCAAGGACGCTGGCATCACCCTCTCGGTCACTGTCCTTTTGGGAATCGGCGCAGTGGAGGGAAGCCGGCGCCATGCCCTGGCCACGGCAGACCTCCTCAGCCGCATGGACCCCGACTATGTGGGCGCCCTTACCCTCATGGTGGTGCCGGGGACTCCCTTGCACGAGGAGATGATGCAAGGGAAGTTCCACCTGCCGGATACATTCCAGCTCATTGAGGAGCTGGGCCTCATGATCGCCCACAGCCGTTTCACCCGCTGCTACTTTACCTCGAACCACGCCTCCAACTACCTTCCCCTCCGAGCCTGGCTCCCCCATCAGAAGGAGGAGGCCCTCCGGCTGATCCACCAAGTCCTGGAGAAAAGGGACCGCTCGCTGTTGAGACCAGAGTTCATGAGGGCCCTCTAGGGCCTCCCACCAGGTCTTCTCTCCCCGACCGGAAAAGGGACCGTTGAAGCCCCTCATGAGCTCTGCTAGAATGTCGCCAAAAGGCGGGAGGGAAACCCGCCTCAGTTTTTTCAGCTCCTCCTCCGAAGACCCGGAGGGGAGGTGAAGATGGGGTAGGCCGCGTTGTCCCTGATCATGCTTCTGGTGGACGGTATCGGCATCGCGCCACGGGGCGCACGGGACCCTCTGCGTGAGGGAAGCCCCTTTTTCGCTCCTCTCCACCCCCACGAGCCGTCTCCTCTGCCTGGAGGAGGGTGGGCCGTCCCCACCCGGGCGGACCTCGATGTTCAAGGCCTTCCTCAGAGCGCAACGGGTCATACCGCACTCCTTACTGGCGTCAATGCCGCCAAAGTTCTGGGGCGACACTTCCCCGGTTTTCCTCCTCCGACCCTTCGTTCCATTCTCGCCACAACCAATCTCCTTCGCACCTTGAACCAATGGGGCCTAAGGGCACGATACATCAACGCCTATCGGCCCCTGCACCCCACGGTGCGAAGGAGAAGGCTGATGAGCGCCACGACCCTGGCGGCCCGATCCAGTGGCCAACGACTCAGAGGACTGGAGGACATCCGGGAGGGACGTGCCCTCCACCACGATTTTACCAACACCCTCCTCATTCTTCAGGGGGAGGACCTGCCGCTGTGGAGGCCCGAGGAGGCGGGAAGGCGCCTGGCATGCATCGCCGCACCCCTGGATTTCACCCTCTTCGAATACTTCCTAACGGACCTGGTCGGCCACAAGGCCGATCCCCTTAGAGCTCGTCAAGAGGTCCACAAACTCGGGCGCTTCCTCTACGGACTCCTGGAAGAGACGGACCTTCGGGAAACCACTGTTATCCTATGCAGCGACCATGGAAATCTGGAGGACCCTTCGGTCCGGACCCACACCCAAAACCCCGTCCCAACCATGGTTTGGGGGCCCCAGGCCGACGCTATCGCCCGTATGGTAGACAGCATCGAGCGGATCCCGCAGGCAGTCCTGAAGGCCCTCTCTCGGCAGGATCGGCTCCAGTGATGAGTTCTTTCCTATGGCGGCTGACAGCGGCTTTTGCCTCCGCCACGAGCACGGCCTTGGCCTTTCCCCACTGGAACCTCTGGCCAGTCGCATGGTTCGGACTGGTCCCCTTCCTTTGGGCCTTGGGTCCCTGCGGCCCGCGAAGATCCGTCCTGATGGGGTGGTTGGCAGGAAGCCTCCACTATGCCGTCCTGGTCTACTGGCTCTTGGGAACGATCCAGACTTATGGGGGACTCCCTCTGTTGCTTGCCCTGCCCGTCCATCTACTCCTCGTGCTTTATCTGGGGGCATTCTGGGGACTCTTCGGCGGGTTGCTCTCCTACCTGCGAGGCCGGACGGGGCTTCCCTTTATGGTCCTGGCACCACCCCTGTGGTGCGCCTTGGAGTGGGTGAGAGGCCACCTCCTGACCGGATTTCCCTGGGGGCTGTTGGGCTACAGTCAGTGGGCCCAGGTCCCCCTCATCCAGATCTCCGATCTGACGGGGGTCTACGGGGTGAGCTTTCTCCTGATGGCCTCCAACGCTGCACTGACGGATCTATTGGGGGCTTGTTGGAATCCTGCCCCCGGAACCATCCGGAGGGCATTCGTCGCTGTATTGACCGCCGCTTTCCTTGTAGGAGCGTCTCTCATCTACGGAGTCCACGCCATAAAACGGACGGAGGCCCTCTGCCTGACGGCACCTCCTCTAACCGTGGGGATCGCCCAGGGCAATATCGAACAGACCCTCAAGTGGGACCCCGCCTATCAGGAGGCCACCCTCCAGATCTACGAGGAGTTGACCGAACGGCTTTCCGCAAAAGGGGCCCGAATTGTGGTGTGGCCGGAGACCGCCGCCCCGTTCTTCTTCCAGATTGAGGACGCCTGGAACACCAGGATCCGTAGGATGGCTCGAAGCAAGGGGGTGGAGCTCCTCTTCGGATCCCCCGCCTTCGGGATCCGAGGGAATGGGCAACGCACCTATTACAATCGGGCCTACCTGCTTGGGCCGGACGGAGAGGTTCGCGGCAGCTACGACAAGGTTCACCTGGTCCCCTTCGGAGAATACGTCCCCTTGAGACGTGTCCTTTTCTTCGTCCGTCGAATGGTGGAGTCGGTGGGAGACTTCTCTCCGGGAGCCGAATCCCGCCCCCTCCCTTCCTCCTCGGGGGCCTCCATCGGGGTCCTCATCTGCTTTGAGAGCATCTTCCCCGAGCTGACGCGGGATCTGATCCGAAACGGGGCAGACGTGCTGGCCAATCTCACCAACGACGCTTGGTTCGGCGATACGGCGGCCCCGCGCCAGCATCTCACCATGCTCCTGTTCCGGGCGGTGGAGGCCCGCCGGTGGATCGTACGCTCGGCCAATACAGGAATCAGCGCTGTAATGGACCCTTGCGGCCGGATTCGGCGGGCCCTTCCCTTCTTCCACCGGGAAGGGGTAGTTGACACTATCCGAAGGCTTTCGATAGAATCCTTTTATACACGATGGGGTGATTTTTTCGTCTACGCCTGCTCTCTCTGGACGAGCGGGCTGATCATTTTGGGCTGCTCGGCCGCTCGAGTTCGGAAGCGGCTACTGAAGCAGCACTCCAACGGCCGAGGAGGAGGTTAGATCATGCTCTCCCCGGAATGGAAAGAGGATCTTCGTAGGATCCGCGAGAAGCTCGAGCGGTTCCGAGGCCATCTTTGATCTGGACGGGATGGAGCGTTCCTTGGAGGAACTGGATCGTCAGATCGCTGATCCCCGGCTATGGGACGATCCGGCCAAGGCCCGCCAGGTGACGGGAAGACGATCCCAGATCCTGGGTGTGCTGGAACCCTGGAAGCGGCTCTGGAATGAGGCCGAGGAGGTGGGGATTCTCATCGAACTGGTGGAGGAGACCGAGGACCCCGAGACCGAGCGAGAGATCGCACACAAAATCCAGGCGCTTCAAAGGGACCTTCGGGATCTGGAGATCCGCCAGGCCCTCAATGGAGAACACGACCCGGGCAACGCCATCATTACGATCCACCCGGGTGCAGGGGGAACAGAGGCGCAGGACTGGGCGGAGATGCTTCTGCGCATGTACCTCAGGTGGGCCGAACGCAAGGGATTCCAGACCGAGATCCTGGACTTTCAAGAGGGCGACGAGGCGGGAATCAAGAGCGTTACCTACCTCCTCAGGGGGGACTATGCCTATGGATATATGCGATCCGAGGTGGGGATCCACAGGCTGGTGCGCATCTCCCCCTTCGACGCCAGCAAGCGTAGACACACCTCCTTCGCCTCCGTTTTCGTCTACCCGGAGGTGGAGGACATCGTGGTGGAGATCGACGAGAAAGATCTGCGCATCGACACCTACCGTGCCTCAGGCCATGGAGGGCAGCACGTCAACAAGACGGACTCGGCCGTCCGAATCACCCATCTCCCCACGGGCATCGTGGTCCAGTGCCAGAACGAGAAGTCCCAACACCGGAACAAGGCCACGGCCCTTATGGTCCTTCGTGCCAAGCTCTACGACTACTACAAGAAACAGCAGGAGGAACAGCTCCAACAGCTCCACGACGGCAAGAAGGAGATCGCTTGGGGGAGCCAGATCCGATCCTATGTACTGCAGCCTTATCGCCTCGTGAAGGATCACAGGACCGGGCTGGAGGTGGGCAACGTGGATGCTGTGCTCGATGGGGAGATCGATCCCTTCATCGAGGCCTTTCTCATGCACTCCCTGTCCCTGCAGGCGGGCGCCCAGGCAAGCAGATCCACGGGCGGGGCTTCTCAAGGAGGATGAAAGCGCAGCACCCCCCGGACGGCCTCCAAGATCCGCCTCTCCTGGGCCTCCATGGCCTCAGCCTCCTGTAGTCCCCGTTCGTGATCCCATCCCAGCAGGTGAAGGATCCCGTGGATAAGGAGGGTCAGGACGCGCTCTTCCCAGGGGATTCCGGCAGTCTCCGCTTCCCTTCGGGCCGTCTCCAGTGAGATCACCACGTCCCCCAAAAGGTGAGGCATCACATCCCCCCCCTCCCCTTCCCGCATGGGGAATGCGAGCACGTTGGTGGGTCCGCTCCGCTGGAGGTAACGGGCATTGAGTCGGGCCATCTCCTCGTCATCCACCAGAACGAGGGAAAGCTCGGCCTCGTCCGCCCCAAGCGTCCGAAGGATCCGAGCAGCGGCCTCACGAAGCTCATCCTCGCGGACAACTCCACCGCTCAGAGACCGATCCTCAATGAATACCGTGGGTGCCATGGTTATGTAGAAAATAGTCTTTCGTCTATCTCGTCTGTCTCGTCCATTTCGTCGGTTTCGTCTATTTCGTCTGATCATATGAAAAAGCTACCTCCGTTTGGCTCCGTGGTATAAAGGGAGTCAGGGGAAACAGACCCAAAACCAAGGAGGTAGCGCCATGTATTATACCGGAGTTGACCTACACAGGAGAACATCATATTTGACCACCGTGGACCAAAGGGGAAAAGTCGTGGCCAGGGCCAATCTCCCCAATGATCAGAAGGCCATCCTGGCATACCTCGCCCAACTGCCAGGACCCACCCGTGTGGTCATAGAGGCCACAGCAGGCTGGTACTGGCTCCATGACCTGCTGGTGGAAAAGGGCATCCATGTGATCATCTCCAACCCCGTCAAGACCAAAGCCATAGCCTCCGCCAGGATCAAAAACGACAAGCTCGACTCACATATGCTGGCTCAGCTGCTTCGTGCCGAGCTCATCGCCACAGTCTACATCCCCTCCATACAAAGCCGAGCCCTCAGAGAGATGCTCCGATACAAGGAGCAGCTGGCCCAAGATATACGCCGAACCAAAAACCGCATCCACAGCCTGCTCATCAAGAACAACCTCCATGTCCCCTACAGCAATCTGCTGGGACTCAAGGCCATCGACTACCTCCACAACCTGCAGCTTCCCCATCATCACAGACTCTATCTGGACAACCACCTGCAGCTCTACCAACAGATCAACCAGCGCCTGCAGCTCATCACCAAGGACATCCACCAGATGGCCAAAGAGCACC
>Ga0209426_1000323_pt1 | contig 58380 bp, 65 predicted proteins | sample Deesub1362B_J571_FD_187697 | JGI IMG/M metagenome (GOLD analysis project Ga0209426, IMG submission 187697) | Deep oceanic, basalt-hosted subsurface ecosystem from Juan de Fuca Ridge flank, Pacific Ocean, CORK Borehole 1362B_J2.571 (SPAdes)... ... | reverse complement strand
ACCACCCGAGCCGCTCCGTGGGGAGATCTTGCGGGAGGGGGTGGCGGAGGGACCTTTGATAGGGGGATGTCTGTCCCTGCTCAGTGCCCTTACGGGGACTCCATATGCCCCCCGCTTTTCGGGCTGTATCGGCTTTTTCGAGGATACCGGAGAGCCTCCTTATCGGATCGACCGGATGCTCCTTCAGCTACGCTTGTCCGGTGCTTTGGAGGGGATTCGGGGAGTCGTCCTAGGACCTTTCCAGGGAGAGATCCCTCCCTCTTCTCTTCGCAAAACGGTCTTGGATGCGCTCGCTCCCTTGGAGGTCCCCATCCTCTTGGGAGTCCCTTCCGGACACGGAGAGATCAACTTTACCTTGCCCCTAGGGATTCCCGTGAGGCTCGACGCCCGGCAGGGCATCCTTACGTTTCTGGAAGCCGGAGTCTCCGGCGGCCACCCCGAGGGGACGGTGGGGGTGAAGGTTCGTTCCACGAAAGGGTTGGAAAGCGGAAATATGGATTGACAACCCCCGCCAAGCCCGGTATAAAGAGAGCCCTGATTGTGCAATAAATCTAATGAGCTACTCGAGTCCGTTATGCGGGTCTTCCAACCTCCCACAACCTTGGGGACGGCGAACGATTCCGGAAGGATCCGCTTTCCATAGATGAGGCCGCAGACCCTCATCTCCCAAGGAGGATGAAAATGACGAAATCCGAGCTCATTGAACAGGTGGCACAGAGGGCCAACGGGATCACTCATAAGGTGGCGGAGGTGGTGGTCAACACCATCTTCCAGAGCATGAAAGAAGCCCTGATCCGAGGGGAACGTATCGAGATCCGCGGATTCGGAAGCATCAAGGTCAAGCATTACCCCTCATACACAGGAAGAAACCCCAAGACCGGCGAGAGGATCCTCGTTCCCGCCAAGAAGCTCCCGTTCTTCAAGGTGGGAAAGGAGCTCAAGGAACGTGTCGACAGTCCCTGAGGAGGGGATTTGGCCATGAAGGTCAGGATCCACGAATCGGAGCTGGAGATCCTTCAAGGTGACATCACCGAGATGGACACCGACGCCATCGTCAACGCCGCCAACGCTCAGCTCATCATGGGAGGCGGCGTGGCCGGGGCCATCCGGAAAAAGGGAGGTCCTTCCATCCAGGAGGAATGCAACCGCATCGGAGGGACCCAAGTGGGAGGGGCCGTGATCACCGGTGCGGGCGACCTCAAGGCCCGACATGTGATCCATGCCGTGGGTCCCCGAATGGGAGAGGGGAATGAGGACGAAAAGCTGCGAAACGCCACCCTCAACAGCTTGAAGTTGGCCGACGAGCACAAGCTTCAGAGCATCGCCTTCCCCGCCATTTCTACCGGCATCTTCGGGTTTCCCATGGACAGATGCGCCCGTATCATGTTGAATACAGTCTGTGACTATTTACGCGGAGAGACCGGACTGCGACGCGTGGTCTTCTGCCTCTTCGGGGAGGAAAGCTACCGCACGTTCGAAGACACCCTTCGGGATATCACCTCCTGAATCCGGGGAAAAGCGCCGCAAAGGCCTCATAAAGGCCATACCTCTTCCATCGCCTCCCGTTGTTGACGCCCTAAAGACAAGTGTCTATCCTAGGGTGGAGGGTAAAAGCCCGTCCTCATGGAGACCTCCAGTGGATTCGGACCGCTCTCAAGAAAGGGACCTCTCTCCTTGGAACCAAGGGGCAAAGGCCAGGGACGGACTGTCATGGCCGAAATGGATGATCATCTCCAGGCACTGATCTCCGATCTCGAGGAGAAGCAGGATCAGGGCCCACGGCGGAGGACGCCCTCCTCGCCTCCGAGATCCAGTATCCGCCTTGCCGAGGAGCGGTGTGTGGGCTGTGCGGCCTGCATGCGGGTCTGCCCCACCGAGGCCATCCGCATCCGTCAGGGCAAGGCCGTGGTCAAGGCCCATCGGTGCATCGACTGCGGCGAGTGCGTCCGGGTATGCGAACACAATGCCTGGGACATCCTTACGGATCCCATGGAGTCCATCCGGCGGTTCGACTACCTTATCGCCGTTCCGGAGGCCTCCCTCTACGGTCAGTTCGCCCCCTCCGTCACTCCGGATCAGATCCTATCCGGGATCCTCGATCTCGGTTTCCACGAGGTCTATGAGGCCGCCCAGGCCACCGAGCGTGTCTCCCGCCTCCTGAAGCGCTACTTAGAGGAGTATCGAGGCCCGAGGCCCCTCATCAGTTCCTTCTGTCCTGTGGTGGTCCGCCTCATCCAATTGAGGTTTCCCGAACTGATTGATCTTGTAGTCCCCGTGGATGCCGCCTTGGAGTTGGCCATCAAGGACCTCAAGGAGAGGCGTTCCCAGGAAAGGGGGATCCCCATCCAACGAATCGGCGCCATCTACCTGGCCGGATGCCCCGCTAGGATCACCACCATCCACCACCCTTATACGGGAGGGAAGACCTATCTGGACGGGGCCCTGGCTGTCCGGGAGATCTATAGGGATCTCATGTTCGCCATCCAGGGACGTCAACGGGAGGGACATGCTCCCAAGTCGCTGAGGAAGGCTTCCGGGCTCGGGATCCGATGGGGAACCTTGGGAGGGGAGATGGAGGCCTTGGGAGCCGACAACACTATCGCGGTCTCCGAGATCAGACACCTGCTCCGCGTCATCGAGGAGATCGACAACCACATGCTCTCTGACATCGCCTTCGTGGAGTGTAGGGCCTGCTATGCAGGTTGTGCAGGGGGACCTCTGATGGTAGACAACCCTTACCGAGGAAGGGCCAAGATCCAGCGGATCTCTCGGAGTCTTCAAAGCGCTCCATCGGAGGCGAGTCCCGAGGAGGAAGACCTCTACCGCCGTCTGAAGCCTTATATGGACCGGAGGCTCCCTGCCCTGCCCACGGAAACCTTGGATCCGGACCCATCGAAGGCCATCGAGAAGCTGGCAAAACGCTCCCGCATCCTCCAAAGTCTCCCCGGCATCGACTGTGGATCGTGCGGGGCCCCCAACTGCAGGGCCTTGGCGGAGGACATCATCCGGGGAGAGGCCAACATCATGTATTGTCTTTTCAAATTGAGGGACGCCTTCCTCAGACAAAAAAAGGCCCAGCCGCCCCGTAAAAGGTGATCCGGCTGAACCTATCTGCCTTCAGGCCGTCTCCAACAATTCGTAGAGCTCGAAGACTACATCGGGACATACCGTGATGCAGGAGCGGCATCCATTGCAATCCTGAAGCCGGGCCGCCTTGACGGGCTGATATCCCTTGGCATTGAACCCCTCGTCCAGCTCGAAGACTTTCTTGGGGCAGACCTCCATGCAGAGGTAGCATCCCTTGCAGCGTTCACGGCGGACCACGATGTGGTAATTCTTCTTTTTCTTCCTTTTGGTGGATTCTCTCTCGCCCATCCCTTACCTCCATACGAGTACCAGAATACCAAGGATCCCCATCCTCTCAACGGTCGCCCTCTGGGTGCGTCCTCCCCGCTACTTCAGGGAGAACTTCCTTCAAGGACTCCACCAGCCGTTCGTTCTGCTCCTGGGTGCCGATGGTGATTCGGCACCATGTGGGGGTCCCCCAGATCCCTCCGGGTCGGATGATGATGCCCTTGCGGAGCAGGGCGGAAAAGACCAGCTGGGCATCCACTCCAAGGTCCACGAAGAGGAAGTTGGTGTGTGAGGGCAGACAATGCATGCCCAGTCGACGGAGTTCCTCCCGAAGGAATTCCTTCCCTCTTCGTGTCTCTTCGAGGACCCTTCTGCGGAAATCCTCGTCCTCCAGAGCCGCTTGTGCCGCGATCTGAGCTAGCCGATTCACAGGGAAAGGCTCCCTGACCCGGTTGAGCCACCCGATGATCTCCTTCGGGGCTATGGCGTATCCGATCCTCAACCCAGCTAAGCCGTAAATCTTGGAGAAGCTCCTCACTGAGATGATGGGGGCCCCCTGTCGTATGTATTCCAGGGCATCCGGATAGTCTTCGGAGTCGGCGAAATCCCCGTAGACCTCGTCCACCACCAGAAGGACCCCCGAAGGTATCCGCTTGAGGAACCGCTCCAGCTCGGCTCGGATCACGAGGGTCCCGGTGGGGTTGTTGGGATTACAGAGGAAGATGGCCTTGGTCCGAGGAGTAATTGCCCGAGCCATGGCCTCCAGGTCATGGGTATGCTCCCGCAGGGGGACCTCCACCGGATGCCCCTCCATGAGCAACGCGGCCGTCCGATAGACGGGAAAGGTGGGTCGAGCCATGACCACCTCATCCCCGCGCTCCACAAAGGCTTGGGCGATCATCATCAGGACATTGTCCGCACCATTGGAGACGGTCACCATATCCTCCTCCACGCCCAGCCGCCGGGACAAGGAGCGTCGAAGCTCCAGACAGGAGCCCTCGGGATATTGGGCAAGGTGGGGAAGGGCCTCGGTCAGTGCCTGAATCACTCGTGGGGGGACGCCCCATGGATTCTCGTTGGAGGCCATCTTGATGACCTCCCGCAGACCGTATTCCCTCTGGACCTCCTCCACCGGCTTGCCCGGCACGTAGGGATCCAACTTTTCCAGGATCTCCCTGGCCATCTGCTGGACCATGCCGTGACCCCTCCTTTGGGTCAAAGGCCCTCTTGGGATAATGTCAATTTTTCGATTTTCCATGGAAGCGGATCCCGTGTCAACCAACAGGACCCTCGGGGGGAGTCCCTCTTTGCGGCGGCCTAGTCCCGGTCAAGAGGCTGTAGACAATGGGGACCACGTAGAGGGTCAACAACGTGGCGAAGAGTAATCCGAAGGAGACGGTGATGCCCATGGGGCTTCTCAACTCGGCCCCCTCCGAGCGGCTCAGAGCCATGGGCAGCATGCCCAACACCGTTGTCAGGGCGGTGATTAGGATGGGACGGAGCCTGACCGTCACCCCCTGGATCAGGGCCTCCCAGGGAGGAGTCCCGCGCTGACGGAGTTGATTGATGTAATCCACCATGACGATGCCGTTGTTCACGACGATGCCCGCCAGGATGATCAGCCCCATCAGGGCGGGAACAGAGAGGCTCCGACCGAAGGCCCATAGCCCCAAAGCCGACCCCACGAGGGACAAGGGCAGGGTGAACATGATGATGAAGGGTTGAAGCAGGGATTCGAACTGGGCGGCCATGATCATGTAGATCAAAAGGACCGCCACGGCCAGTGCCCAGAGGAGATCCTTCTGAGATTCCTTCATATCCTCGTAGGCCCCGGCATACTCAATAAAATACCCTGAGGGGAGCCTCAAGCCCGAAAGCCTCCTCTTGATCTCATGGATCACGGTCCCAATGTCTCGGCCGTAGGTATTGGCTGTGATCGTGTTTTTGCGCTCCTGTGCTTCCCGTAGGATCTGCACTGGTCCGCTCTCGAATCGCAGATCCGCCACCTGATATAGGGGGACCTGGAAGCCCAAGGGTGAGTAAAGGGTGAGGTTCCGTACGTCCTCCAGGGTCTTACGGTCCTCGGGTCGCAGCCGCACGCGGATGTCGTACTCATCCCCGCCCACCCTGTAGGTGCTGGCGACCCTCCCCAGCAGGGCGGTCTTGACCGTTTGTGCCACATGGCCCACCGAAAGACCCAACTGCGCGGCCTTCTGGCGGTCCACATAGATACGGATCTCGGGCTTCCCCTTCTCCAGGGTGGCCCGTACGTCTCGAAGCCAGGGGATCTCCCGGATGCGGGACACCACCTCCTGACCCAGAACCTGGAGACGATCCAGGTCCTTCCCGAAGATGTTGATGACCACCGGGGTCTGTTCGAAGGTCCCCATCATCATCTGCCCCACATCCAAGAACTCGAAGACGGCTCCTGGAATGTAGGGCATCCGAGATCGGATCGCCTCCACCACCTCCTCGGAAGAGCGCTTCCGTTGCATCTTGTCCTTGAGCCGGAGCATGAATTGGGCCTCGTTGATGGCGGAGGCCCCGAACCCAAAGGCCACATCCTGCTTGGTGGCCTTCTGGAGTCCTATGAAGGTGCTGGTGTGGAGGGTCTCCGGCTGCTCGTGGGCCACATCCTCCAGGTGCCGGACCACGCGATCGGTCTCCTCCAGGGAGGTCCCCACGGGCATCCGAACCACCGCCATGAGCATGGTCGTATCCTGTTTAGGCATGAAGTCGAACCCCAACTGCGTCCCAATGACATAGAGGCTGCAGACGAAAAGCACCCCTGCGACGGCAAGGATGGGGAGGCGGTGGCGGAGGGCCCAGACAAGGCTTTTCCTGAACGCCTTCCGGTATCGAACCTCCCTGGCTTCCTCGGACGTCACACTTTGGGGGACGGTCCTCTTCCCTCCAAATATGGTGGAGGCCATCATGGGCACCAGGGTGATGGCCACGAACAGGGAGGAGGCCAGAGCCAGGCATACGGTAAGGGAGAGGGGTCTGGAGAGCCTTCCGGAGATGCCTCCCGAGAGGGACATGGGGAGGAAGACGGCCATGGTCGTCAAGGTGGAGGCCGTGATGGCCAGCCCTACTTCCGAGGCTCCCACCACAGCCGCCCGCTTGCGCTCCTTTCCTTCCTGCAGGTGACGAAAGATGTTCTCGATGACCACTACTGCGTTGTCCACGAGCATCCCCACACCGAGGGCCATCCCACCCAAGGTCATGATGTTGAAGGTGTAGCCCATGGCGTAGATGCCGATGAATGTGGTCAATATGGACAAAGGGATGGCGAGGGTGATGGTCAGGGTGGGACGCCAGTTCCTCAAGAAGAGCAGGATCATGAGGACCGCAAGTCCACCCCCCACTGCAGCATTGGCCGCGGAGCGCTTCACCACCTTCTTGATCTCTCCCCCTGTGTCGTAGACGGGGTAGAAATGGATATCCTCTGGGAGGGTCTTGCGGGCCTCCTTCAGGGCCCGCTTCACTCGATCGATGACCTGCACCGTGTTGGCTCCCGACTGCTTCATGATGGCCATGATGGTGGAGTCCCGGCGGTCGGCTCGGCAGTAGTTTCGGATCTCTTTGTGGGCGTCCAACACCTGAGCCACGTCGCGGATGCGTATGGGTGTGGAGCCAGCCACCGTGATCACGGTATCCTGGATCGTGCGCAGGTCTTTATATTCTCCCAAGGTACGAAGGAGATATTCTCGCTTCCCCCGTACTAGGTGCCCGCCGGAGACATTAAGGTTTTCCCTCCTGAGGGCCTCTATGATGTGATCCAGGGAGAGGTTGAGGGCCCTGAGGCGGTCTCGGGAGACCAAGACCTGGATCTCCCGCTCCAGGCCTCCGAGGATCAACACGGAGGCCACCCCGTCCAGACGCTCCAGTCGAGAACGGACGTTCTCCCGCAGGTAGTCTCGAAGGACCTGAGTGTTGTCCAGTCCTGTCACCCCGTAAATGAGGACCGGGAAGTCGGAGAGGTTGAGTTTAATCACTGTGGGGGCATCGGCCTCCTCAGGCAGGAGGTCGACGATCCAGGAGATCTTCTCGCGGATGTCCTGGGCCGCGAAATCGAGTCGCGTCCCCCACTCGAACTCCACCACCACGGCGGAGACCCCTTCCTTGGAGGTGGAGTAGACCTTCTTTACCCGCTGGACCGTGGCCACCATCTGCTCGATGGGACGGGTAATCAGAGTCTCGATCTCCTCCGGGGAGACCCCCTCGTAGGTGGTCACTACGGAACAGACCGGGTACTCCAATTCGGGGATCAGATCCAGACCCAAGCGGAAGAAGGAGATTACCCCGAAGAGGGAGACGATCAAGATGATCATCAGGACGGTAATCCGTCGCCGGACGGAGAATTCCGGGAGGTTCAAGGTGCCTTCTCCTCCGACGCCGGAGTAGGAGACGCCGGTCCTGCGGCAGAAGCCAGGACCACGCGCATGCCCTCCTCCAGCACTTCCTGTCCCTCGATCACGATCCGATCTCCGGGCTTGAGCCCGGAGAGGACCTCCCCATACCGATCGTCCACCGCACCCAGGTGGAGGGCCCTCCTCCTGACACGGTCCCCCCGGAGGAGGAACACCACGGGCTGGCCCTCTCGATAGATTACGGCCTGCATGGGAACCCGAACCACATTCCTTTTCTCGGCCACGGTGAGGCGCACTCTACAGAACATCCCAGCGGTCAGACGCCGGTTGGGGTTGGGAATGCGGACCTTAACGCGGATCGTTCTGCTGAGAGGGTCCACCACCGGGATGATCTCCGTGACGCGTCCTTGGAAGCTCTCTCCCGGCAAGGCATCGGGCGAGATCTCCACGGGACTGCCAACGGCCACTTCCCGGCAGTGTTCTTCTGGGATTTGGATCTCCAGCTCCACGGGATCGATATCCATAAGCCAGAGCAGCGGGGTCTGGGCCACAGTGGAGACATATTCCCCCTTGTTGACAAAACGGCGGACCACGACCCCGCCGAAAGGTGCTCGGATAACGGCGTCCTTCAGGGCCTGTTCGGCCCTCCGCAGCGCGGCCTCCGCCCGCGCTACTTCGGCTCGGGCCACCTGCACCTCCTCCTTTGTGGCCCCCTTGAGGGCCATCCGGAGTCCTTCGCGCGCGGCCTCGAGGGCAGCCTCGGCAGCCTCGTGCTGGGCCACGGCCTGATCGTAGAGTTTTCGGGGAACGGTCCCCTTGCGGAATAGGGTCTCCACTCGGCGCCGTTCAGCGCTGGCGTTCTGGTATAGGGCCTCGGCCTCCTTCAGACGGGCCCGGGCCTGCTCCACCACCTCCGGACGACTCCCTGCCAAGATCCGGGCTAAATGGGCCTTGGCAACTCCAAGGGCCGCTTGGGCCTCATCGCGGATCAGCACCAGCTCGCTCGTGTCCATCTGGATGAGGGGATCTCCCTCTTTGACCTCCATCCCCTCCTCCACTAACACCCGGTGTACAATGCCCGAGATGCGGGGGCCCACCTTGGACTCCCGGTGGGCCTTCAGGGTCCCTGTGGTCTCCAGATGGACCTCCACATCCCCCCGATCCACCACGATGACGCGCACCACTACTGGCGGCGGCTCGCGGGGGGTGGCATCGCCCTGCTCGGCCTCGGGCTTGCAACCCGCCGTCAAGAGACCCACGGCCGCCATCATGATCCCAAAGACTGCGCGTCTCATGGCTTGGATGATTTCAAGGGCATCTGATCGGGGTAGACGGGCACCCCCATGGCCCTTCGGAGGGCTGCCTTGGCCACGTTGTGGTTTCGGAGGGCATTATAGTAGTCGGTCTGGGCCTGCGTCAGGAGGGTCTGGGCATCAAGCACATCGGTGATGGTCCCCACCTGCTCCTTGTAGCGTTCTTGATTCATACGGAAGTTCTCCTCCCCCTGCTCGATGGCCTTCAATGCGACCAAGATATTGCGCTCGGCCACCTCCAGCTCCAGGTAGGCCTTCTTGACCTCAAGGGCGATCTGATCCCGGAGTTGAAGTAGGGCATACCGATCCCGGAGAAGCTGGGATTTTGCTGCGTGGACATCGTGATACTTCTTCCCCCACTCCCAGAATGTCCAGGTGGCCCCGGCCTCCAGCGTCCATCCCTCCTCCAGGGTCGAAGAGGAGGCCCCTTCTGTCTTGAAGAGATTGTAAGTAAGCTGAATCTGGGGGAAGTAGGCGCTCTGTGCCAATCGGACCCGGCGTTGGCTGGCGGCCACCTTGAGCTGGGCCTCCCGGATCTCGGGGCGCCGCTTCAGGGCGGTTCGGATCGCCTGCTCCAGATCGATGACGCTGGGCTTGTATTCCAGGATATTCTCCAGGTGAACTGGGGTGTGGATGGGCCGTTGAAGGACCAGATTGAACTGAGACTTGGCCAGCTCTATGGCGTTCTCGGCCCGGATCTGCTCCCGAACGCGCTCAGCCAACTGGACCTCCGTCTTGAGCAAATCGTTCTTGGGGATCATCCCGACCCGGTAGAATTGTCTGGCCACCTCCCTCTGGTTCTCCAAAAGTCGGACCGCCTGGTCGGCCACCTTCTTGAGCTCGATGGCGTTAAGGACGTTGAAGTAGGCCTTGACTACCTCCAGTGCCAAGTCCTGCTCGACTCGAACTCTGACGGTACGGGCCGACTCCACGCCGATCCGACTCAGGCGGTATTGGTTCAGCAAAGCTCCTCCAGTGAAGACCGGTTGCTTCACGGATCCCTGGATGGCCCATGTCTGCCTCTTGCCGATGGGGACGGAGGAAGGAGGGGTAGCGGGGATGAAACCGATGGCAGCTCCGGGCGGCAGATCGGGGTCGGCTGCATTGAGAACCGGAATCTTAGGGGTGCCTTCTTGGGTTAATGTAGGGGTCTCGCTCAGCCAAGTATAGTTGCCTTGGACCGAAAGCTTGGGAAAGAAGTCCGCAAGGGCGCTTTTTCGCTGGTGCTCGGCACCTCGTATGGCCTCATCGGCCGATTGGACCGCATAATTGTTGCGTATGGCGATCCGAATGGCCTCCTTCAGGCTGAGGGCCCCCTCTTGGGCCCATGTCCGGGCCCCGCAAAAGGCCATTCCCCCCATAAGACCCAGAAGGATCCAACGCTTCGGTCCACACATGGCTTCTTTCCTCCACCCTTGGGTTTTTGGAAGACCCTGTAGTGGAACATAGGGCCTCCTTCCGGGAGCTGTCAAGGCCGATCAAGGATTTTCAATCAAACGTTTGTTTGATAATAAAGATCCTAATGGAATTCTCCCTTCTTGGAAAGACCTCAGGCTTTCCTCACTACTCCGTCCTGTCGAAGTGGGAGAAGTGCATGCTGAAGGTAGCCCTCCCCTGGGTCAAGGAACGCAATGCAGTGGAGTATCCGAAGGTCCGTCTGAGGGGGACCAAGACAGTGATGTCCTGGATCACGCCTTTGCTCTCGATCCCCTCCACCTTTCCTCCCCGGGCGTTGAGGTCCCCGATGACCTCGCCCAGGAACTCTGAAGGGACGAGCACGTTGACCCGCATGATAGGCTCAAGGAGGATGGGAGTTGCAGCCTCGCAGGCCTCACGAAAGGCCATGGAGGCCGCTACTTTGTAGGCCAACTCTGTGCTGGCCCCCTCCTGGTAGGACCCACCCAAGACACGGGCATGGACGTCCACTACCGGATAACCCCGAAGGACGCCGCTGTAGCAGGCCTCCTCGATCCCCTGGCGCACTGCGTCATGGTATGCCTCGGGGATCTCCTTCACAGGGCATTCAATGGAGATACGATTCCCTTGGCCACGGGGGAGAGGTTCCACTCTCAGCCGGACGTGTCCTTTTTGGAGAGATCCCTGAATCTCTCGCTCGAAACGGGCCTCTTGCTCGGCCGCGGCGTCCACGGTTTCCCGGTAGACCACCTGCGGCCGACCCACGTTGACACCCACATTGTACTCGGAGCGCATCCGATCCACCAAGATCTCCAGATGGAGCTCTCCCATGCCTGAGATGATGGTCTGTCCCGTCTCTTCATCCTCTTTGACCCGGAAAGTGGGATCTTCCTCGGCCAGCTTCCGGAGGGCGAAGTCAAGTCGTTCTTGATCGGCCCGTGTTCTGGGCTCCACGGCCACGGAGATCACAGGTTCGTAGATCTGGATGGACTCGAGAAGGATGGGATGGGCCTCCGAACTAAGGGTATCTCCAGTGACTGTCTCCTTGAGGCCCACGGCCGCAACGATGCTCCCAGCCCCCGCCTTGGGGATCCTCTCCCGCTTGTTGGCATGCATTTGAAGCAGTCGGGCCACCTTCTCTCGCTTCCTTTGGGTGGCGTTGTAGACCTCCTGGCCAGCCTCCATGGTTCCGGAGTAGATACGCAGGTAGACCAGCTTCCTTCCTTGATCCATGGCAACCTTGAAAGCCAGTGCTGCCAACGGGGCCTCATCCGTACTGGGACGCTCCTCCCAACGGTCTTCCCCTGGGACCTGCCCCCTTACCGGGGGGATATCGGCCGGAGAGGGGAGGAAACGGACCACGGCATCCAAAAGTGGCTGAACCCCCTTGTTCTTCAGCGCGGATCCACAAAACACCGGCACCAGATCGAAAGACAGGGTCCCCCTCCGGATCTCGTCCAAAAGGAGGCTGCCCTCAATGGCCTCTCCAGCGAGATAGAGCTCAGCGATGCGGTCGTTCCGATCCGCAAGGGCCTCAAGGAGCTCCTCCCGGTATTTGGAAGCCTCTTCCATCAATTCTGCGGGAATCTGGACCTTCTCGAAGGTAGCCCCTAGGGTCTCCTCATACCACCGGATAGCCTTCATCTCCAGCAGATCGACCACCCCTACGAATCGGTCCTCCTGGCCCCACGGGATCTGCAGGGGCACCGGCTGACAGCCCAGCTTGTCCCGCATCATCTCGACCGTCCGGTGGAAATCGGCACCGATTCGGTCCATCTTGTTGATGAAGACCACTCGCGGGATGCCATAGCGGTCTGACTGATGCCAAACGGTCTCGGACTGGGATTCCACTCCTTCCACAGCGGAGAAGACCACCACGGCTCCGTCCAACACTCGCAGGCTGCGCTCCACTTCGATGGTGAAATCCACATGTCCAGGGGTGTCCACGATGTGAATTTCATGATCCATCCAATGGCATGTGGTCACAGCGGCCGTGATGGTGATACCACGTTGCTGCTCCTGCGGCATCCAATCCATGACAGCCGTCCCTTCATCCACCTCCCCCATCTTGTGGGACCGACCAGTGTAGTAGAGGATCCTCTCGGTCAAGGTAGTCTTCCCCGCATCGATATGCGCGATGATCCCGATGTTGCGGATTCGCTCAATCCTCTTGGCCATGGTTCTCTTCCCAGCGGATTGCAATTAGTGGACTCGGCTCATTCCGGATCTCTCACTCATGAAGCCGCCCGCTCTCTGCTTCATCATGGTCTCGTGTACTGGGGATCCGGCCGGATAGGATCCTTCAAGGAGAGATGACCAGTCAAAGTCTCAATGGCCTTACCCTCCACCAGGAAACGAACCGCACGGATGGAAGGGACATTGGAGACCAAGCTCTGAACCACCGAGTAGACGGTCATAAGCTCACCTGTGGTCCCACCGGGGTGAGCGCTAACGAACTCCTTATTGAAATCGACGGTGCACACCCCCTCCGGATCCAACGAGACTCCCAGCAGCCGCGTCCCCTCGGGGATGGTGGGTTGAAGCTGTCCCTTGGGACCGGAGATCAGGGCGTTGAGGACCGCCTTTGCCCTCTCCTCGAGCCTGGATGGAAGGCGCATTCGTCTGCGCTCCGGGACCAGGAAGTCGGCTTGGTCGTCCGCAAAATAGAGAGTAATCTCAACGATCCGCGGGGCCGGAGTCGGACGGGGTTTTGGCCCCGGAATCCTTTCCAGCCCTCTATGGCTCCAGAGATAGTAACCTGCGGCGACCACAAGACCAACAGCCATAAGACCGAACCAGATTCGAAAGAAGGTCCCGAGGCCGCCCCGGCCGCCGTCCCTCCTGGAAGAGGAAGGACGTTTCCTGCTTCGCCCCTTCCGCTGAGCACGACGTGAAGCACCTTTGGCGGCCATGCCTCTCCTTCCCTCCCAACGCGGGTCCCCTGGGAAATGCGGCGACAATGTAGGACACTTAGCCCCCCCTGTCAAGAAATCAACACCGAGGCCAGACCCCTTCAACTGGCGAACGTCTTTCGAATTCTGATATAATCCCAACACCGATTGAAAGGCACATTGCCCGGGAGGTGGCCATGCAATGGCAGGAACTTCTGAATCGGGCCTCCGAGTGGATCTCCTACCTGGAGACCGAGCGCATTCGGGACACCATCGTCCATCTTGATCAGCAGGGTTTCATGATCCTGGGAGGGGCCACGGCCCTCTTGGTCATCCTCTGTCTGATCAAGCGGATGATCCGGGTGGCCACCCTTATCGTGGCCCTCTGCGCCGTCACCGTGCTGCTTCACTTCACCATCCCGGAAAAGGGCCAGCCCATGGGGCTCCAAGAACTGGTCACCCTATTCATCGGTGGGACCTTTATTGTGGCTTCCGCTGTCTACATCATCTTCATCCGAGCCGACTGATCTCCACAGCCGTTCCCGCCCCCCACTCCGAAGCGGAGACGCAAGAGGGTTGACAAACTCCCCGCCCATTTGCTACATAGCACACACGTTTAGCCGTTGTTCCCAATTTGGTCGTTGGATCTGCAGCAGCGGAGGGCCTGCCCGGCGATGCCTTTCACCTGGAACTGCCGTGACCTGCTCCTCAGGGATCATCTCCGCGAAAACGTCTCCCATATGTTCCATATCGACGCTGCGCCGTTCGGCCCGGTGATTTCGCCGTGGAAACGGCTCGTCCTCCCCCTGGGGAGGGACGACGCAATGCGATAACAACAGAAAGAGAAAACGCTTTTTTAGCCCAACGTCGCTGAATAAGGGCCCCCAAATCGGAGGGCGCCGGAGGGCAACCTTTACCATTCGGGACGTCTTCGCCTGCGGATCATCATCGAGAGGAGTCTTTGCCTATGGAACCCAAGTCCGTCCCTAACAGCTCCTCTGCACCTATCCTCGAGGTGGAAGATCTGTCCATCTCCTTCGGAGGGGTACAGGCCATTTTCGGCGTCTCCTTCCAGGTGAAACCGAGGGAGATCTTCTCCATCATCGGACCCAACGGAGCAGGAAAGACCGTAACCCTCAATTGCATCAACGGCCTCTATAAGCCGGAACGGGGGCGGGTCCTGCTGGAGGGGAAGGACATCACCCGCTGGAAGCCCTATCGTAGGGCCGAGGCAGGCTTAGCGCGGACCTTCCAGAAGATCGAGCTCTTCTCGGGAATGACCGTGCTGGATAACATCCGACTGGGAAGGCATGTGCATCTCAGGTCCGGGATTCTGAGCAGTGCCTTCTACCTGGGAAAGACCGCCAGAGAGGAGATCGAGAGCCGAAAGTTCATCGAGGAGGAGATCATCGACCTGTTGGAGATCGAGCATATTCGACACAAAATCGTCGGTATGCTCCCGTACGGGCTTCAGAAGCGCGTGGAGCTGGCCCGGGCCCTGGCCTTGAACCCTAAGGTGCTCCTGCTGGACGAGCCCATGGCAGGATTGAACTTGGAGGAGGTCGAGGACATGGCCCGTTTTATCCTGGATATCAACGAGGAGGAACGTTGGCAGGTGACTTGCATCCTCGTGGAACACGATATGGGCGTGGTCATGGACATCTCGGACCGGGTGGCCGTTCTCAACTTCGGACAAAAGATCGCCGAGGGGACCCCCCAGGAGATACAAGAGAACCCCGAGGTCATCCGGGCCTATCTGGGAGACGTGGAGGACCTGTATGCCACACGAAGGTAGGCCAGAAGAGCTGGAGATCACCAAGGACCTGACGTTGCCCAAGCTCTTTCTCAGGAAGTGCCAACAGTACGGCGAGGCCAAGGTCGCCATGCGGGAAAAGGAGTTCGGCATCTGGCGGCCCTTTACGTGGAAGGACTACCTGGAGAACGTCAAGACCATTTGCTTGGGGCTGGTCTCTTTAGGCCTCGAGAAGGGGGACAAGGTAGCTCTCATCGGAGACAATCGTCCCGAGGGTCTTTGGGCCGAGATGGCCGCCATGTGCGCCGGTGCCGTGGGGGTCTGGCTCTTCCAGGACAGCCTCCTGGATGAGGTTCAATACATCGTAGATCACTCCGACGCCAAGTTCTTGATCGGCGAAGGACAGGAAGAGGTGGACAAGGGATTGGCCATCCGGGAGAAGTGCCCCAAGCTTCGGAAGATCATCTGGGATGACCCCAAAGGGATGCGTCACTACGACGATCCCATGCTCATCAGCATCAAGGAGCTCCAGAAGCTGGGAAGGGAGCTCGATCGAAAGGAGCCCGGGCTCTTCTACGAACTCGTGGAGCAGGGTCATGGCGACGATATCTGTCTCCTCTTTTACACCTCCGGAACCACGGCCTTGCCCAAAGGGGCGCTTTTGACCCATTACAACATGCTAAAGATGGGGCAGAATCTCATGCGCGTGGACCCATGCTACCCCGAGGACGACTTCGTCTCCTATCTGCCCTTTGCCTGGATCGGGGAGCAAATGATGTCCATCTCCTGCGGACTTCAGGTGGGGTTCACCATCAACTTCCCCGAAGAGCCCGAGACCGCCCAGGAGAACATCCGGGAGATCGGACCTCAGACCATGTTCGCTCCCCCCCGCGTCTACGAACAGATGGTCCGCACTGTGCAGGTCAAGTACCTGGACGCCAGCTGGCTCAAAAGAAAGATCTACGAGTGGTCTATGAAAGTAGGCTACCAATGGTCGGACTGTCTCTTCGAAAAGCGTCCGGTGAGCCTTTGGCTCCGCTTCAAGCGGTATCTTGCCCATCTGCTCCTGTTCAAGAAGCTCAAGGACCACCTCGGCCTTTCCCGGATACGTCACACCTACACAGGGGGAGCGGCCATGGGACCGGACCACTTCCGTTTCTTCCACGCCATCGGGGTAAACCTGAAGCAGATTTACGGCCAGACCGAGATCGCCGGGATCTCTGTCCTGCACCGGGATGGAGATGTCAAGTTCGATACCGTGGGGATGCCCATCCCCGAGACGGAAATCAAGATCACCGAGGACGACGAGATCATCTCCAAGAGCCCCAGCGTCTTCCAGGGCTACTACAAGAACCCCGAGGCCACTGAGAAGACCCTCCGGGAGGGCTGGCTCTACTCGGGAGATACGGGATTCATCGACGAAGACGGACACTTGGTGGTCTTCGACCGCACCAAGGACATCATGATCCTCAGCGACGGTCGAAAATTCTCCCCCCAGTTTCTGGAGGCCCGCCTCAAGTTCAGTCCCTACGTGAGGGACGCCTGGGTGATCGGACACGAGAAACCCTATGTGACGGCTGTCATCTGCATCGATTACGCCACCGTGGGCAAATGGGCCGAATCCAAGGGAATCCCCTATACGAGCTACCCGGAGCTCTCTCAGAAACCCGAGGTCTATGAATTGATCAAAGCCCCCATCATGGAGGTCAACCGCACCCTTCGTCCATCAGCACGTATCCGAAAATTCATCAACCTCTATAAGGAATTCGATGCCGACGACGAGGAGCTCACCCGCACGAGAAAGCTCAGGAGGGCCTTTGTGGAGGAACGGTACAAGGACATCGTGCATGCCCTCTATACGGATGCAGCAATGGTTCATATGGATACCACCATCACGTACGAGGATGGACGCGTGGTGGAGATCAAGACTGACATGCGCATCGAGAGCGTCCCCGAGCAGGGAGGTGGTTGATGGAGGTCTTTCTGAACCTCGTCATCTCCGGAATCATGGTGGGTAGCATCTACGCCCTCGTGGCCTTGGGATGGGTCCTCATCTACAAGTGCTCAGGGGTCCTGAACCTGGCCATGGGGGAGCTGACCCTCATAGGGGCTTACGTCTGCCTCTCCCTCTATACATGGTTCGTGAGGCCCATAGGACAGCCCACCTTGGCCTTTCTTCTGGCCCTGGCGGGGACCCTCGTCATCGGAGCCTGTCTGGGACTGTTGACCGAACGCTTCTTCCTCCGGAGGATGATCGGAGAGCCAGTCCTTAGTGTCATCATGGTTACTGTGGGGCTCTCCTTTTTCTTTAAGGGGGTAGTGGAGTTCATCTGGGGGACGGATACCCGAGTCTTCACACCGGAGGTCTTCAGCAAGAAACCGATCCCCTTGATGGGCAACATCTATCTGGACTCGGTCTATCTCTGGAGCTTTGTGGCATCCATCATCCTCCTGATTGTCTTCGTGAGCTTCTTCAAGTACACCCGATGGGGTCTGGCCATGCAGGCTACGGCCGACGATGAGATGGCCGCCCTCTCCCTAGGGGTGAGCGCCAAGTTCGTCTACGCCTTGGCTTGGGCCATCGCCTTCATGGCAGCCGGGGTAGGAGGGACCCTCCTCGGGAACGTCAACGGGATCAATATCTCGGTGGGGTATCTGGGTCTGCTGGTCCTCCCGGCCGTGGTCCTGGGTGGTCTCAACTCGGTCCCTGGGGCCATCGTGGGGGGCATCATCATCGGGGTCCTCCAGAACTTGGCCGACGGATATCTTTCCCAGTTTACCCCAGGAGGGGTCAAGGAAGTGGCCCCCCTGGCCTTCATGGTCATCCTGCTTCTGTTCAAGCCCTACGGCCTTTGGGGCTGGGAACGAATCGAGAGGGTGTAGGACATGAGCTGGCTTCCATGCGGTATCTACCACGAGCACTACCGACAGGATCATGCGTGGTGGCAGACCCCCTTTGTGCGGGGAAAGATGCTCTTCCTGGGCCTCGGGATCTTCGTGTTGCTACCCTTCTTCGATCTCATCTCCCCGGATTTCGGTCCCTATCTACTCAATGTCCTGGTGATCCTCCTCTACACCATCTTGGCCGCCATGGGCGTACAACTCCTCATCGGCTTTTGCGGGCAGGTGACCTTGGGCCACGCCGCATTCGTGGCCGTAGGGGCCTATACCGCCGCCCTGGTCCTGATGCACGGTCCGGAACTGGCCAGGATGACGGAAGTATCCAACCCTCTTCTCGCTCTCCTTGTGGGAATCTGCAAACTTGGGGTCAAGGCAGGGCTTCTCTATCCTGCAGCCATCATCCTGGCCGGCCTGACGGCGGGGCTGTGGTGTGTGCTGTTCGGGCTCCCCTCGGCTAAGGTCAAAGGGTTCTATCTGATTATGACCACTATCGCGGCCCAGTGGATTACCGTGGAGTTCTTTATCACCCAATACGTGAGTCAGATCGGAGGACGGGCCCAGGCCTTCTCCATCATGCCCGATAACTTCGCCATCGGGCCACTGGTCATCGACTCGGACAAGAAGGTCTATTTCCTGGGGGTGGTGCTGGTGTTGCTGCTGACCGCCGCCATGGCCAACCTGCTTCGCTCCAAACCCGGGCGTGCCTGGATCGCCATCCGAGACAACGACATCGCTGCGGAGGCCATGGGGGTCAACATCGTTACCTACAAACTTCTAGCCTTCTTTGTGGCCGGGGCCATGGGGGGGGTGGCTGGCGTCTACTGGCTCAATTACAACTATATTGTCAGCCCCGAGCACTTTCAGTGGTTCTGGTCTCTATGGTGGGTGGGCGTCATCCTCATCGGAGGGGTTGGGAGCATCCACGGGACCATCTTCGGGTCCATGTTCATGGTTTTTGTGCTGGAGGGGCTCAAATTTGCCTTGATCCCCTTGGGAGATGTCTTCCCCCAGCTGCTCGACCGATTCCTCTTCATCAAGGAGGCCGTCTTCGGCCTAGCCATCGCCCTGTTTCTGATCTACGAGCCCAACGGGCTCGCGTATCGTTGGTGGCAACTGAAGAACTATTTCAACCTGTGGCCCTTCTCCTACTGAACGGCCGCAGAAGCAAAAGGAGGTGAAAGCCGAAACCGTGGTCTGGAATTTCCGTGGAATACGTTAATCTTCCACTTTTTTCTGATCAAAGGAGGTGAACCATGAAGGTATGGGTACGTTGCGTCCTTGTCTTGATCTTTCTCATGGGAATGCTGCTCGGTGCCGGACAGGTTCTCGCCGCCAAACAGATCCGGGTCGGTGCCATCATGGACATCACCGGTGCCACCTCGGACGTGGGCAAGGACTACGCCATGGGGGTCCGGGAGGCTATCCAGTATTACAACGATCAGGGTGGGATAAACGGAAAGAAGATCAGGCTCTTCCTCTACGACTACGGGTACCGCATCCCCGAGGCCATCACCACATACAAGCGGTTCAAGAACTTCGACCGGGTCATCGCGGTCCTGGGATGGGGAACCGGAGATACTGAGGCCCTTTCCCCCATTATCAATAAGGACAAGATGCCCTATGTGTCGGCATCTTACTCAGCCCACCTGACCGATCCCAAGAAGACCCCTTACAACCTTTTCTTCTCGGCCGACTACTCCACCAACGCCCGGGCCTGCATCACCGCCTGGTACGACCAGATTTGGATGAAGGATCCCAGGTACAAGGAGAGAAGGGAGAAGGGAGACAAACCGCGGTTTCTCTGTTTCTATGCCTTCGCGGTTCCATACTCCAGCGCGCCCATCAAGGCCATCAAGGATCAGGCCAAGTTACTGGGGTTCGAGCTGGGGCCCGACCAGGACGTCTCCCTTACGGCCCTGGATACCAAGAGCCAAGTCTTGGCTGCCATGAAATTCAAACCCGACCTCATCTGGCACGGCAACACCACCATGAGCGTATCCACGGCCCTTAAGGATGCTTACGCCCAGAAGCTGGGAGCCTGGCACATCATCAACAATTGGGGATATGACGAAAATCTGCCCCGACTGGCCGGTGAGGCGGCCAACAACGCCATCGGGGCCGTACCCTGCGCCTTCTTCGGGGAGCCCGTCAAACTCATGGATAAGGTGGTGGAGTACGCCCAGAAGCTCAACCCCGGAGTGCCCAAGGAGAAACGCCTGATCCGAACCGTTCAGGCATGGGCCGCCGTCACCATCCTTGTGGAGGCCATGAAAAGGGCCGACAAGGCAGGAAAGCTCACGGGCGAGGCCATCATGAAGAAGGGCTTCGAGTCCTTCCGAAACTTCGACTTCGGCCTTGGCGCCCCCCCAGTGACCTTCACCCCCACGGACCACCGCCCCACCAGCATCGCACAGGCCTACATCTATAAGGATGGGAAGTTCCAACTCCTGGAGCGCATCGACTTCAAGAAGCGCTGGCCCGAAAAGTGGGAGAAGGAGTGGCTCGGGTGGTAAGGACTCGGAAGGAGGCCACGTCGTGAGCTCCAAAGAGCCGATCCTGCAGCTTCACAACATCGAGGTCAAATACCACGAGGTGATCCTGGTCCTCAAGGGGGTCTCCATCCAGGTCCCCGAAGGAGAGATCGTAGCCCTCCTCGGGGCCAACGGTGCAGGAAAGAGCACCACCCTCAAGGCTATCTCTGGTCTGCTCAAACACGAGGACGGCCGGGTGACCGACGGAGCCATTGAGTTCATGGGAGAGCAGATCCATCGGAAGGATGCTGAGGAGATCGCCAAGCGAGGGATCTTCCAAATCATCGAAGGACGCCGCGTCTTCGAACACCTGACCTTGGAGGAGAACCTGCGGGTGGGAGGTCACCTTCGAGGCAATGGAAGACAACTACGGGATCGGCTCGAGATGGTCTACAGCTACTTCCCGCGTCTGAAGGAGAAACGCAATCTCACCGCCGGGTTCGCCAGCGGCGGCGAACAGCAGATGTGCGTCATCGGCAGGGCACTCATGGCCAGCCCCAGGCTCATGCTCCTGGACGAGCCGTCCATGGGGCTGGCTCCGCTACTCATCAAGGAGATCTTCGAGATCATCCAGAAGCTCAACAAGGAGGAAAGGATCCCCATCCTCCTGGTGGAACAGAACGTAAAGTTAGCCCTTACCGTGGCCCCATACGCGTACGTGATGGAGAACGGCCGCATCGTCATGGACGGCCCGTCGGATGTCTTGCGGGAGAACCCCGACATCCGAGATTTCTACCTGGGGCTGACGGATCTAGGGACCCGAAAGAGCTTCCGCTCCGTGAAACATTACAAGCGGAGGAAGCGATGGCTTACCTAACCTCCCCAACCGTGCAGAAAGGAGGGAGCGATGAGAAAAGGGATGCGGATCGTCTTGCTGGCTGTCCTCGTGACTGCCTTAGGCCTCGCGGGGTGCGAGAGCATGTACCTCTCGGAGAAAGCCCAGCCCCCTGTCGTCACTCTGGAGCGAGTCGAGGTCGCCCACTCGTGGGTCAGCGGGATCAAGGGAAAGAAACCCGAGTTCTACATCAATGGGAAGGAGAGAAGGGGTAGCCCCTTGGTGTTGGCCTTTGTCTTCAATGTGTACAACCCCAACAAGTACAAAGTCATGCTCGACGAACTCCGCTTCACCATGGCCTTTGAGGGTTTCGAACTGATGGAGCCCACGGTCTATGAGGACCAGTGGATCCCTCCGGAGACTACCAACCAGATCCGGGTCCACGCCACGTTGGACGCGTTCACCACACTGCTGTCCATGCTGGTGCCAGCCGGAAACGTAGAGCGTTGGAAGAAGATGAAAGTCAAGCCCGCTGCCCTCATCAAGCGATGGTGGGAGACCGTGGGCGATTTCGCCTTCCCCATCGAGGTCCGAAACGGTGTGGCTACCTTCCAGAGGCCCGACGGGGAGTCGATCATCTCCACGTTCAAGGCCACGTTCCCGCCAAAATCCTGACCCTGCAACTGACGGCCTGAGGGGAATCCCGGGGAAAGGTTCCCCGGGATTCCCTTAAGTTGACGGTCAACGCCTCGGATGCCATAATCTCTTCTGCTTGAAGCGGTCCGTGATGATGCGGCCCTCCATGGGAGGCGCTGGTGAGCCGGCGTGTTCGATCCATGGTCCTTTGGGGAAACGGTATCAACTGTGAGGTGGAGACCGCCCATGCCTGCCGCCTTGCTGGGGCCGATGTGGTGGAGATCGTCCACTTCAGCGATCTCCTCTACGGAGACCGACGCCTGGATGACTACGACCTTCTCTGCCTCCCGGGAGGATTCCTCGATGGGGATGATCTGGGGGCGGCCAAGGCCGCAGCCAACCGGTTCCGCTACGCCAAGGTAAAGACCACCGGCGAGCGCCTTCGGGACCAACTGGATCGTTTCATCCGGGATGGCAAACTCATCTTCGGCATCTGCAATGGCTTCCAGCTCATGGTCAAATTGGGCCTCCTGCCCGCCCTCGATGGAGACTACGGCCATCAGACGGTCACCTTGACCTTCAATGACTCCGGCCGCTTCGAGGACCGCTGGGTCCATCTCGGGGTCAACCCTCAGAGCCCCTGCGTCTTCACCAGGGATTGCCGCCGCCTCTACTTCCCGGTGCGCCACGGAGAAGGGAAGTTCTACTGCCGCGATCCCCGACTCCTCCAGGAGCTGGAGGACCGGGGATTGGTAGTCCTTCGCTATCTAGATCCCGAAACGGGTCTACCCACCCAGAAGTACCCTTGGAACCCCAACGGATCCCTTGCCGCGGTAGCGGGGATCTGCGACCCCTCGGGCCGCCTCTTCGGGATGATGCCCCATCCGGAGGCCTTCAACCACCCCACCAACCATCCTCGATGGACACGCCAGGCGGTCCGAGATGATGATCTCGGCATTCGTCTCTTCCGCAATGCCGTGGAGTTCATCAAAAACCACCTATAGGGAGGACCGGGCTCAAGGGGAAAACCCTTTGCTAGAACCGACGCGGCTTGCGGAAGGACCCGGATGGAGGACAAAACCCCAAGGGAGGCCCATTACGGAGGGATCCATGTACCGAAAGACCCTCGTTCCATTCGACGGATCCAAGGTGGCCGAGGAGGTCCTCCCCCACGTCAAGGCCTTGGGAAAATTGACTCATGCGGAGATCTGCCTTCTTCGGGTGGTCATGGTCCATGGCTTCCCCGGCACCGACCCGACGCAACGACAGGTGGATGCTGTGGAGGAAGCGGAGGACTACCTCAATGGAGTCAAACAGGTCCTGGAGGCGGAAGGCCTGAAGGCCTCTGGACACGTGCGCTACGGGCATGAGGCGGGGGAGATCTTGGAGCATGCCGGACAGCCGGACATCGATCTGGTGGGCACCCATGGAAGAACGGGTCTGGGCCGTTGGGCTCTGGGAAGCGTGGCAGAACGGGTTCTTCGCCACAGTCCCAAGCTCGTGTTCTTGGTTCGAGCCTTCGGAAAGAGACCGTGATGGAGGGATTTCGAAGGATCCTCTACTGCACGGATTTCTCGGATACCGCGGAAAAGGCCTTCGACTACGCCCTGGAGCTGAGCCGCACTTATGGAGCCGAGCTGATCCTCTTTCACGCGGTGCACCAACCCGTTTATCCAGCCTTGGCCGAGCCCTACTTTGCGGGCGGGATCCTCGAGACCGCCGAGGAACGCCTCCGTCAGGAGGCCTTGGAGGAGATCCGCAACCGGTACCTTCCCCGCATTCCTCCGGACCTCTCACGCCGAGTCCTAGTGCACTACGCCCCTCCTGCTCAGGAGATCCTCAGGGTGGTGGAAACCGAAGGGATCGACCTTGTGGTCATGGGCACCCGGGGGCGCTCCCCCGTGGAGATGTTCGTCTTTGGGAGCGTGGCCCAGAGGGTGATCCGTCGCTGCCCTTGCCCTGTATTGACCGTCTCACCTGTGATGCAGGCTAAGGGGTGATCCTCAAAGGGAGTCCCCTCGACCACCTATTTGAGAATCCACCGGTCCTTTACCTGCACGGCGAAGGTGCATTCCAGCACCGGAGGCATCTCGGCCCGGATCTCATCAAAGTCCAGCTCAGGGTAATCGGACGGCACTTCCCCGCCCGTAAGCTGGAATCGGATGACCAGATCGGCATGGAACCGCCAATAGTGCCCACGAATGACCCGCCTCAGTTCTTGAGCGGTCAGCCCCACGGCTCGGATCCCCACGACCTCCATCTCTAAAGTGGGAAGCGGCCGGAACCGGATCTGGATGGTATTCCCCTCGACCTCCGCCTCCACAAAGCCCTTGGGTTCACGCCGCTCTGCCAGGCTCATCCGCTGAATGGAGCCTGGGTAAACGACCTTGAGCTCGGGCTTCAATGGATGAAACAAAACCTGATGAAGGTGGATGTGGCCCGCGGCAACGTAGTCAAGGTCGGGGGGAAGTTCTCTCCGGGGAAATGTATCCGGGCGACGGGCCGTAAAGGTGAACCCCCCAGAGCCACATCTGGCCCCGTCGAAGGTCTGATGGGTCACGAGGATCTTGAGATCCGCCCGGATGCCCGCGTATCCCGTTTCCTCCATGGCGGAGGGAAAGAGGCGTCGGGAGTCGTTCCTGAGAAAAGGGAACCCGGCCAGACAGACGTCGTACCCGTTGAGGGTGAGGACCAGGGAATGGGGCCGATCAAAGACGTAGATGTTCTTCTCCCCATGAAACAGATCGAAGGGAAACACCGAGCGGTCGTGGTTTCCTGGGAGGATTACAACGGGCATGCCCGAGCGGGCCAGATCCGCTATGGGACGGATGAAGCTCTCCAAGGCCTCCCGGGGGAGGGCGTGGCTGTGGAAGAGGTCTCCACTGTGGATAAAGAGATGGGCCTCTGCCTCACGCGCATGATCCACCACCCTACGGAAATTGGCGGAGATGGCCTCCGCACGTCTGCGCCGGCCTTCGGGATCGGGTGGGATCCTCTTGAGAAGATCGAACCCCAAGTGGGTATCCGCCGTATGGACGAAGCGCAATCTCCGCCCTCCAAATCCACGCATAGGACCGGACGGGGGCGATCCCCAGCCAGCCCCATAGGACCCGATCAGGTGAAGATCTCGCCCTCTATGACCCTCACCGCCTGCCCGCCCACACGAATCTCCCAATCCCCTGAACCGCTTGGCGAGAAGGCGGCCAAGACCTTGCCGGGACGTAGGATCTCTTTCCCCTGCTCGGCCCAGTACGAGACCGGCCCCTCCCCCATAAGGCCGTGCCGGGCAATGTAGGCGGCCACCGATCCATTTCCCGAGCCGCAGACCGGATCCTCCACGATCCCCTCGCCCGGGGCGAAGGTGCGGACCTTCACCTGGGAGGAAGGATCTTCGGCCTCCAGACAGAAGACGGTGACCCCAACGGCTCCGCATTCCCTACAGACCGACTCCACCAGCCCAAGGTCCGGCCGAAGCGACGAGATCGCCTCCTTGGTCCTCAAGGGGACGATCATCCACGGGACTCCGGTGGAGACAACCTCCACGGGCCGATCCATGAGATCGTCTTCCTCGCAGCCCAGCATCCCAATGAGGGTGACGGAGTCCACCTCGGCCGCACTGTAGTATGGCCGCCCCTGAGTCATGACCAAAAGGGGAGCGGGATCGGCCTTGGAGACTTCCACCGGCACCAATCCCATGCCGCATTCCTGCATGAGAGTACGCGGAAGGGGGGCCTTCCGGATCCGCCCGCTCTCGAGCATGGCGAAAGCCGCAGCCAGGGTCGGGTGACCCGCGAAGGGTAGCTCGCTTCGGGGCGTAAAGATTCGGATCCCGTAGTCCGCCTTGGGATCTTTGGGAGCGACCACAAAGACCGTCTCCGAGAGATTCATCTCCCGAGCCACAGCCTGCATGGTCTCCGTTGGAAGGTCATCCGCCTCGAAGACCACGGCGGCCGGGTTTCCGCAAAACGGCTCGGTGGTGAATGCATCCACCTGCCAAAACGTCTTACGCCTCATCTCCAAGCTCCACCAATCGAGTTCGACACAATACCCCTGATCCTCTCTTTCTTTCATAGCAGCCACAGCAATACCAGCGCAACCCCTCACCCAGGCCGTCTTCGCGGAGTTGCCGGTCCTGTTCAAGCTTAAGGTAGTCCACCTCTGTCGATCCTCCCCAACGTAGTTTACCTTCCGATCACAGGAAGCCAACCAGGGGAACTTAAGAGGGTAAAACTGAGGGGATTGTCAATCAGACCGCGGATCCTTAAGATGGGAAAGGAATTCCTCCTCCATACCAAAATCAACAACTGGAAAAGGAGGATCAAAGTGAATATTGAGAACCGTTTGGAGCTACAGCAAGCCCAGCAACGCGCCCTGCAGCTCATGCACAAAGGGTACCATTGAGGCCCAGCTCTCCTGCAAGTTATGTGGGAAGTTTCGTCGTTGGGCAATGAGGACTTTCTTTGGAGCGCTGTGGGTTTTATGGGCGGAATAGCGGGAGAACAGCGGGCGCCTTGTGGGGCGCTGTCGGCCGCCGTGATCTATCTCGGGCTCCGACATCGATGCCCTTTGGAACAAAAAGAGAAGGCCAAGGAGGCAAGACGCAAGGTTCGTCTTCTTTCCGGCGAATTGGTTCATAGGTTCGCCCGACGATTCGGTGCTGTCTCATGCCTGGATTTGGTGGGGATCGACTTCTCAAGGCCTCAGGAGTACCAACGATTTCTGGGCTCCAAGATCTGGCAGGAGAAGTGTGACCATTACATCCAATTCGTTATCGAACAACTCTTCCGATATGAAAGCGAAGGGGCTGGGAAGACCAGTGACCTTCCGTAACCCCAAGGCCCTGACGGGCTTCCATGAGGAATGAAGGTGCCCGACCCACCGCCGAGGATGGTCTAGGTGAGGAATCTGCATGGGATCGGATGTGCTCTTCCAGCCAGAGGAAGGACCATGTCCGAGAGAGGGGTTAAACGGCCGACTTGAGGCCGATAAGCGGCGGCCTCTCTACGGATTCATCCTCTTACTCCTCGGCATCTCCATTGCCGCCCCGTTGCGGGCGGAGCCGGAACCGCCAACGCGGGCCCCGTGGGCTGTCTCCGACGAGATCTTCAATGCCCTCTTATCCCGATGGGATGATCGATGGGTGGGAGGAGACCTTACGGCATCCATCCCCTTGCCTGATGGAAGAACAATATGGCTTTTGGGGGACACTCTACTGAAAGAATCCGATAGATCCGGCAAAATTGTTCTCTTACATAATACATTGGTCGTTCAACGAGGACGTGAAGGGACCTTCCTTCACGGGGGCACCAAGAAGGCCCCGCGATCCCTGGTAGAGTCCGCTTCAATGGAGGAGTGGTACTGGCCGGGGGACGGCACTCTGGAGGATGGGCTTCTTCGGTTCTTCCTCTTCCGATTCCGGCGCACAGGCCCCGACCGATGGGACTTCAGGTGGATTGGAACCTGGATCGCCTCCATGTCCCTCCCTGAGCTGGATCTTCAAGAGGACCTCTTCCCTATCCCTCACAGGAACGTCTTATGGGGGGCGGTCCTCCTGGAGGCCACCCCATGGATCTATATCTACGGGGTAGAAGACCTCCAAACCCGGAAGTTCGTCCACTTGGCCCGTACTCCTGTAGGCAGGCTTCAGGGGCCCTGGACCTTCTGGACGGGCTCGGGATGGAGCCCCGACCCTTCGGGGTCCATCCGGATGCTGGAAGGGGTCTCCAATCAGTTCAGCGTGATCCCATGGAGAGGGAAGTTTTGCCTGATCACCTTGGATTCCCGGGCCCCTTTCTCCAGGACCTTGGTGGGATACTACGCCCCAGCCCCCTGGGGTCCCTGGGAAGGGCCTTTCCTGTTACACAGGATATCTCTGGAGAAAGATGACCTCGTGGTCTATAACGCCTTGGGGCATCCTCAATTCACCCGAGGAGATCGCATCTTGATCTCTTACAACGTCAACATCCTGGGAAGCCTGAAGGAGTTACTCCGCCGTGGCCCACAACTTTACCGCCCTCGGTTCTTGCGCCTCCATATGGGATGGATCGAGGTCGAAAGGCCATTCCCATAATCCTGACTCCAGGAGTCGGACATGTCCCACTACGAGATCTATGCCCTAAAGTTCGCAGGCCCTTTCGTCAGGCCCGAGGCCTTCCTCCTGTGGCTCCGGGACTGGGAGAGAACAGAGAGAATCCACTACTACATCTGGTGCGCCAAAGGCCCAAAGGCCACCGTGGTGGTGGACTCGGGCCTCTCCCCTCAAATGGCCAAGGAGCGTCAGCTTGAAGGCTACGAGAACCCTGCAGAGGTCCTCCGGAGGATCGATGTCGAGGTCGAACAGGTCCGACACGTGATCCTCACCCATCTTCACTGGGATCATGCAAACGGGGTGATCCTCTTCCCTCGGGCCACCTTCTACGTACAGGAAGCCGAATACCGCTTCTGGATCCATGATCCTGTGGCCAGGACCCCCCCTTTTCTGGAGCTTTTGGATCCCGATTCCCGCGAGGCCTTGTCTCGTCTGGAAACATCGGGGAGGCTCGTCCTCCTTCCGGGCGAGGAGGAGATCCTCCCCGGGGTCCGCTGTGTTCCCGCGCCGGGCCACACCCCTGCCTTGCAGGCCGTAATCTTGGAGACCTCTCGAGGGGCCGCCGTTCTGGGCTCGGATTGCGCCCACCTCTTTCGCAACTTCAGGGAGCAATGGCCCTCCATCCTCATCGCGGATCTGGCAGCCTGGATAAAAAGCTATCAACGCCTGGCCGATCTGGCCTCCAGCCCGGATCTTCTCTTTCCAGGACACGACGCCCGAATGCTGGAAGACTTTCCCATGGTCGCAACTGGCGTCTCCCGGCTAGTGTGATCTGGAGGCTTGGAAGGGAAGAGGATAGGGATGGAAATCTTCACCGTCGGCCACGGAAACCGCAGCTGGGAGGAGTTCCTGAATCTCCTTCGCGTTTGGCGGATCCATTGGGTGGTGGATGTGCGTGCCTTGCCCCGCTCTGGCAGAAACCCGCACTTCAGCAGACCCCAACTGGAGACGGCCCTTACAAGAGAAGGGATGGAGTATGTGTGGGAGGGGAAGGGATTGGGGGGGTTCCGGAAGGCCAGGGTCGATTCTCCTCATACGGCCCTGGAAGAGGAAGGATTTCGGGGATACGCCGATCATATGGAGACGCTTGCCTTCCGGGATGCTGCAGGGCGTGTCCTGGAACTAGCTCGGGAGGAAGGTCGGCTGGTCATCCTCTGCGCTGAGACGGATCCCCTTCGATGCCACAGGAGGCTTCTGGCCGACTACCTCACCATCCAAGGCGCCTCGGTGCGACATATCCTCTCCGAGAAAGAGGCTCCGATCCACCGACTCCACCCCTCCGCCCGTGTGTTGGAGGGACGCCTCTGCTACAATAAACCCTTGCAGGGGAGGATCCCATTTCCCGGCCCGTAAATTCTGGATTTCCTTCTCGATGTGGAGGGTCCAATTCCGTGACGGATCGCATTGGCATCTACGATCATCGGAGGAAAGTGGGCAATGCGGCCGACGTCTGGAAACATCTCCTACTCCTGACCGTAGTGGACCACATGTCCCTTGAAAAGGACTTCGGCAGTCGCCCCTTCCGCTACTATGAATCCCACTGCGGGCGAGGAGTCTACCTCCTTCCTCCAAAGGGGGAGTGGGGCTCGGGCGTGGGCAGAGCCTTTCCGCCGCCGCGGCCTTTACGTCTTCACCCCTACTTCCGTCTATTGGGACCTCGGCCAAGCCCGGGCGGACTCTACTTCGGATCCTGGTTCTTAGTGGCCGTCCTCCTCCAGCAACGGGGGTTGGACTTCCGTCTTACGCTATGCGACTCCTCTCCAGAGGTGGCCCGTCACATGAGCTCCATGGGTATCTCTGAGGCAACGGGAGGGAAAGTCCGGTTCCGGAATGCTGATGGCTTCTCCCTTCCTCCCGAACCTGGGGGTTGGGATCTGGCCCTGATCGATCCTCCTTATAATCCTGATCACGAGGCGGACCGAAGGAGATCCATGGCCCTGGTCCAAGATCTAGTCCGTCGTGGAACCTCATCGCTTCTGTGGTATCCTGTGTTGGAAGGGATGAAGCCTGATCCCAATCCGCCCTGTGGGATAGTGCTGGAGCTCTTTTGGCCGAGAGCGAGGGACCGACCGACACCCCATATGAGGGGCTGTGGAATCCTGGTCTCGGGGAGGATCTCGAGGTTTCTTTTGGAGTCTCTGAGTTCACTCCGGAGCTTGGCGGACCGCCTCAAAGCCGATCTTCAGGTGCGGGGGAGAGAACCACAAAAGAAGGAGGAGCAATGATTTCCCTGGAGGATAAGGTGGCCCTCATCACCGGTGCGGGTGAGGGGATCGGCAGGGCCACGGCCAGAAAGCTCGCCAGAGAGGGAGTCCGGATTGCAGGGTGCGATCTCCAGAAGGCCCTCCTCTCGCAACTTGAGGAGGAGATGCAAGACTTGGGCGTAGCCTGCATGGCTGAGCCTTGCGATGTCACCCGCCTCGAGGATTGTAAGAGGATGGTGGAAAAGACACTCCACCGGTTCGGAACCATCGACATCCTCATCAACAACGCGGGAGTGGCCCACTCGGGCACGGTTGTGGAATCGGATCCTGACCTTTGCGAGAGGATGGTCCGTGTCAATCTCCTCGGTGTCTATTACATGACCCGATCGGTCCTCACTCCCATGATGGAGCAAAAAAGGGGACACATCGTCAATATGGGGTCCGTAGCCGGGATCAAGTACTCGCCCGGGTATGCCATATACTCGGCCACCAAGTTCGCGGTCCGGGCCTTCTCCGAGGCCCTCCGCAACGAAGTGCAGTCCCACAATATCCGTGTGACTCTGATCCAACCCGGCATGACCCGAACCTCCCTTCTGTATGGCTTCATCCCCGAGGGATCCTCCCTTCCCTTGGAGGAGGAGAAGCTCCTCCGACCGGAGGATGTGGCCGAGGGGATTTTCTTCGCCCTCACATGCCCAGACAGAGTGGCCTTGAACGAACTCACCCTCAGGTCCACTTGGCAGGAACGATGAGGAACAACCCATGACCGCCATCTTCTGGATGTTTCTCTTTGGGGTCGCAGTCCTGTTCGGGTTGAAGTTGACCTTTGTGGCAAGCACAGCACTGGTCCTTCCACGGACAGGAGGTGCCCTCTTCGTTGGGACCTCTTCCAGGAGGATCCGGGCGTTTCTGAACGCCGTCCCTATGGAGTCCAACCAGACCCTGGTGGATTTGGGATGCGGAGATGGCAGGGTCCTTCGCATGGCGCGAAGGCGCTATGGAGTGAGGGCGGTGGGCTTCGAGATCAACCCCATGGCCTATCTCCAGGCAAAGATCCTCTGTGCTGGATGGAAGGGAGTGGAGGTCCGGAGGGTGGACTTTCGGAACCAGGACCTCTCCTTCGCAGACGTGATATTCTGCTACCTCTTCCCCGACGTCCTGCGATCCCTCGCGCCTAAGCTCGAGACGGAGCTCAAGGCTGGCTCTTGGATCGCCTCCTGCAACTTCCCTATTCCCGGCTTCTCCCCGCACCGCATCCTGAGGCCCACAACCCGCCGTGGAACCCCGGATGATCCCATCTACCTCTATAGGGTGGAAGGTAAAAAAGAATCTCACGGTCTGGCGATCCAGCTGGAGGGCCTTCTGCCTTGCAACGAAAACCCGACCCCAAACTCGCCCTCCCCTACCTGAAAGAGACAGCTCTTCAAGGTCGGGGACTTCAAAGGAGGCGCCCTTTATGAGAGACCACATGCTCCGCGCCGTTACCCGATGCGGTCACTTCCGGGCCGTGGCCGCCCTCACCACAGGCGTGGTGGAAACCCTCCGGAAGCTTCAGGGCGCCTCCCCGGTGGCCACGGCGGCATTGGGCCGCGCCATCACCGGAGCCTTCCTCCTTGCCAGCGAATTTAAGGGAAGGGAGCGGGTCGTTCTCCAGATCTTGGGAGACGGCCCCCTGCAGGAGGTCTATGCAGAGGCCGCCGCGGACGGCACATGCCGCGGCTACGTCCGTCGCCCGGGGGTGGATCTGCCCGCCCAGGACGGAAAGCTCCCCGTGGGGGAAGCCGTGGGGCAAAGGGGGACCTTCACCGTCATGAAGGATTTGGGGCTGCGGGAGCCTTACCGGGGAGTGGTCCCTTTGACCACCGGGGAGATCGCCAGAGATCTGGCTTACTATCTCCTCCATTCCGAGCAGATTCCCTCGGCCGTGGCCCTGGGAGTCTACTCCGATCCATGCCACACGGTCACCGCTGCCGGTGGCTACCTCGTCCAGACCCTTCCCAGTGCCACGGACGAAGAGATCGATCAGGTGGAGGAGAATATCCGAGGCATGCCTCTCCCCACGGATCTCATTCGCCAGGGGGCTTCCCCCAAGGAGATCTTACGGGACGCCTTGCAAGGCTTCGAACTGAAGTTCTTGGAGGAGAAGCCTCTACGGTTCCACTGCCCCTGTTCGAGGGACCGGGTGGCCGGAGCTCTAGTCGCCCTCGGATCCAAGGAGTTGGAATCCCTAGTCCAAAGGAACGAACGTGTGGATATCCGGTGTGAATTCTGCGGGAGACCTTATATCTTCAGTCCGCCCCAGCTTCAGGAACTCCTCGCCCAGGCTGCGGAACGCCCCTGAGCGGGAGTCCCCTTTTGCCCCTCCAAGGGCTGCGGGAGTGAAATCCATGGATGCCCTCAGCGGTTGTCCCCATCCATCAGTCCGCCCAAGGCTCCAAGGATGGAACCTTCCCCCACACGCTTCCCCCCTGCGCTGGAGCGGCGGCGAGGATCCGATCCGCGAGACGGCTGAAGGGTAGGGATTGAATCCAAATGCGACCGGGGCCGCGCAGGGTGGCAAAGAAGATCCCCTCGCCACCGAAGAGGGCAGTCTTGATTCCCCCCACAAACTGAATGTCGTACCCACCTGCGCTTCGAAGGCGGCGATGCAGCCCGTATCCACCCTAAGGAGTTCCCCTGCCTCAAGGGTCCGCTCCATCACTGCACCACCCACATGGAGGAATGCATACCCTTCACCCCGAAGTCGCTGAAGGATGAACCCTTCGCCTCCGAAGAGCCCCACGCCCAGCTTCCGTTGAAAGGCTATGTCGATGGAAACCCCCTTGGCCGCACAGAGAAAGGCGTCCTTCTGACAGAGGAGTTCTCCGGAGACCTCTGGAAGGTATACGGGGAGTATCTTCCCCGGATAGGGGGCTCCGAAGGCCACCCGCGCTTTACGGGCCCCTCGGTTGGTGAAGGCCGTCATAAAGAGACTCTCCCCGGTAAGGACCCGTTTTCCCGCACCGAAGATTTTGGCCATGACCGAGTTGCTACGGGCGCTTCCATCCCCGAAGATGGTCTCCATCTCGATCTCCTGGTCCATATACATCATGGCTCCGGCCTCAGCGATGGCCGTCTCCCCGGGATCCAGCTCCACTTCCACGAACTGCAGATCCTCTCCGTAGACCTCGAAGTCGATCTCGTGAGCCGAGGCGAAGGTCTGAGAAGGGAGTTCCAACCGGAACCCCTTGCGCTTGAGAAATGAAAGAAAGACCTCATACTTGCCTTCCGGGATCCCGTACTTGGCGCAGAGCCCCTTGCGATCCAGACCACGCCGATAATCCTCCACAAAAGCCCGATACTTGGCCATCACATCTTTTGCCATCTCCTCCTCCTAATAATTGAAAAAAAAAGAGTCCAACGCCGACAACTCCGGTCTCCGCCTATATCCTCTATGTTCTCGAAGGTCAACCGATGGAAGCCCGCAAGGCCCGAGGCTCAGAAAGAAGAGGATCACAAGGGGCTCGAGATTCCACCGTCCTTTCGGACGCGCCAGAAGTGATAGGCCATAAGCACGGCCATCATCGAGGGGAGGAGGACGCAGTGTAGGACGTAGAATCTGAGCAGGGCCGTATCTCCCAGTCCTTCGCTCCCTGTCAGGAAAGAGTAAAGTCCTCCTCCGAACCCGGGGACGCGCTGGAGGAGTTCCGCCACGACGGTTGCCGCCCAAACCATATCCCGGTCCCACCGAAGCAGATATCCAGTGAAGTCCGTAATCAGGGTCAGGCTCAGAAGCGCACACCCCACCACCCAATTGAACCTCCTTGGTGGAGCGAAGGCCCCGGTTAGAACCACCCTCGCCATGTGAAGGAGGACAAAGAGGACCATGGCCTGCCCCCCCCAATAGTGGAGGTTGCGTATCCACCATCCGTAGGGGACCACCCGGGATAGGTCGTAGAGGCTGGCGTGGGCCTCGGCTGTGGTGGGACGATAATGAAAAAGGAGGGCCCCCCCTGTAAGCACGAGGATGAGAAAAAGCACGGTGGCCGCTCCACCAAGGCAGAGGGTATAAAGGATCCGACCTCCCCGAGGATCGATCCGAGGAGGATGGAGATGCCGAAGGAAGCTCTTCCGGATCCAGGGGCTTCGCTCTCTCATGGGTTCAAACGAAAGTTCCTCTCCACACTGCGTTTGAGGTCCACCACCAGCCGCCCTCCGTGGACCAAGGTCAACTGCACCCGCCGTAGAGGACGCTTGGCAGGCCCACGAAGGACGTTCCCCTCCTCATCGAACAGGCTCCCATGGCAGGGGCACTCCAGGCGGCGCTGATCGGAATTCCACCGGGGATGACATCCCAGATGGGGGCAAAGGTTCTCCATGGCATAGAGACCCCTTCGGTCCCTGACGATCCAGACCCCATGGCGGAACTGCAGGGAGCCTTCAGGGAACTCCTCTAGGAAGCCAGCCACGAAACGGGTGGGCCCTCGCTTCGGCCTTCCATATCCCAGAAAGCGCGCTCCCATCCAAAACCAGAGAGAGAGGGCACCCCCCAGCAAGGCAGCCCCTAATCCCAGGATCCTTCTTCGATGGAGATCTCGGCGGCCCATACTTCTCAATCCGCGGTCTGCATGCTAGGATCCTCCGAGGGAGGAAAGGGCTTCGGAGCCCATCAACGGAAGAGGAGGGCATGACAGACACTCTAAGAAAGAGCCAGGAGGAGTCTCCACTCCTTCGGGAAGACCTCCTGGCAAGGGAAGGGCTCTCTGCACTGATCTGCACCCTCCTCATCGCTCTGCTGGCCCTTCTATTTGAGCCTGCCCTGGGACCTCCGGGAGATCCTCTCGAGACCCCTTCATCGGTCCGCGCACCCTGGATCTTCCTGTGGGTCCAGTGGCTTCTCCGTTACGGCCCCGTCCTGGCGGCCGGGCTGGCCCTCCCTTGTCTTCTCTTTGGAACCCTAGCGGCCCTCCCCTGGATCGCCCCCGTCCGAGGGAGCACAGGCCTCTGGCTCGCAAAAGGCCACCTCACGGCTTCTCTGATCCTCCTTGGAATTTTGGGCTTGGCAGTCTCTCTGAGTCTGCTGGGACTCCTGACCTCTCCCTGAAGAGACGATAGAATCCTCTCTCTTCCAGATCCATGATCCGCCATCCTTTGTAGGCCTCCGACAAGTGCAGCAGCCCTCCGAGTTCCACCGCGTTAAACGGACGCGCTCCCGGATGGGTACTCGCCTGAAGAACACGGCCATCCACACGGACCATCTGCTCCCATGCTCCCTCCATGGGGATGCCGTCCAGATGCGGACGGGTGATGGGGAGAAGCCTTTCCGCCTCATCCTCCTTCCCTCCCCACAACAAGGCAGGCCCTAACCCCAGCGTTCGAACCGCGCCCGGGCCGTGGCATTCCTCGCAGGAGGCCGTTACCCTCCGCTGAGTGTGGGGGACATAGGGATTGAAGGCCCACCCCCTCCTCCCCTGCCGGGTCCTGGGGATCCAGCTGTCCAAGAGGACCGTCCCGCCGCGACCCACGTGGCTGACCACAAACTGGCCCTCCGGTCGAAAACAAGAGACCTTCCCTCGCGAGTCCACTCCCAAGATCCTTCCCTCCCAACGGCGATAGGTCCATCCCCGATACCACACCCCTAAGGACCATCGGCCTGTAAGCCAATCCCTCATGCCGGGAGGATCCCACTGGGCGGGGGGGCGGGATAGCTGTTGGGCTAATAGCCGCTGAACCTGAGGGTCGTTTTGGGATGCAAGGTGGCTCCAACGGGAATATCGGGCTACATCCTCGCGTAAGACATGGAGGCCGTAATCCTGGAAAGTCCACGCCGCATGGCAACTGTGACATTCCATGCGCTCCATGTGGGCGCGGATCCGATGGGCCACCGGCACCTTCGGCTGTCGAGCGAGCAAGGGGATCTTATGTCTCTTTCCGCTCACCTTGGAGATGAGGAACGCCTCGTCCTTCTCCCAGACAACGTTCAGGAGCCAGCCTCCCGCTTCAGTCCTGAGGAAGGTCCGGCCTTTTCCCTTCTTCAGACGAGGGTTGGCCTCAATGACTCTCCACTGAGGCGCCCCCTCAGGAAGACGATGCGCCTGGGGGAGGTCCCAAGGGGTCCCATGGCAGTCGGCACAGCGGACCTCCAATTGATCCCAAGACCGCCCCCTAACGGATCCATCTCCCATGACCTCCCGTTGGGTATGGCAGTCGATGCACTCCAGACCGCGCTCGAAATGGATGTCCGGGAGGAGCCGATGCTGGTCCAGCCCATAAATGAACGACCCCGTCCGCCCATCCAGAGACAAGAACCGGTAGTTTTCGTCCTCGTCCCGTTCGAACTTCCCCACGAAATCCAATCCCACCCGATTGCCGTTGTGGCACCGAAGACATTGCGATGTGGGCACCTGGGTGGTGAAGCTGTGGCGCTTGGGATACCCCCTGTTGAGCGTGCGACTCCCCTCTCGAACCCGATCCATAAGACGTCGGAGGGCCTGATCGGCGCTGCGACTCATTCCATCGTCCGCATAGGGCATATGGCACGCAGCACATCCCGAGGCCCGGTAATCCCCTCTTCTTTGCGCACCTCGTGTGTAGAGATGGCAACGAAGACACCTCCGCCTGAGAAGATCGTCCACCAACTCCCCCGAGACGCGCACCTCCGGAAGGGCCTGAAGAGACCCCACCGAAAACGTGCCGTAGCGGGCATCCGGAGACTCCTGCGCACCCCATAGGTAACGAACGGTGTTGATGATCCCGGCCGTCGTGGCCATCAAGGAACGCCGCACTCTGGCCACCTCCTCTTTATGGCAGCCTCCACAACGCTCCGGTGCATGCTTGAGGTCCGAGGGGTTGGGGACCAACCCCTTGTGGGCCCCCTCCCGGCTACGGGAGCCGGGGTCCCCTCCATGACACTGGACGCATGGAAAGGGATGGGTGGGGCTGATCCGTTCGATCCCCGCGTGACATTCAAGACAGCCCTCATCTCCTCGAACTTCCTGGGCCGAGACGCCCAACACCATCAGGACGATCCCCAGGATTCCCCTCATCACCAGACGATCACGGCCCCCCATAGCGGCCTCGAACCCCTTCCGCCGCCTTCAGGCTCCTGAGGACGGCCCGTCTGTGTTCCTCCGAGAGGTCCCGCCTGATGCTCCCCTGCCAGTCTCGATATATGGGATCCTCGTATCGATCATGGCAGGAAAGACATGCCCCTACTCGAAGGATCCTTCCAATCTCCTCACTGTTGAATGGCCTGGCCCCTGGGTGGCTGTTCCCCTGTAGCGGAAGACCATCCGGTGTCACCAAACTCTCTAGGGCAAAGGGAAAGGGCAGCCCCTCGGCCTCGGAATCGTGAAGCGGCAGGAACCTCATCTCCTCCGGCACATCTCCCTTATGGAGAAAGCCCTCTCCCAGACCGAGGACCTTGAGATCCATATGGCATGAGACGCAGGGCCTCACTTCCTTCCTTATTGTATGAGGGTGGATGGGCACGGAGACGATCCCGTTTAAGAGACCTCCTCCCTGAAACACGTATCGGTCGAATGGAGGAATCGCGTTTCCGTCTTCATCCAGCTCCGAAAAGATGACTTGGCACCCAGGCATATAGGGGGTGACTCTGCCCTCCTCGTCAAGCCCGAGAGGAGGGTCCTCGAATCGGTAGTACCCGCGCGTCTCCCTCCATCGTCCCGGCACGAGCAAATTCGTGTTGGAATCCAATTGTCTCTCTCCACGGAGCCGGTAGTCATGGCAGCCGTAGCACTGGGGGGCCCAGGCGGTGTGGCATGCCATGCAACTCAGACGTTCATGTCCCGGCATCCCATGAGGGCCCGGCTTCCCCGTAATGATGGGAATGGAATGGGCCTTCCCGTCCACCTTGCCGTAGAGCACCCATCCGGTAGGTCCTTTGAGGACGTTGATCAGCGGACGTCCCTTGCGGGAAAGGGCAGTGCGGTCCCCCTTCTCCAAGGACCAGCCTTGGAACAGGCGACTGGCCCAAGATGGATAACTCCCATCCCCTTCCACAACGCCTTCCTCAGGGGGTTTGCGGAAGGTGCCGTGACAGTTGCGGCAGCGGATCTCTACCTGATTCCGCATACGGGAATAAAGGTTGCCGTCCCCCATGGTCTCCCAGGCTGTGTGACAGTCGATGCAATGCATCCCCTTCTCGAAATGGACATCCGGGACCAAGTGGAGAGCGAACCTCCCTGCATTCAAACGATTGCGGTTGAACCCCCCCTCTTGGTACGGCGTCCCATAGCGGTCGGACTCCATGAGGCCCTGGTAGGAGAGCCCGATCCGGCCGCTTCGGTTATGGCAGCGCGCGCACTGGGAAGTGGGGATCCGGGTGGTGATCCTATGAAATGCGGCGTATCCCGGCTTTCCTCTCGGAATGGTGGGATCCCCGCCTTCATAGGTGGAGGTGTCGTTGTGGGGGCTATGACACGATGCGCACCCTCCCGAGTGGCCGCTGGGACCTATGGGTCTTCGGTTCCAGAGATGACACCGGGCGCAGAACTTTCGCCACTGGTCGTCTGCGACCTCGCCGGACTCCTTCAATGGCCTCCCCAAAGGATCCAGAGGTGGAGACCCGGTGAGATAATCCCGAAGCCGGTAAACGGGAATGGTCTCCAGAGAGGACACAGCCCCTTCGTCCACCGGGACGTGTCCGTCCAGGTCCTGGACACCTACGGCAGCATAGCGTGCCAGGGGAGTCTCTTGAGCCCGCCACGTGAAGCGGAGCGCCGCTATGACTCCAGCCATAGTGGCCATGAGGGTCCGCTTTACACGCTTCACCTGGTTCTGCCAGGGAAGCAGACGGTCCTCGTGACACGCCGTCCCGTCCGGAGCCCTCCTTCCGCAGGTCCGATCCACGACCCTCAGGTCGGATGGGTTTCTCCCCCCGATCAACCCGCGATGGGCATCTTCCACGGTCACTCCCAGGCCGTCTCCACCATGGCAGATAGTGCATCCAAAGGACTCCACCGGATGGGAGGGACTGATCTCCTCGATCCCCTCGTGGCAGGTCAGGCATCGCTCCCGGACACCCCATTGGGGAAGATAAATCTCCCGGATCCGGACCTTATCCTCGGGGGAGGGGATCGGCTCACTCTGGGCCCTTGACTCCAGGGCTTGGCGGCGGTAAGCCTTCCACGGCCGATGCGCTTCCCTGAAAAGCACGGCGACACTCACTAGAAACAGCAAAAAGGCCGTAAAGAGGAAGATCCAGCTCTTACGGTCCATGAGGGATCCGGAACTCCGAGGGGATCTCTCGAATCATCGGCGTCTTCTTCGATCCGCCAGGGAGATGACGTTTCCCCTGTCCCCCTTGTCATCCCCTTCCGGAGGGCTCTCTTGATTGGACTCGGGGGGTACTACTTTTTCCAACTGGATGGGGGTCCCCCCCATGGTGAAGGGCTTTCCGTCGATCTGTTCCCTCTCCAGGATCCAGACTATGGTCTGAAGGGGCACCGTCAGGATCAACAACCGCACGCGCCACCAACCCGGCTTCACGTCGGGATCAATGGCCTCGATTCGGGCGAAGACCGCGGGTTTTCCCTCAATATGGATCAGGACCAAATCGTGGACTTCCGTGCTCATGAGCCACCTTCCTGTAGGTCCGCTGCGATCAACTCATCGGCCAACACCCATCCCAACACAGCCAGGCACTCCATATCCAGGAACCTGGGTGCGCTTGCATCGTAAAGTACCGTCGCACTGGGGGGGAGTTCCTCGTCTCCGTCATAGAAGACGAGAAGAAGCGGCACCTTGGGAAGGGCGGGAAACCGCATGCAGAGGTCCCCTGTCAAGGGTCCCGAATGCGGTTCTCCTCGCAAGGTGAGGCCAGCCCTGTGCAGAGACTCCAGCCGGCCCGAGAAGTGGCGTGCGATGCGTTCTTCCACCTGTCGGCGAAAGCTAGCCATGAAGAAGGCCGAATCCTGGAAATTGCGGTACGAAACCCACTCTCCGGCCAGAGGACCTCCACCTCCGTGCAGGACGTAATAACAGAGAACGATCCTAAAGGTGAAAGGAGCCTCCTTTCCGTCCAGGGCCTCCACACCCTCCTCCGAGATCCGAAAAAGCCGACCCATCAGAGGGACTCGGATCCCGTCTGCATCCCACTCAGCGTCTAATTCCCTTCCTCTCTGGGCCCAATCCACCCCGCAAAGGCGATCCAACAATTCCTCATAGACCTTCTCGTATGCCACAGGCCGCTCAGTCTCGAACACAGATCCCCTCCGCTCCTTGGTAGCCGCTTTTGGACATTCTCCCTCCCTTTTTCGACTATGCCCATTGGATTATCACACGAGGAAACGGCTGACAAGGAGCAAATATCCCCTGGGACAAGCCCTCTCTATCCTTTCTTGACATCCACCAGAAAATTGCTATTGTGCTCCCAACAAACCATACTTTCCAACTCCATTAGACAGGAGGCGGAAGATGGGCATCCTGATCGGTGGTGCTGCGGCCGCCATCATTGGAATCATTTGGGCCGTGGCCTGGTGGCCTTCGTTCCTGTCCGTATTAGGTGGAATCATCCCTGTCCTTCTCCTCATGGGAGGGGCCATTGCCATTTACTTCGGCCTAGATGAGCTTCGATATCCACCTCCCAAATTATCTCCTGCAGAGGAGCCCCGCGAGGAAGAGAAAGAAGGCCCTCAAGGAAAGGTCCTCTCCTCAGAGGAAGGAGCGGAGGAGAGGGGGGGGCGCATGTGGTTGGCCGCCCTCAGTACCTTCAATGTGGAGGTGGTGCGTGACCGAGGGATCCTCTCCCTACCCGGCGCCCGGGGGGAGGCTCTCAGGGACAAGATGCTGGTGGGGGACTACGTTGTCCTCTATGCCCTCGCCCCCCAGTCCCGCTTTGCTGGAATCGTTCGGATCACCGGCGAGCCGGTTCAGATCCAGGAGAGCCCTTTTCGACCTGAGAAGGAGGGGGAACGCTGGGAGTGGCAACGGAAAGTCCATCTCTTCTCCTTCCCCTCTCAGGCAGAGTGGGTAGAAGCCAAGACCTTGCTCCAGGATCTGGAACTCCTCCACACAGCCCGAGAGGAAGGAAAGGACCTCTTCCGCTCCCTTGTAGCGAAGTTGCGGGATGTCTTGGAGCTGAGCGAGGCCGACTTTCGCAAGATCCAAGGTGCCCTATCTTCTGAAACCTAGACTCTCAACACCAGGAACACCCCAAGGATCACTAGCAACAGAGTCCAGAAGCGGAGCGTCACCTCGGAGGCGGTCTCTTGGAACCAACCCATGAGCCTCTTTCCTTTCTCCTTAGGGAGAAAGAAGAGGACGACCCCTTTTGCCGCGACCAGGATCCCCAGGATGGCCGCAACCCAAAAGGAGTTGGTCCATAATGCAGAAAGGATAAGAAGGCCTCCCATCAGCAGGACCACCACGGCCCAGCCCCGAAACGGGAATTTTTGGCTCAGACCTGAGACCGACCGACGAAACGCTTCTGTATAGAGCACACCGAAGGTCCCCACCACGATCCACAACCCCCCCAGAATGTAGAGTAACGCCTCCATGCCGACCTCCTTTGTGATGGTTCCTCGACGGAGTTCCCGCTGACCCGCGTCGGCCGCCTCCCCTGGCAGACCCTCATCCTTGGGTCATCCTCCCGAAGGGAAACCAGGTCCCTTCGACTCCTCCCTGGCATGAATGGTACCATGAGGCACATCCCCTGACAATCATCCGCCCTCTTTACATTAGGGGTCCGGCGGGCTTTCTTGCCCTCTCTATGACGGGTATGATAAGCAAGAAAACGAATGTGATGTGGTACGCTGACTCCCATTTCATTCCATGTGCTGGCCGTGCACAGGCTTCTCCTGTCCCTTACGAGGACTTCGTGTGAAGCCTTGGTTACTCTCGAGGTGCTCCCTTGGATCGGCTCGGCCATGTGAAAGCGGTTCACAGGAGACTCGAGGAGGTCTTTGGAAGGCCCAGGAAGGAGACGGCCGGAGACCCCCTGGACGGACTGATTCTAACCATGCTCTCCCAAAATACCAACGATCGGAATCGGGACCGGGCCTTCGCGAGGCTCAAGGAGCGCTTTCCCACATGGGAGGCGGCCTTGAAGGCTGGCCCTCAGGCCTTGGAAGAGGCCATCCGGGTGGGAGGGCTTGCCCGGATCAAATCCCGCCGCATATGGGCCCTCCTGGATCAGCTGAGACACACTCAGGGGCGCATCAGCCTTCAGCACCTCCGGGGGCTTCCATCCGAAGAAGCGGAGCAGAGGCTTCTCGCCATCCCGGGGGTGGGGAAGAAGACGGCCAGATGCGTCCTGCTATTCCATCTGGGACGAGATGCCTTCCCCGCCGACACCCATATCCTGCGGGTGACCCGGAGGCTCGGCTGGATTCCCGAACAGGCCACCGCGGATCGTGCCCATGAGATCCTTCAGGGGCTGATCCCACCTCCGTGCATGTTCAGCCTCCACCTGAATCTCATCCATCTTGGCCGGACACTCTGCAGACCCAAAGCTTCCCGATGTCCCTCGTGCCCTGTGCAACCTTGGTGCCAGCATGGGGGTGGAACCCTGACGTTTCCGAAAGACGAAGACAGGGAGGAAATCCTATGAAATCCTTCCCTGAGCCTCACCGCTCTCTCCTCATCATTTTGGACTTGCAGGAATCTTTCATGAAGGCCATGCCCCAAGAGGTAGTACCGCGTATCCTTAAAGCCACTCGCCTGCTTTTGGAGATCGCCCGCCTCTATCAAATACCCAGTATATATACGGAACAACACCCTCAGACTTTTGGAGGAATCCTCAAGGAGGTGGGGGAGACCCTGGAGGGGGCTCCGAGGGTGGAAAAGACCACCTTCAGCGCCTGGGCCGAACCTCAATTTCGCAAGGAGGTCCTCTCCCTGGGACGCCACCAGATCTGGCTTTGCGGAGTGGAGACCCACGTGGGGATCCTCCAGACCTCCCTCCAGATGCAGGAGGCGGGGTTCCGAGTGTGGCTCTTCGCAGATGCGGTCAGCTCCCGAGAGAAACTCCAATGGAGAACGGCGTTGAACTTCCTACAGGAGATGGGGGTGCGGATCATCACCTCGGAGATGCTCGCATTCGCCCTCTTGGAGAGGGCCGGAACGGACGTCTTTCATCGTCTGGCCCCCTTTCTGGAGTGAAGGGAGAAGGCCATGGATCCCAAAGAGTCTCCTCAATCTCCTCCCGTTCTTCCTCCAGAGCAGGCCTACCGTAGGAGCCGACCTCATATTAGGATCGCGGCGGCGCTCGCCGCTGTCCTCCTCCTGGGAGGAGGTTTTCTGTGTTGGGAGTTGGCTTTCCGCCCTTCGGAGAGCCCCCCATATCCCAAATGGATGGAGATTTCAAAGGGAGAGGGGGTAAAGGAGACAGCCCGTCGACTTCAACAGCGGGGAATCATCCGTTCGTCCACGGCCTTTGTGATGTTGGCCAGACTTCTTGGGGAGCATCACAGGATTCAGGCAGGAGAATACCGCTTTGAGGGGCCCCTCTCCCCGGTGGAAGTCCTCCGGAAGTTGACCCGGGGGGACGTCTACCTGCATTCGGTGACCATCCCCGAGGGGTGGACGGCGGCTCAGATCGCGGCCAAGCTGGCTGAAGAGGGGCTTGCGGACCCCAAGCGGTTCATCCGTCTATGTCAAGACCCCGATTTCGTCCGGAGTCTCTTGGGCTTCCGGGCCCCTTCCCTGGAGGGGTTCCTCTTTCCAGAGACCTACCTTCTCCCCAAGGGTTGGGCCGAAGAACGCATCCTCAAGACCATGGTGGAGAGATTTCACCTCATCTTCGACGAGCGGCTTCAGGAACGAGCCCGACAGATGGGTTGGACCACCCTTCAGGTGGTGACCCTGGCCTCCCTTATCGAGAAGGAGACCGGCCGGCCGGAAGAACGCTCCTTGATATCGGGGGTATTCCACCGGCGACTGAAGCTAGGAATGCGCCTGGAGAGCGACCCATCCGTGATTTATGGACTCAAGGACTTCGACGGAAACCTTCGAAGAGAAGACCTCCACAGGAACCACCCCTATAACACCTACCTCCTGGCGGGGCTACCACCGGGCCCCATCTGCAATCCAGGTCTGGAATCCATCCGGGCCGCCCTTTACCCTCTAGATCAGGGCTACCTCTACTTCGTCTCCCGAAACGACGGGAGCCACCATTTTTCCAAGACCTATAAGGAACACCTCCGTGCCGTTGCCCTATATCAGAAAGGCAGACGACCATGACCCCGAAAAAATCCTCCGCCCCCCGATCCGTCCTCGCTCTGGTTCATTCAGCCACGGAACCCCATCTGAGCCCGGGGTTGCCCCAGGTCCTGTTGGGGGGCCAACTCCCAGGATGCTCCTTCGGACGCAACGAATGGCGGAGACAAATGGAGATGGATGTATCCAGGAAAACAAGGGTCCGAAAAAAGGACACCCCGGGCCACCCCATTGAGAAGGTTCAAATTAGCTACTTCCGGGCCTGCGAGCTTGCGTGTCCGGTGGGGAGCAAGGGGAAGGTTGGGATCCCAGCGGCCGGACCTGCACAAAAAGAGGAGGGCTTCGTGAGGTGAACCCTACGGCCGGAAAAAGGGCAAAGATCCTCCGCTGCTCGTGTCCCCTCTGCGGCCTCCGCATCCCTGCAGTGGACGCCGAGAAAGCCCCAAGGATCTGCCCCCTCTGCAGGGCCCGCATGGACGTGGTCTTGGAATCTCCGCCCGAAGAAGGCCCATCCCCAATTCAAATTCCGTCTTCCAGCCAACGCGGACCGCATATAGAAGCACTCCTGGATAACATCCGAAGTGCCTTCAATGTGGGATCCATATTTCGAACGGCCGATGGGGCTGGAATCCGGCATGTCCATCTCTGTGGAATCACACCGACCCCTCACCATCCTAAGATCTCCAAGACAGCTCTGGGCGCGGAAAAGTCCGTCCCTTGGAGCCATCATCCTGATGGTCTCGCCGCGGTCGAGGAGCTTTTGGACCGCGAGGCCTGTCTATGGGCCTTGGAATGGGGTCTTGGGTCCGAGCCGCTCTTTGGGATCGCATCTGTCCCTGTGGATCGCCCCTTGATTCTGGTGGTGGGGAACGAGGTCTCCGGTGTGGACCCGGCCATCCTGAAGCGCTGTCAACGCCTCCTTCATATCCCCATGTTGGGTTCCAAGAGGTCCCTCAACGTGGCTGTGGCCTTCGGAATCGCTGCCTATGCGCTGCGGTTCAGTCCTTTCTCCACTGAACCTCCTGATGCCCCTGGATCTCCATGAACAGCCGGACTAGACGAAACCTCCTCTTTCCTCTACGATGAATAAAGACCTTGTCTTTAGGGAGACGGCCCGAAGGAGGTAGGCATGACCTGGGGTGAGTTGAAAAGGCGCGTAGAAGAGCTCGGGGTCAAGGACGAAGACCCCATCCGATGGATCGACATCCACGGAGAGGCCCCTGTGGAGGAAGTTGAGGCAGCCAAAGACAAACAGGGACGAGTGGCCATCTATACATAGTCATAGCCGCTCGTCCGCACCTCCTCGAACGGGCAGTTACAGGGAGATCCCGCAATTTCCGGCATTCACCGGATTCCGGACGCCATTTCAAGGAGGCGGCCAATGAGCACCCCGAAGCACTGCCCAGGATTTGAGAGGTTCAAGGACCTTGAAAGCTTTCTGTGTCGGTGCCCCACATGCGGGGCAGAGAAGGAGATCTTCTCCGACGAGTTTGACCGTGCCCACCTCTGCCCTCGGTGCAAGGAACCCATCGACTTCTCGCTTTGTGAACCCTACGGAGGAGGACGGACCGAGACCCCCAGATGAAGAACCATGCTCCAACCTTCTGGAAACGAGACGGCTTGTGAGCGCCATCCTTGGCCTTCCTTCTCCATGAGATCCCATCAAGCCCTTCCAGGGTAGGGGGAAGATACCTCAGGATTCGTGAAGGACCTCCAAGCGGTAGAGGGAGTTCTGTGTCTGGAAATAATCTTCGGTCACCCTGGTTACCAAGGCCGACCGGAAGATTCCCCCGTCTTCCTTGAAGAGACGGTAGTTCTTCCCCACGCAGGGACGCTCCTCTTCCCAGCCCACAATGACGATCTGGAGTCCGAGGCGGGCTCCTTTCCGACCGCTCACCTTCGTGATGCGGACCTTGCGTAGATCACCCCTCCTTTTCACCAACTGTTGCAGATTCGTGGCCAGGGACTCCAAGGTGGAACAGAGGGTCTCCCCCAACCTCCGGTCCTCCTTTCGACGCCCCAAGCGGTCCTTCAGGCCCACAAGATCGGCAAAGTGCTCCGAATAGTCGCCCTCCTCTCCGCGGGAAATCTCCTCCAGGATCTTCAGAATCTCCACGGTCTCTTTCAAGACCCGATCGGAATCCCGCCGTTGGGTCCTTCTTCGGTCCTTCATGGCGGTCGACCTCACATGAGAGGGAAATCTCTTCTGGTCCCTATCACTTGAATGTCACCCTGTCAAGGCCCACCATTTTCACTTTGAAGGACTTCACGGGCTGACTTCTTCTTTTCTTGAATCGAAAGGAGGGATCGGGTAAAATATATGATGAAAAAGAAAAGACGAGCTGATATTCTCTACACGCAGATCACTCGATTCTTTCCTCACCCGAGGGTTCTCCAATGAAGAGATCGGACATGAAAATGCCCGTCCGGTTCATCGGTGTCTCTTTCGGTTTGGGTGCCGTCGCTGTGGGAGTGGGAGGATTCCTTCTTGCACTCTTTACCTTTGTGGGGGCCTCCTCGTTGCTGATGTCTCCTGCACTTCTCCCGTCAGCGGATCTTTCCCCATGGGGGCTCGAGCTGGAGATGGTAAGGCTCCGGGAGGTATCTGGGGGGCATCTCCAGCCCCAACCGCGATGGGACGAGGAGAAAATCCGTCGTTTCGTGGCCTCGTTTCGGACGGGGCTTTCCAAAGAGGAGGAGAGGGAGTTGGCCCACGTCATCTACGAGGAATGCAAGGCCTACGGTTTTGCACCTAGATTTGTCCTCTCCGTCATTGCCATCGAAAGCGCTTTTGTGCCCACCTCCGTCTCCTCCAAAGGGGCCGTGGGATTGATGCAGATTCGTCCTTTCGTGGCCAAGGCCTTGGCCCCGGAGGTCAAGATCCAGTTGCGGAGATACGAGCTCCTGAGACATCCGAGCATCAATGTGCGTTTGGGTATGAGATATCTCTTTCGACTGATACTTCGATATCGGGATCTCTCCTTGGCCCTTATCGCCTACAACATGGGGCCAACCCGTCTGGAGGGTCTCCTTCGAAGGGAAAAATCCCCCCCTCGCCGCTACGCGGAGCGTGTAAAAGGATTCTATCGGACGCTGTAAGCTGCATGGTGTTCATCCCTAAGCCCCCCGACGAGGTCCTCCTTCCATCCGGACTCGGAAACACTCCTCCGGCTGAATAAGGCTTCAGCCAGCATTGGGGTCTCTGGATGACTTCCGGACAGCGGCCACCTTCTCCTCCATCTCGCGGCGAAGCCTGGCCACCTCTTCGGAAAGTTCCTCCTTTCCCGCAAGCAGTATCTCGGCCTCCGCGATCTTGGCCTCGTATCGCTTTCGGATCTCGGCGATCTCCCTTTTCTGCCCCTCGGTGAGGGACGAAGCCTCTTCGGAGGCCTTAAACCTTTCCATTACCAGGTCGATCGTACTTTTCAATTCATCCGACATGCCCCTTTCCTCCTGGGGTCCCGTCTTGCCAGCATCGGGACCGCCTCTTGATCCTTATCTCCATCCCGACTTAATCCAATCCATCCGCTTGACTCCCACTCCCCAAATCTCAGGCTCCTTGATCCAGCTCAGCCAAGCCCATCTTCTCTGGAAGCTCCCCCTCTGCTGGGACCACAGACTTCGATGGGCACACCACATCCGCAGGTGGAACCCCTTTCCTAAAGCCCTCCGCAGCTCCCACGGGGAGAGCTCATGGGCATGCAACCTTCGCTCATAATGGGTGCGGGGATCTTTGGGCCCCGCACGGCCCCGTGGAAGGTCCCAGAACATTCGTCGCAGGGGATAATACACGTCGTAAAACCATCGGTTGGGAAATGTATGGAAGACGATCCTTCCGTCATCCCTCAAGACCCGATGGACTTCTAGGATCGTCTCATCCATTTCTTCCCGTGTGAGATGCTCCAAGAGGTCCGAAAGCAAAACCCGATGAAAGACCTTGTCCTTGAAGGGAAGCCGAACGGCATTGCCCTGGAGCAGGCCTGTCCGTCCACGAGTCGCTCCCGCGGGCCCCCTCAGGATCCCCTTGGAGATGCGAAGAGCCTCCCAAGCATAGTCCATCCCCCACACGGACGCCCCAACCTTAGCGCCGTGAAGAACCAGCTCTCCTCTGCCACAACCCACATCCAGGATGCACATCCCTGGGGAGATCCGAGCCAAGTGAAGTACGATCCGGAGACGGACGTCGAGTTCCTCTCCCTTGCTTCTCTGAAAGGCCTCATGTCCTCCGCAGTGGTGGAGGTAGTAAAGGCGGCTGTAGCGCTCTGCGGGGATCGGCCTCTCTCCACGTCGTGATGTTCGAGGAAGGTGGAAAACTCCCATTTTGAAGGAATTTTTCTCGATTACAAGATTCCGAGTCGATCTTCTTGAGATTTAGATCCAGACCATTGTTAGCATAGGTCCCCATAGAGGATCAAGGGCCTTGGGGGCGAGGTGGAAGAACCGACCTTTCTTACCTCCCTTGACATCCTCTCTGGGCTCTGTTATGGACAGAGTCGCCGCCATCGACCTTCTTCAAGGCGGTGAGCGGGATTAAGGTTGACCCCTTCTGCTCCATGGAAGCCGCTTGGATCGGTCACGACCGAGACGGTGAAGAGGAAAGCACTTCCTGCATGCCCTCTCGGGCAGTGTCCGAGAGGGCTTTGGTCTTTTGGGAAGAGGCCCCTGTCCTTTTGTTCTCAGGCGCTCACAGAAGCGGTTTCTTCTCTGCATATGGAGCAGGACGGTCCCATGGAGGTGTGCATGGAAGTCTTCGAGACCATCGCAGGTATGCGCAACGCCAGGAAGAGATTGTCCGAGCCAGTGGGCTTTGTGCCTACTATGGGTTATCTTCACGAAGGGCACCTGGCCTTGGTCCGGAAGGCCCGATCGGATAATAATGCAGTGGTCGTAAGCATCTTCGTGAACCCCACCCAGTTCGACCCTTCGGAGGACTTCCAAACCTACCCCCGAGATATCCAAAGGGATCTATCCCTCCTGGAAAGGGAGGGGGTGGACATCGCCTTTACTCCCTCTGTAGAGGAGATGTATCCGGAGAGATTCGACACCTATATTCACGTGGGTGGGGTCACCCGGCGCCTGGAGGGTGCATCCCGACCGGGGCACTTCACTGGAGTGGCCACGGTGGTGGCCAAGCTATTCGGGATTGTCAAGCCCAACCGCGCCTACTTCGGACGTAAGGACGCCCAACAGTTAGTGGTGATCGGGAAGATGGTAGCCGACCTCAACATGGATGTGGAAATTGTCTCTGTGCCCACCGTCCGAGAGCCCGACGGCCTTGCCATGAGCAGTCGCAATGTCTACTTGAACTCTCGCGAGCGAGAGGCAGCCCGAGTCCTCTGGAAGGCCCTCCAAGGGGCGAAACGGCTATGGGCTCAGGGCGAACGCAGGACGGCTCGGCTTCGTGAGAGATGATTCAATGCATTGAGGAGGAGCCCCTGGCGACCATCGACTACGTGAGCGTGGCGGACCCCATCACCCTGGATGAACTCCATCAGTGCAGAGGCCCCGCCTTGGCCTCCCTGGCTGTAAGGATCGGAAAGACCCGACTCATCGACAACCTGCTTCTGGAGTAAGGGGCACTGCCATCCAATCTTCTCTCCCCTTTCGGGGGATCAAGGCCTCGTTATCACCAGGGGGTCCTACTTCATCAGGCTGGGCAACCAAAGGATGATCTGAGGGAAGACCATGCAAAGCCCCAACCCTGTGGCCTGCAGCAGGACAAAGGGGATGATGGACCGATAGATATCCCCCATGCTCACCTCGGGGGGAGAGACCCCTTTGAGGTAAAAGAGGGTGTATCCAAAGGGAGGAGTTATGTAGTCCATCTGGGCATTGACCAAGAAGAGGATCCCGAACCAGACCGGATCGAAGCCCAAGCTCTTGATGATGGGAAGGAAGATGGGGACGCAGAGGAGGATGATTCCGATCTCGTCCAGAAAGAGGCCCAGGAAGACGAGCATTATCTGAATGAGGATGAGGATGATCCACCGATTCAAGGCGAGGCCTGATACGAACTCCTGAACCAGCTCGTCCCCGCCCACGGCGGAGAACACGGAGATGAAGCACCGTGCTCCTATGGTGATCCATAGGATCATGGAGGTGATGCGGGCCGTTGCGTACACGGACTCCTTGATATTGCTGAAGGTCAACCTCCTGTAGATGGCCGCGGAGATGAAGGCCCCCACGCAGCCCACCCCGGCGGCCTCGGTCGGGGTGGCGACCCCCGCGTAGATAGAGCCCAGCACACCCACGATGAGCAGGATGGGTAGGATTACGCTCTTCAGGGCAATGATCTTGTCCAAAAGGGTGTATCCTGCCCGTTCCTCCTTGGGCGGCGCCGGCCCTAACTCGGGTTGAATCCAGCACCGAACGGCAATATAGACAATGAAGAGCGCAGAGAGGAGCAGGCCAGGCAGCACCCCTCCCATGAACATGTGTCCAATGGAGACCCCGGCTGTCACCGCGTAGACAATGGTGATCACGCTTGGAGGGATCAGGATGCCCAGTGTGCCCCCTGCGCAGATGCAACCCAACGCGATGCGCTTGTCGTACTTCCGTTTGAGCATGTCGGGCAGCGCCAGGATCCCCATGGTGGCCACTGCGGCACCCACTATCCCAGTCATGGCGGCCATGAGGGTGCATATGACCACAGTCCCTATGGCCAGCCCTCCCCGCAGGGGCCCGAACCACATCTGCATGACCGTGAAGAGGTCCTCGATGATCCCAGAGCGTTGCAGCACATTGGCCATCAGGATGTAAAGGGGGATGGCGACCAGGAAATATGATGTCATCACTCCCCAGGACTGGACCGCCACCAAGAGCATGGAGTTGGGCCCCCACAGAAAGTAGGAGAAACCCAAGGCAAGCCCCCCCAGGACGAAGGCCAGAGGAAGGCCGGAGAAGAGCATCAACACCATTGCGAAAAACATGATCAGGGTGGTGAGTTCAATGCTCATAGCTCTCCATCCCGGCCTGTGAGTGCGAGGTGAATGTCCCGTATGAACTTGGCCAGTCCCTGGAGGAACAAAAGCGCCGCTGCCACTGGGATAACCAGTTTGACGGGGTAGATGGGCGGGGCCCACGCTGAGGAGAGCCTTTCCCGGAAGGCGAGGGATGTAAGGGCGAATTTGGTGCCGAAACGGACCATCATAATGAGGAAAAAGAAGAAGACCGGCGCGGTCACGAGGTCCACCAACGCCTTCTTTCTGGGTGAGAGGCGCCCGTAAAAGATATCCACGTTGACGTGCCCCCTCACGGCCAAGGTGTAAGCCCCTAGGAGGAGAAAGTAAGGGCCATGGAGCAGATAATTAAACTCGAAGACCCATTCGGTGGGGGAGTTGAACACGTAACGCATGACTACCTCATAGACCGTGGCCGCGACGATCAGGAGGATGGCCCAACTCATCACCTTGGCCACCCATTCATTGACGGTATCGATGACTCTGAGGAATATCTTCAGGGCGCGCATCTTTTTTCAGCTCTGAGGAATGGCTTTAGAAGAAGGGGGAAAAGAGGTGCGGCAGCGCTTTTACCGCCGCACCACCCTTTCCATCAATCGAGCAAGCCGAGCTTCTTCATCCAGGCCTTTTGGGAATCCAGGACCTTGCGGGCCGTCTCGCTCTTGTTGGCGTACTCCTCCCACACCTCCATGGCTATCTTCCGAATCTTTTTCACTTCCTCATCCGGCAGGTAAATTACCTCGCAGCCCTTTTCCTTGAACTTCTCCAAGGCCTCCATGCCCCTCACCAGGTGAAGCTGGAAGAGCTCGGCCGAGGCCTCCCTGGCGGCACACTCCAGGATGGCTTGGATGTCGGGGGGAAGCTTCTTCCAGGCGGCCATGTTCACGGCGTAGATGGTGGCTGTGGTGGGCTGATGGAATCCTGGCAGGATGATGTACTTGGCCACCTCGTAGAGGCCCGCATCATAATTGGCCGCAAGCCCACCGCGGTCGGCAAAATCGATCACACCCTTCTCCAAGGCGGAATAGACCTCGGCCGTGGGCATTGGGGTGACGGCGGCACCCAATTTCTTCATCACCGGACCCGCAAGACCCACGAAGCGGCCCTTCTTCCCCTTCATGTCCTCGATGGAATGGATGGGGAACTTGGAGTGGATGGGCTCCTGGCCGTAAATGGTGGGAGCCAGATAGTAGACCCCCTGTTTGGCATAGGCCTCCCTGAGCATCTGCACTCCGCCGAGTTGCCAGAACCAGGTCTCAAATTGCCAGGTATCCGTGAACCCGCACGGCAGCGCGCTGGTGAAGGCGACCTCGGGCATCTTCCCGATGTAGTAGCCCTCATACTGCTTCATCATCTCGAACATTCCAGCCTGAATGGCGTCCAGCATCTGATTTGTGGGGACAAGGGAGCCTGGAGGAAATAATTTTATCTCGAGTCTTCCCCCGGTTAACTGTTTGACTCTCTCGACGAACTTCTTCTCGATTTCAAAGGGCAACGTCCCGGCATCCCACAGAACCTGCATCCGCCACTTGATGACCTTCTGCGCCGCGGATGCGGATATGGGAATGCAAAGGATCAGAACCATCCCAAGGACAACGACCCATCTGGAGACTCTCTTCTCCCTCATGACCCTACCTCCTGTGTCGGGTTGTGTAGTACAAAGGACCTTCCTCTTTCTGCGGCGGAATTCGGATCAGGGATCATCCCAGATCCGTCCCCCCCGCTCCCTTCCAGTTCGGTCGACCCGTCTTGAGCGTGTAGCTGGGCAGTTCCGATCCGATGACTTCCTGAGCGAAGCGGGCAGCTTTCAGGAGCTTGTCGAAGTCGACCCCAGTTGGAACGTCCATCTCCTCCATCATGCAGACCAGGTCCTCGGTGGCGATATTTCCCATGGCCCCGATTGCTGTGGGACAACCTCCGATCCCCCCTACCGAGGAATCGAAGATGCGTATCCCCGCCTGATATGCAGCCAGGGCGTTCGCCAGACCAGTGCCCCTCGAATTATGAAAGTGTGCGGCCACGGCCGTCCCTTCTGCGACCTCAAGGACGGTCTCAAAGACCTCAACGACCTGCCTTGGATTGGCCATCCCCGTGGTGTCCCCAAGGGAAACCTCCGAGACACCCATCTCGGCATAGGCACGGATAATCCTCAGGACCCCATCAATGGGGACTCTCCCCTCATACGGACATCCGAAAGCAGTGACCACATATCCCCTGAGCCTCTTGCCGGCCTTTAGCCCCATATCAGCCACTTGTCTCAACGCCGCAAGAGATTCATCTATGCTCATGTTGACGTTCTTTCGATTGTGCGTCTCAGAAGCCGAGACAAAGAGCGCCAGTTCCTGGATCGGCGTCTCCAGAGCCCTCTCACACCCTTTTACATTAGGCACGGGGGCCGAATAGATAATCCCTTCAACCATTTTGAGATTTGAGGCCACCTCCATCGCATCCCGAAATTGAGGGATCACCTTGGGGTGCACAAAGGAGGTGACTTCCAGACGCCTCAGGCCCGTTTTGCTCAACAGATTGATCAGCTCGATCTTTTCAGCTGTAGGAAAGAAGTCGGGCTCATATTGAAGCCCGTCGCGGGGACCTACCTCCACAATGGTTACAGGCTCTTTGGGATACATGAGTTTCTCCTATTTTCCCCGGATCTCTTTGAGGATCTCCTCTGCCCGATCCACCCGGACCTTTCCTTCTTGGACCAGACGTTGGGCCACCACATCGATCTCATCGCCCTGAGCCCCCGCCATAACGGCGATATTCTTGGCGTGCAGGGACATGTGGCCCCTCTGGACCCCTTCCGCAGCGAGGACCCGTAGGGCCGCCAAGTTCTGGCAAAGCCCGACAGCCGCGGCGATCTCCGCCAACTCGGTAGCTGTCTTCACACCGAGGATCTTGACGGCCAATTTGGCCATGGGATGAAGTACCGTTGCACCTCCCACTAGGCCAACGGCCAAAGGCATCTCGATGCTCCCCACAAGATCTCCGTTTTCGTCCTTTTCCCATCGGGTCAGAGACCGATAACGCCCGCTGCGGGCTGCATAGGAATGGGCGCCCGCCTCAATGGCCCGGAAATCATTCCCCGTTGCGATGACCAAGGCGGAAACCCCGTTCATAATGCCCTTGTTGTGAGTCGCCGCACGGTAAGGATCCGCATCTGCGAGGGCCCACGCGGTAATAATGCCGTCGATGACCTCAGGGCCCGGAGGGATGGCATCCTTTTTGACCAGGCACCTAGCCCTGGCAAGGCGCCTGTCGGCCAGATTGGACAGGATCCTGAGGAAGACCCGCCCACCGGTCCACTTCTCAATGTGAGGGGCCAGCGCTTCGGCCATGGTGTTGACGGCGTTGGCACCCATGGCGTCCCGGGTGTCCACCAGGATATGTGTCACTACCATGGGCCCCAAGGCCGAATCCACTACCCGGACCTCTATATCCTTGCAGCCCCCTCCCAATTTGACCAGGACCGGATCGTTCTCATTGGCCAGATCGATGATCTCCTCCCGATGCTCCAGGATCTTCAGCTTTGCGGCGAAGGGATCGCTCACATTAACAGTCTGGATCTGCCCGATCATGATGGGGCCCGACGAAGAGGCCACGAACCCGCCTCCGGAACGGGCCATCCTCGCGGCATTGGCCAAGGCAGCGACCACCGAACTTTCTTCCACCGCGAGAGGAACCAAGATATCCCGACCGTTGACGGTCATATTGGGAACAATCCCTAACGGTAACTCGAATGTCCCGATTACGTTTTCAATCATTCGATCAGCCGTATCAATGCCCAATACCGAACTCTTTCCGAGCAGGGCCATTTCTTCATCCGTCAGGTCCGCAAACTCCTTGACCACCTTAATCCGCTCCTCCATGCTCATTTTATGGAAGCCTGGGATCCTTGAGCTCTTTGACATGAATGAACCTCCTTTTGAAAAAGAATCCCCCGATCTGTTCCTCTATGGATTCCTCTCAGCCATGGAAATGACCACCAATACCTTGGCCTCTTTGTCCCCTATGCATTGCCCCCGGTGAGGGACTCCCGAGTCAAAATAGACACAATCCCCGGCTTTCAGCACATGGCGTTCGTCTCCGAAAAAGAAGAGCATTTCGCCCTCGAGAACAAACATCATCTCCTCACCGGGGTGGGAGAAGATCGTTTGATCCGTGGCATGAGGAGTGAGGGTAATGATGAAGGGCTCCATTGTCTTTCGGTAGCGTCGATGGGCAATGGCCTCATACTGGTATCCGAACAGCGTGCCATCCCTGCTGATCAGTTTGCGTTCGTGACTCCGCACGATGCTGCATCTGGACTCTTCCTCCGGACGCTCGAAGAACTCGGCGATCCCCACCCCCAAGGCCGCTGCGATGCGGCTGAGAGTCGAGATGGGAGGAGAGTTGAGCCCTCTCTCCACCTTGGACAAGTAGCCCTTGCTCAGCCCGGTCCTCAGGGCCAATGTATCGAGCGTCACGGCTCGCTGTTTCCTCAGCCGTCGAACGGCCTCCCCGAATTCTTTATCCATGGAGCGACTGTCAGAGCTAAGAGATAAGGGGGCCAATTTGCCACCCTTTCCTATGGAGTTGACTTCTAGGAAACTTGCCTATCACTTTCAGGAAACTTCGTCAAGGAAAAAATGCACTTCTTCCTCGACGGATATAAGACTCTTGGGAGCGTCGGTAAGTGTCCGGGGGAAGGAATGATACGTGGAGGTATACCCCACTGTACTCCTCGGGTTTGTGGGATATTTCAATGCCCGGAGGGATACCTCCTCCTCATCTAAAAGACGATTTGAAATCGGCTCAGAATCACATTCTCGTCTTCAACCCTTTCACCGCTCACCACGATGGAGTCATCAAACTTGATGTGGTAATAGTTCAGCATCAGCCGAACCATGTCATTGGGGTACCAGTTCACACCGACAGTTGAACCCGCATGCCTTATCCGTGTACTGGGATGGATCCACATATCCCAGATCAAGGAGATCCTTATCAGCTTTCAGGAATTCGTACCTGGCGCCGATCTGGATCGCTCCCCAACCTGATTGGGGGTCTCCAGGTTTGAAGGGGCTGAGAGGGCTGACCCTGCCAGGTTTCCCTCGTTTAAACACGAACCTCTCGCCTGTAAGGAAGTAGGAGAGATAGATGTAACCCCCTTTTATTTCAAAATCGTCGGTCAAAGCGCCAGCCCTGAGGCCATCGAGTTCTGCTATCATATACTCACCCTGAAGTGCTGTTGAACCCAGGTTCCACCTGAATTCCAAACCCTTTCTTGTCCTGTCACCGTCGTGAATAACATTGTTTCCCATGGCGAGATAGGTGGTCCCTGCCGCTGTCTTGAAGTTACCCGAGTTCCACCACTGGGCTTTACCCAGCCCCACATGCCCATAAGTGAGCGCTCCCCCAACGTACAGTTCCCTCAGCAACTTCAGCTTCGATTTCCTAAAAGGTGAAAAAATCGCCCTTAGGGCCACATCTTTACCTCCATCAGGATCATTTACCTGATTGAGCTTATAACCATTAAAGAGGCCCACTTGATAGTGGAGAAAGTTATTCTGAATGCTACCATGGATCATGACACCAAGATCGCGAGAGGGGACGAGTTTATTGGCTAATGGCCGTTCAACAAAGTCGATCCAATTGTCTGAATGAAGCTCCTCCATAGAAAAGGGGGTCTTAAACTGACCGAACTTGAGCTGGGCGAAAGGCCAATAATGGACATTCATAAAACCGTCATTTAACCTCGATCCTCCTTTCCCAAACTCAGCCTCCACTCTGAAATCGTAATATTTATAAAACGTTCCTGAAACACATAGTCGGGCCCTGCGGACAAAGAAGGATGCATGATCGGGATGATCACCTAGGTAGAACTTGGAGTCACCATGAAAACGACCTTCGAGTTTGATCTTGAATTGGTCATCGGTCGTCCTGATATAAAAGCCTTTCTTGTACCCTGCCGTCACTTTGGGCTTTTTGGCCTCTTCTTCCTTAACTTGTTTCTTTAATTCCTCGTATTGCTGTTTTGAGATGATATTTTTCTCAATAAGGATCTCAAGGATCTGTTCGCTTACAGACTTCTTTTCTCCTTTTGCCGACACAACCGAGACAAAAGCAAATATAACTGTAAAGAAACATAAAACAAACCACAGTAACGATCTTCTCATCTCTCATACCTCCTGAAAAAATTATGTCAAATTTGATACGATTGCCTTTAATAAAATTTCCCCTTCTGGAATCTCATTGGCTTTTTACTCTGAAGGAATATAAGGAAAGGTCCTCCGAAAACCAGGTATATGAGTGTTTAGTTGGCTGATGGATAGAGAGATCGTCGCCGATAAAGTATTTCCCCTCCGGATTGAATAGTCTCAATTCTATCATTGGACCACGCCGCCTCCTGGGGAGACTGGTTAACAAGATCAGGGGGACCCCAGGGACAGGCCTACGGACACCCAAGGTGGAATCCGTTTGCTCAGTCTCCGATGAGCCATATCTTGATTATGCTAAAAAAAGCATAACTAATATGGTCTACTAACACATCCTCCAATCAATGTCAATCACCTGATGGCATCCATGAACTTGATGAAATCTTTGCGATATATGAGAAATGAGGCTAAAGCCTCCCCTACCCAACCAAATGGACTAACGAGCCGAACGCTCCAAACGCCCGAACGCCCAACGAGCATAACGAACATAACGCTCTAAACGAACGTAACGAGCATAACGCACCAAACGAGACACCTATGAAAAAGCCACCGTCAAGGGCTGGGGGTTTTTGGTTTGGTCTTTTTTGGGTTGGTCGCCAAACACCTATACGTGATCGCCCTGTGGCGTCACACTTTCATGCATTCGATGGGAGGCGTCCCAATCAGACCATCGACCTCCTTGTTAAGGGGTCATATCTAGTTACGGGATACACCCTAGGGCTCTGGAGTTGTTCTTGATATGGGGTTTGGTTCTTCCACACGTAGTATGCCACCTGCAGTATCTTATGAGCGGTGGCCACGGTGGCCTTTCGGTATCCGCTTCGGACGATGATCC